>Ga0315281_10011179_pt1 | contig 12311 bp, 8 predicted proteins | sample YL17G07_0_MG_FD_204540 | JGI IMG/M metagenome (GOLD analysis project Ga0315281, IMG submission 204540) | Sediment microbial communities from Yellowstone Lake, YNP, Wyoming, USA - YL17G07_0 | ecosystem: Environmental > Aquatic > Freshwater > Lake > Sediment | place: USA: Wyoming | collected... | reverse complement strand
TCCCGTCTGTCACCTTGCGGTTCTTTAAGCAGGACGTTGATGCGAAGACTCTGGCGAACCCGAAAATCCGTGTGGTCAACGGCAAGTCGGCAAAAATTCATATCGGCGATCGCGTGCCACTGCGGGCCTCGACAATTGTGGATGCCACCGGCCAGGTGCGGACCACTTACGACTATAAGGATATCGGAATCGTCTTAAATGCCGAGCCAATAATTCATCTCGATAATTCTTCCACCGTCAAGATGAAGCTTGAAGTCAGCACCCTGGGTGAAAATCTTGGTACTGCAGACGAGCCGGCATACCGTATCGGCACGCGTGAAGCAGAAACCTACATGACCCTGCGCGACGGTGAGACCGCCATTCTCGGTGGCCTGATACGCGACGACGAGCGTAATACCCGCGTGAAAATCCCTGGACTTGGTGATATCCCCATTATCGGCGCATTGTTTACATCGTATGACGATTCCGCCGGTCGTACCGACGTACTGTTGACCATTACACCGCGCGTTGTTCGCGGATGGGATTTACCGACTAAAGCGGCGCGGGAATTTTACTCCGGCAGCGAGAACATTTACTCGGACAAGCCTATTTTCTCTGACCTGACTGCCCCGACAGGTTCTTCGCCCGCAGAACCAATTGCACAGAAGAGCGGCGCCGGTAGTCTCTCTCCAGCAGCCGCTGCTATACCGGCAGCATCGGCGATGCCAGCTTCTGCGACCGCATCTTCGCCTGCCGCGCCAGTTACTCCGAAGGTCGACGTCGGCGGCATCGCTCCAGCAGTTGTCGCTACGCCAGCTGTATCGGAGACGCCTGTCGTGACCGCAGCTTCAGAGACAGCTCCCGTGAGCACAGTGCCCACCGAAGGCGTCGCTTCACCGCCGCTCTCGACGCCAATAACTTTGTCGCCGCTGCTGGCGTTTGCGGAACCCGTTTACGAAGTGGTGATGGGTCGTGAATTCGAGATCAAACTCGTCGGTCAGAATCTCGCCGGAGTTACAAGTTTGCCCGTTGAAGTCCTGTATAACCCGCAGCTGCTCAATTTTGTGCGCGGTGAACCCGGAGATCCTGCACCGCAATCCTTTGCTTCGAAAGCTGACGTGGCCAAGGGATTGCTGCAGGTGAAATTATCCTATGCACCGGGCGCGGGTCCAAAGGATAACGGGGTTCTCGCGCGACTGATCCTGCGCGGCGTCAAGCCAGGAATTTCTTATCTTGTTTACCGCACGCCGTCCATCACGAATGCCGCTGGGGAGCCAGTTAATGTGCAGGTGCGAGCCTCACGCGTTGTTATCAAATAAACCAAAATTGGTGCGGGGCCTTACGCTCATCGAGCTTCTGGTGACCCTCGTGATTCTTTCCATTTTGGCAGCTGCGGCGTTGCCGTATGCTGAATTAACCGTACGCCGTGATAAAGAGCTCGAACTGCGTCGCGTGTTGCGTGAGATGCGTGCCGCTGTCGATGGCTTCCACGAGGACTGGGTAGCCGGAAGGATTTCAAAGCTCAATGAAGCCGTCAGCGAAGATGGTTATCCCAAAACGTTGCAGGTTCTGGTTGACGGAGCGGAAGCAAGCGGAGCAAAAGGCGGCAAGCGCAGATACCTGCGGCGTATTCCGCGCGACCCCTTCGCGGATGCAGCGAAGCCGCCCGAAGATCAGTGGGTACTCCGTGGTTATCAGGATGAACCCGATACCCTCGCGTGGGGCGGAAAAGATGTCTACGATGTTCACTCGGCCGCTGAGAACATCGCCATCGACGGAACGCATTACAAGGATTGGTGACGTGCGCGCACGCGGGTTCACGCTCATGGAGCTGCTCTTGGTGTTGACGCTGATCGCGCTTCTCACCAGTCTTGCTGCGCCAGTGGTTACTGGCTCTGTGCATCGCGCCAGAGAATCGACGCTCAAGGAGAATCTCTTTACGATGCGGAAGGCGATCGATGATTACTATGCGGATAATGGTGCTTACCCGCCCGAGCTGGCATTGCTGGCGGAAAAGCGTTACCTGCGAAAAATTCCAGCGGATCCATTTACCGATCGCAGTGATTCCTGGACTCTGGTGCGCACAGACGACGATGTTCAGAATGGCGGCAACGGCATTATCGACGTGCACAGCGGTTCAGACGAAAAGGATGGTGATGGCGTGCCGTACAAAGAGTGGTAAAAGTTTGTCGTGCTAAGCTGTGACCACAGAGAGGAAAGTTCCGAAAAATTTATGCAAGGATTCCATGTGAGACGAGGACATTATAAAGCAAACGGTGGGTTTACTCTCATGGAGCTGTTGATCGTGCTTGTCATCATCGGCTTGTTGGCGGCGTTGGTAGGCCCGACCTTGTATCAACGTATCAAGCCTGCCAAGCAATCGGCGGCGCGTGCGCAAATCGAAAATTTCGCTACAGCACTTGATGGTTTTTATATCGACACCGGCCGTTACCCCACGATTCAGGAAGGACTGAAAGCCCTGCGTACCAAACCGGAAGGATTGGAGAAATGGAGCGGCCCGTATTTGAAGAAAGAAATTCCCGTTGACCCGTGGGGTAACCCTTATCAATATCGTGCACCCGGCCGTAGTGGTGGCTACGAGATCATTTCTTACGGCGCGGATGGGCGCGAAGGTGGCGAGACTGAGGATCAAGACATCAATAGCTGGGAAGGCAGTAAATAACCAGCGAGGTTTTACCTACGTTATGGTTCTTGCGGCTGTGGTGGTCGTAGGGATTCTCGCGGATGGCGCCGTTGCCCTGAGCTCGCGGATCACCCGGGCCGACCGCGAGGCGGAACTGCTTTTTCGAGGCCAAGCGTATCAGCGTGCCATCCAGAGCTATTACACGTCTGGGCAGTCGACAAAAACTTACCCGCGTAATCTCGATGATCTGGTGAAAGACCCTCGCTTTCCTAATAAACGGCATATCCGCGCGCGCTATTCCGACCCCATGGCAGCAGGTGGTAAGGGTGAATGGCTTCTGATGCGCGCCACCGACGGTGGTATTTCGGGTGTTGCCAGCGCCAGCAAAGAGGAGCCGTTTAAAAAAACGAACTTTCCCAAAGGCTTGGAGAAATTTGATCAAGCAACATCTTATGTTGATTGGGTTTTTGAATATGTACCGATACAACTGCGAGTCAATCCAATGATGGGTGCGCGGGCAACGCGACCTGTGTCAGGCGCACTCAAGGAGTGATGCTTATTTGTGCATTGGCACACATTTGGCCTTGACGCTGACGATAATAACCAGCTAGTCTGAATGTGAAATTGTTTTATCGTCAAGGACGGCAATAAATAATCTCGTGTGCCGTGAGCGCGCAAGACAAGATTGCAGATAAAGAAGAGCAAAAACGTTCGTGATGAATTATCTTTGGTTGTCGGGGAATTCCAGCAAGCTGTCTGTAGCACCCCGGGCAGGATCGCTCCTGGATGCATTGCGTTCGGTTAATTATCCGTTCTCCTTCAGTTCTTCATCGATAAATTTTCTTGGTCTGGCCGCGATGTTGTCGGGGGCCATGCTGTTGCTCATGATCGCCACGACCAGCAGCGCCGCTGATTCGCGCGGAAGGTTGCAGACGCTACAAAGTTCATCTTCATCAAAAATCACCAAGGCAGCGCCAGCGGTTTGTTACGCAGCGTCGGAAAACGCAACGGAAGTCATGCCGGTCACCGTTCATTCCGATCGCATAGCGCAGGATCGGTCATGTTATGTTTCTGTGATCTCGATACAGAAAGAACTGCAGACTGGTCAGGTTGCCCTTGTAGACGTGCGCCACCCCGATGCGTTCAATCTCTACAGCATTCCCGCCTCCCTTAATATCCCGCTGTTTGCCGTCAAGACCAAGACTTTCCTGAAAGGCATGCGCGTTATTTTGGTAAATGAAGGGGCCAATGTTGCGATGCTGGAACAGACGTGCAGTGGCTTGCGCCGGGCAGGATTTAGCAAGATTTCCGTCATGGAAGGCGGCCTGCATGCCTGGGTCGCGCAGGGCGGGCCGATTACCGGGGACGCGCTGGCGGCGGTTGATCAGCTCAAATGGTTAACGCCCCAGGATCTTTTCGCCGAACACCAGCACGATGACTGGATCGTGTTTGATTTTTCAACCAAGCAGGATCCGGCGATGCGTCGATGGCTGCCGAAAAAACTTGAATCGGTGAAATTAAACGCCAGGACCGCGGCAACCATCAAAGCAGTTACCGCAGGAAAGAAAGGGAAAAATCCCGTATTACCAAGGATATTGGTCGTGAATGAAAGGGGAGCAGGATACGACAAGATTGAATTATCTCTTCTCAAGGCCGGGTTGAAGCAGATTTATTACCTGCAAGGCGGGTTAACTGGTTATCGTGATTTCCTTGCGCAACAGACGGCGATGTGGAATCAGAAAGATAAGCCGCTCAAGTTGCCCGCATGCCAAAGTTAAACTTTATCGTGCTGGGAGCACTCGTGTTTGCCAACGTGCTCTCTGGTTGCATGGCAACGATGCCCGCGGCAACGCAAGCGACGGCGGTTGTTTCGGCGCAGGCTGAAAATAAGGCTCCCGCCCCGTATACGATAACGAAACAGATTCGCTACAGCTTCACGCTTCAAAACAAAACAAATCAGCTACTGCCGCGCGCCCAGTTCTGGACTTACGCGCCGGTTCCCCGTACGTCACATCAGTGGCTGGAGAAGGTTTCTGCTTCGCAGTCTTTTCAGGTTACGCATGACGGATTAGGCAACGAAATTCTTCACTTCGAGCTTGAAAACATTGCGCCGTATGCCGCCAAGATTGTCAGCATTACGGCCAATCTTAAAATGGCCGAAGCAGCTGTATCCACAGAAGACCATCCTGCCGAGCGCTTTCTGCGCGCTGAGCCTTATATCGAATCAGACAACGCCAATTTAATTAAGGTTGCGCGTGATTTTCGCGACCCCTCGGTGGCTGCAACCATGAAGCACGCTTACGCGTGGGTAGTGAGCAACCTTAAGACCGAAACCTATGTTCCGGAAGATCGCGGCGCTCTCTATGCGCTGACGACGCGCAAGGGCGACTGCACGGAATTTGCCTACCTGCTTACCGCCTTCGGGCGCGCCAACCAGGTATCGTCACGTCCGGTGGGAGGGTACGTGTTTAAGGGTAACGCGATCGTCAAGGCGCCGGATTATCATAACTGGATGGAGTTTTATGCAGACAATCGTTGGCAGATTGCTGATGCAAATACACATGCGTTCATGCAACGCCAAACCGATTATGTTGCGATGCGTGTTATCGCGGTGACTGGTGAAGAACCAATAGCTTCGCAACGTTTCAGTTTCGCCGGCGAAGGGCTTGATGTAGTCATGAACTGAAGATATCCGTTTACGAATTTAAGTGAGAGAAACATTGGGCGGTAGTACACAAATTATTATCAGACCGAGACGAGCGACAGCGTGGCTGATCGCAGCGGTTTTGCTTTGCCTGTCGGTCAGCGCCCAGGCCGCCACCAGCGTTTCGGGATCGATCACGACGAATACTGTCTGGACGGTGGCCCAGAGTCCCTACGAGGTGACAAGTGATGTCACGGTGAACAACGCGGCAACGCTCACCATCGAGCCCGGTGTTACGGTATACATGGATCCCGGTGCGAATCTGGTGGTTAACTCAGGGGCTTTGCGGGCGATCGGAACGTCGGCGCAACCGATCGTGTTCACGTCCGCAGCAGACAACGGCACCGGCACGCCCGTCGCCGGTAATTGGGGTTCGCTGCGTTTCCTGAATGGTACCAACGGTGGCAGCACGTTACTTGAGCATGCAGAGGTTCGCTACGGTCAGGGTATCGTTATCACGTCTGCTTCGCCCACGCTGAATTACGTCAAGATCATGAACAACAGCGGCCCGGCAATCAGCATCGATTTGAATTCGTCACCGGGCGGTATCGGCTTGCAGGCCACGGGTAACGGGCTCAACGCCGTGCTCGTGCCGGCGGGCGAGATTACCGCGGCGGTGCTCTGGCGCCTTCAGGGAATTCCTTATGTTGTCAATCAGGGCATCGTTTCGGTTGGCAAGGCGCCGACCCTGACGTCGGTTTCGCCAAACCAGATCGCGCAAGGTCAGACGATCACGATGACGGTAAGCGGCACGCGTTTATCCGGCGCGGATCGTCTGGTGTTTGACGATCCAATGGTCACCGCCACCGTGCAGCCGGGAGGTACGGATACCTCTTTCACTGCGCAAGTTAGCGCTCTGCCACAAACCTTGGAGGGCGGCCTTGGGATCGAAGCGCAAGTGGCGGCCGGCAAAGTGCAGCTCGACAACGCGATGACAGTGATTCCGCCCAAGCCGCCGATCGTGGTCAGCGACCTGAGCCCGGGCTCCCTCCGGCGCGGCGAGACGAAAACTTTTCAGGCGACGGGCCAGGTTCTCGCCGGAGCCAGCGTGACTACTTCGGCTACGGGCCTGACGATCAGCAATATCTCAACTTCGTCTACTGCTGTCACGTTTACCCTGAGCGCGTCAACTACGGCAACGCTCGGCGATCAGGCCTTGATCTTCACGAACACAGCCAGCGCCTCGGGCAGCGCGAGCGCGACCGTCTCGGTGTTGACCGCGCCGCCGACGGTGTTCACCAGCCCGGCGCCGGTCGCGGTGCCGCCGGACAATCTGCCGCATCAGATCAAGGTGCGGCTATCGGCGGTGGACACAGTGGATCACAGCTTCACGATCACGGTGGCGAACACCGTGGTCGCGGCCGCGTCGCCTGCGAGCTTCAGCATTCTGGCTGGCCAGACCGAAGCCAATTTGATAATCACCGGTAAAACCGCCGGACAGACTTCACTGACGATTTCGTCTCCCACGCTCGGGGTCACGACAGTGCCGATCTACGTGACCACGGAGTACGCTGGGGCGAACACCAGCTATGCCTCGCTGCTGGGTGTCGTGCTGCAACAAGCTGCCGCGCCGCCTTCGTCGACGACCATATCGCCAGTCGTTTCATCGGCGCTTGGCGTCACGTTCGGTGACTATATCGGTGGTATTCAGCCGAATACGTTGACCATTGGCACCGGCCCGGTGTCGCTCGTGGTCAGCGGTTCAGGTCTGCAGAACGCCACCTCGGTTCAGATCACGCCGTCGGATGGACTGAGCCTCGGAACTTTCAGCGCCAGTCCTGACGGTCAGACCCTGGCGATTCCAGTGACCGTGGCGGCGACTGCAGCCACCACCCTGCGTGAGGTTATTGTTTTAAAAGGTACGGCGCGTTATCCAGCGGCCAACCCAACCGCAAACCGCGTCAAGGTGGTACTGCCAACGCCGGAAGTGCAGTCGCTCGATCCAATCTTCGTCACGCCGGGTACCAGCGCGCTGACGCTCACAATTCGCGGCAAATATCTTTCAGACCTCCAGTCCGTGACGGTCATGCCGTCAGACGGAATCACCCTGGGCACGCCCACCGTGAGCACCGATGGCGCGGTCGTGACCGTGGGGCTCAACGTGGCCTCGAGCGCCACGCTGGGCCCGAGAGTTGTTTCGGTCGCGACCTTGGGTGGTATATCGAGCACGACGGCCAGCCCGGCGAATACCTTCACCATCGTCAACCCGAGCCAGGTGAATGCTTCGGTGGCGCCTATCAGCGCGCCGCTGGTTGGTGTGGTATTGGAACTGCCGCCAGCACCTCCCGTTACCCAGACTTATGGGCTGACTGCAACGGTACTCGGCGTCAGCGTGGGCAGTGTTGTTACGGGTATCAACCCCACGGCGGGATCGATCGGAGACAGCTTCACACTCACTATCCTCGGCTACGATTTGCAAAATGTGACGGCCGTGGCGTTCCTGCCCAACACCGGTATCACGGTTGGTTCTCCCACCGTTGCGGCCGATGGACGCTCGCTGACCGTGCCGGTTACGCTGGCGACGGATGCGCCGCAAACTCTGCGTACCGTGCAGGTGCTCGTCGGCACCACCTTGTTGTCTGCAGCGCCGGTTGCTGCCACGCAGTTCCGCGTGACCACGCCGCAACCGCAGATCGACTCGGTGAGCCCGCTGTACTTGCAAGTCGGTCAACCGCTCACGGCACTGACTGTGCTCGGCAAAAATTTCCAGAACCTCCAGCAGGTCAGCGTTGTGCCGCCTGATGACGTGACTATTGGCTCGCCAACCGTGGACGCGACCGGTACCCGCATTACCACGAGCATCTCCGCATCGGCCACCGCTGCGCTGGGCCCGCGCGCGGTGGTGGTGCAGACGGCTGCCGGTACCACGTCTTCCACGGCAACGATCGCAAATACCACCACGCTTACCAACACGGCGGGAATAACCTACGAGCCTGTCATGGCGCCGTTGCTCGGCGTTTTGTTGCAACAGCCACCGGTGCCGCCCACGTCAACGGAGTTCGGTCCGTTTGTCAGCGCGAATGTCGGTGTCGTGGTAGAGACATTGCCGCCGCCGCCAACATCGACCACGTACTTTATGCCATCGGCGCAGCTCGGTGTTGCCGTCGGACCGGTCGCCACGAGCATACAGCCAGTAGGCGCTGTAGTTGGCACGACAGCGACGATCACGATTCGAGGCATGATGCTGAACGATGTCACCAGCGTCAGCTTCAGCCCGGCGGATGGGCTTGCGCTCAGTGCGCCCCAGGTTAGCGCCGATGGTACTCAGGTAACGGTGTCGGTGATTATCGATGCGGCCGCGCCCGCCAGCTGGCGCAGCGTCTCGTTAGCCACGGCCAGCGGCAACGTGCCGTTCAGCGCCGGGTCTTCCACGTTATTTTATGTTGGCACAAACCTTCCGAGCTTCGACTCGATCTCGCCCATTCTCGGAACCCAGGGCGCGTCATTGACGCTGACGATTACCGGCGCGAATTTCCAGTGGGCTTCCTCTATCGCTGCGGAGCCGCCCGCTGGAATCGTGTTCGGCAGTCCATTGACAGTGAACGCCGCGGGCACCCAGCTTACGGTTCCGGTATTCATCGAAGCCACGGCGCCACTCGGTTCGCGCGTGATCCGTGTCACCACACCGACCGGCACGAGCAGCGCCGCCGCCATTCCGGCGAACACCTTCACGGTATATCCACCATGAACCCATTGGTGACATTCAGGGCGCAGTCGCCACCGCCCTGGGCGCGAGGACCGGCACCGATAAAAAAATTCACTCTCTTGCAATCAGAGGTGAGGATCAGCTCAGGAATAAACGAACAAATTTTTAAGATTATCAGTCGAGGAGGAATGACATGAACAGGTATCAAGGTATGAGAACGACATTGGCGGGAATGTTGACGATAGCGAGCATGCTGGCTTCGCCAGCATTTGCCTTCAACAGCGGTAGTACCGGCGCAGATGGGGCGTTTAGTCCCACGGTGACCCAAGAGATTGATCTTCCGCCAAGCGGGATTTTTAATTACACCACGGTCAACATTCCAGTCGGCGTCAATATCACCTACAAAAGGAACACGACGAATACGCCCGTTGTTATTCTGGCCAGCGGTAACGTGACGATCGCCGGCTCTGTCAGCGTGAGTTCCAGCAGCATACCGATAAACGTGGGTGCTGCCGGTGACGGGAATCTCGGTGATGATGGTATCCCGGGAGTGGGTGGCCCCGGTGGTTACAACGGCGGGGTTGGTGGGGCGGCAAACACACAGGGTGGAACCGGCCTTGGCCCAGGCGGAGGTAGCAGTGGCTACCTCAGTGGCGGTTATTATGGAGGAGGAGGAGGAGGAGGCTTTAATGGGGCAGGAACCGCTTCAGGGACAGGAGCGGGGGGGGCAAGCTATGGCTCTAGCTTACTGTTGCCTTTGATAGGAGGATCAGGAGGCGGTGGCGGAGCAGGAGGAAGCACTTTTCGGGGATCCGGTGGCGGTGGCGGTGGCGGTGCTATCTTGATTGCCTCTTCGGGCACGCTCTCGGTGACTGGGGCGATTTATGCGTATGGTGGGAATTCTGGTGCCGCAGCTGGTACTGGCTCAGGCCCAACAGGAGGTGGTGGAAGCGGTGGTGCAATACGAATCGTCGCTACAACAATAAGCGGTAATGGTGCGATCACTGCTTCAGGCGGCGCAGGCGGATCGACGTTGGGTTGGAGTTGTCCTGGTTATTATTGTTACCCCGGTGGTGCAGGTGCTCCCGGCCGCATTCGCCTCGAAGCCGAAATCATGCAACGCACTGCCGACACCACGCCTTCACGGAGTTTTGGCGCTCCAGGTCCGGTATTCGTCGCCGGGCTGCCGACCTTGAGCATCACCAGCGTCGCGGGTGTGGCGGCGCCCGCATCGCCGACGGGTAATGCCGATATCACGTTGCCGTCGACAACGCCAAACCCGGTGACAGTCGCCTTTGCCACCACGGGTGTTCCCGTAGGGAACACGGTCAAGCTCACGATAACGCCGGCAAATTCTGCGCTTGCGAATGTGGCTGCGACCAGCCCGGCGCTGGTTGGCACAACCGACAACGCCACGGCCAGCGTGAGCGTGAACCTGCCGAGCGGCCCCAGCACGTTACAGGCAACGGTGAGCTACACAGTCGTGGCCTCGGTCGGCGATCTGCTCGGCGTGCAATTCGCCAAGGGCGAGCGCGTCGAGAAGATTGAACTCGCGGCCGGCATGAACGGCGCGTCGACGACGACACTCATCACTGTCTCCGGCAAGCGTTACACCGTGCCTTCGTTCGTCGCGGCGATGGGTAAGACAGGCTAAGGCGCGGAACAGGATAACGCGAATAACTTAAATGAAAGTCATGAGGCCAATCAGTGTCATGCATCGCAATGCAACGGAATTTTTTCCGTTCGCGATGCGTGGCGCAGATTGTGTGATCAGCGAAAACGTAACAACAGCATATGTTTTGCGTGTAAGATACGCCCGCCTGGCCAGACAGCGTTCACTTTGCAAGCATAATAAAAATTACGGAATCGGTGGGCTGCTCGGAAGCCGGGAAATTATCCCGAGTGGAAAGTCAGTACCATCGGATGCTGAAAACAAAACGTACCGCAAAAAAAATGGGGGCGCTGTTGCGCAGGAGTTTTCACAATTCAGGTATTTGCCAGCTGGCGTTGTTATGCGCGGCGATCTTTTCCTGCTTGCCATTCGCTACCCAGGCCGCAACCAATGTTTCCGGGCCTATCGTAACGGACACGGTGTGGTCGCTCGCCCAGAGTCCTTACGAGGTGACCAATGATGTTACGGTGGAAAGCGGTGCCACGCTCACCATTGAACCCGGTGTGGCGATTTATTTCGATGCAGCCACGAACCTCATTGTTAATTCCGGTGTGCTCAGGGCACGCGGAACAATTGGTGCTCCCATCATGTTTAGTTCAGTAAAAGAACTTAACGCCACTTTGCCCGCGCCGGGTGACTGGGGAGCGCTGCGTTTCCTTTCGGGAACGGTTGCAGCGACGACCGTCATCGAGCACGCGCAGGTCCGGTACGGCAACGGAATCAGCCTGCAATCCGCGTCGCCGACCCTGAGTTATCTGGCGATCACTGACAATGCGGGCCCGGCGATCAGCATGGATCTGCAATCCTCACCGGCTGGTGTTGGATTGCAGGCGACGCGTAATGCCGTCAACGGCATTGTTGTTCCTGCGGGCGATATCCAGTCAAGCGTGGCCTGGAATCTCAAAGGCATTCCTTACGTTGTCTCGCAAGGCATTGTGTCAGTTGGCCAGAGGCCATCGATCAGTAGCGTGACGCCGAATGAGATTGAACAAGGCACGACCGTTGACGTGCTCGTGAATGGAGCGCGGCTGACGGGAGTGGAGTCTCTCACCGTGGGACATCCTGATGTGATGGCCACAATATTGTCAGGTGGAACTGCTTCGTATATTCCAGTCCGGCTGACAGCAACAGAAAATGCGGCGCTTCATTCTTTCTCCATGGATGTACAAACGGCAGCCGGCCAGTTACGGCTGGAAAATGGCTTAAGTGTTATTGCGCCGCGTCCAGTGGCAGTGCTCAGCGTCTATCCCTTGCCGAATCCCTTGTCTGTTCCGCCGGATAATTTGCAGCGAGAGTTTTTCTTGCGTCTGTCGGGGCCGCAGATCGTGGATCGCAGCTTCTCGATTGCTGTCCGTAGTACCGCTATTGCCACGGTGTCACCGACCGTGATCAATTTTGCTCCGGGGCAAACACTGGCGTTGCTGACGATCGCGGGCCATGCAGCGGGAGAAACCACGCTAGACATTACATCATCGTCGCTGTCGAGCCCCTTGGGGTTTCCGATTTACGTTACGACCGATTATGCCAAAATGAATTTTACGCATGGCATGGTCGTTGGGATCGCCAAGGGCGATCCCACGACACCGATGACATCCCAGACTGGTAATACCGTAACATCCTTGACCGTGGGTTTTATCAATGGAGATGCTACGCGACCGTTAACGCA
>Ga0315281_10011178_pt1 | contig 12311 bp, 5 predicted proteins | sample YL17G07_0_MG_FD_204540 | JGI IMG/M metagenome (GOLD analysis project Ga0315281, IMG submission 204540) | Sediment microbial communities from Yellowstone Lake, YNP, Wyoming, USA - YL17G07_0 | ecosystem: Environmental > Aquatic > Freshwater > Lake > Sediment | place: USA: Wyoming | collected... | reverse complement strand
GCACCGATGAGATATTCACAACGAATCCTCTCCCCTTTCGCCAATTCCACTTCTACCCCATTACCCTTCTCTTCTGCTCTCGTAACTTTTTCTCCTTCAAGTTTCGCTGCACCATTTTCTAAGGCTTTGTTGACTAAAAGCTGATCGAAGCGGTCTCTCCTCACCATAAGGGCAATGGGTTCTTCGGACTTGATGAAGAAGGGGTTTTTGAAGCAGTAGGTGAATTTTGCGCCGCAGACGGTATTCTCGATGACGGGACTGAGATCGAAGCCGAGCAGATGAGCGCTCTTGACCGATAGACACCCTCCGCAGGGTTTGTATCTGGGTAATTGTTCCTTTTCAATGATAAGTGTCTTCAACCCCGTGCTGGCACAAAACCTCGCCGCGGTCGAACCTCCCGGCCCCGCACCCACCACAATGACATCGTAATCCCAACTCATCGTCGTTATCCTAAATGAGTTCAAGAAAAATTACCACGAAACCAAGATTTGTCAATACTTAAAACAGATTGAATTCAGAGTAAACCAATGGTAGAAAATCGGAGAGATGAGATGAAACTTACTGAAACCACTTTTAACAATTATAAATATGAATCCGTCCCTACACCTTAGCTCTATCGTCCTTCAATGATTGCCTTTTTGGCTATACGATCGACTACGCCGGGCGCAATCAGCTTCACCCACAAACCCACCTTTCCTCTCCATGTCATAATTAATTCACGTTTACGTGTTGCGGCCGCCTGAAGGATTAATTTCGCACATCTCTCAGCCGACATCACTTCGCTTTCCCTCACTGAACTCTTCCCTATTGGCTTACCATCTGCTCCGAGCGCTCGTTTATGTGTCTCAGTGGCCACAAAATCAGGGTAAATCATTGTTACACTTATTCCATATTCCGCGATTTCAATACGGAGGGTGTCAAAAAAGCCTACCATGGCATGCTTACTTGCAGCATAGCCACTACGTTTGGGTACTCCATTCTTGCCTGTCAGGCTGGAAATGCCAATAATTTGTCCTTTGGTCTTCTTCAAGAAAGGTAAAGCGTAGTAGGTGCAGTAAACACTTCCAAGATAATTGACTCGCATAATCTGTTCAAAAAAACTGATATCACTGACATCTTCAAAGTTTGCCCACATCGTTATGCCTGCGTTATTGACAAGCATATCGATCCGATCATAATGACTCACTGTTCGTTGAATCAGTTGAGCGCATTGTGCTTGCTCACTGACATCTGTGACGATGGCTATGGCTTTTCCACCACGTGCCTGACATTCCCCTGCTACAGTGGCTAATCGCTCTCCATCCCGAGCAGCAAGCGATAACCAAGCCCCCTGCTCCGCAAGTTGATAAGCCAGTTCGCGCCCTATTCCACTCGAGGCACCCGTAATCACAACCACTTTATCCTTAAAAATGGAAGTAACCATTCAATCTCTCCTCTAATTTATGAGAGGTGTATCAATCATCCCGCCTAAAAATATGACCCTCCCCCAATTTCTATCATTGCCCTTACCTCGGGTAAAAGCCGATCATTGTTGTTCCAGGGATTCTGAATAGGATCGTTCAACGAATAATCTTCCCCCCCCATAAATCTTCGAGGAAACGTCGCCAGGGCATAATCCTGATCCGCCCTTGGACTCGCTCCTCCCTTTCATTACAGACAAGCAAAGCTTTTTTCGGCGCATACTCCCCTACAAAGGCCATCATAGGCCGCAGATCTCTCTGCTCCACGCGACTACTTCCCTTTACCTCGATGGCCACCTCTCCTTTTGCTAGGACGAAATCAATTTCCAAGCCTGACTTGGTCCTCCAAAAATTGATCTCGTAATCAAGCTCATTATAGGAAGAATGTGCCACTAACTCCATGAGTAAAAAGTGTTCGAATGCCTTTCCGAACGATTCGCCTCTTGCCTCGACTATCTTTCGTTTCATTATGGCCCCTGCCACCCCAACGTCGAAGAGATAGAACTTTGCTGCCTTGGTGATGATTTGCCGTTCTTGCCTTCGCTTAAAGGGCTCCACCAATCGTCCCATTAGGGTGTCAACCAGGATCTGGTAATACTCCCGGACGGTCTTGGAATCCACGCCACAGTCCCGTGCTATGTTTGAATAATTTGTGAGTTCACCATGAGAATACGCCATCGCATCGAAGAATCTCGAAAAGGCAGGGATATTCCTAGTCAATCCTTCAGCGATGACCTCCTCTTTCAGATAGTCCTGCGTATAAGCCTTCAGAGATTTTTCGGAACTATCTTCAAAATAATGAATGGGTATCATGCCGTGATTCAAAACCTTCAGGAGATCCAAATCCACCAGCTCTGCTGAAACCAATGGAAACATCTCAAACCTCCAGGCTCGACCGCCCAGCAGGTTGGCTTTACCCCTCTTGAGCTTTCTTGCGCTGGAACCACATAGAATGAATCGGAGCCCTTTGTTCTCCACGAGCCAGTGGACCTCATCCAAGATCTGGGGGATTTTCTGCACTTCGTCAAGAATGACTGGCTGTTCGAGCGCCTGGCTCTTCTTGGCTAGGAGACGTTCACGCAGCAAGGACGGCCTTTTGGAGAATTCGAGAAACAGATCGGTCTGCAGGAAGTCATAGACAATGCTTTGAGGAAACTTCTCACGAAGATACGTTGACTTCCCGGTCTTTCTGGGCCCCCAGAGGAATGCAGACTTACGAGGAGGAAGATCGATGGTCAAAATTCTTTTGATGTGTGACATCTCTGACCTCTACTCCGAATTAGTTTAACCAATTAGGAGTTTAATACGAAATGGTTTGACAATCAAGGGAAAAATAAACGGTCATTTCGAGAAGTGGAAAATTTGAACCCGTCCCCAATTATTTACTATCGAGAACATTCCTGTTGAAAAAGTTGAGGCAGCGCCAATTTAATTCTACGAAATTGTAGCCAGTTGTTTTTCATATTTCTCGACCCAGCCGTCGGCGCCGCACTCTTTGAGGATTTCTATGGCTTTGCCGAGATTCTCTTGGGCCTTTAATCTATCGCCTTTTCGTTTAAACAACTCTGCATAAAGAGCAAAATCTTTTCCAAGGTGGAACATCATACGATTTCTCTGATCGGCTTCGATGGCATTCTGAATCCAATGTTCTGCTTCAGATAGGTGCTGATCATCAATATTTAGCAGAATCTCTCCGATATATCTTTGAATCCAGCCTTCCACTATTTTCCACCTGTTATTTCGTGAATGGGCATACAAAGATTCTAAATTCACATCTTTTTCTTTATTTAAAACCTTTGACCTTACTAAACCTACTTTTGCAAGATTCGCCCAGGATGGATAAGATCGAAAATTTTCAAAAGCATAACTCAATTTTTCAAAATATTCTTTGGATTTGAAGAAATCTCCTGTTTCGAAATAGGTCTCTCCAAGGTTAAATACTGCTTGCCCATTCCATGTATGGTAATTGATCTTTTCGCACAATTCGGCCCCTTTCAACAAATGTTTTTGTGCCTCTTCGAATAATCCTTTTGCATAACAGGAAATTCCGTGGCCTGCATTCACCAGGGCTTTGGAATAAATATCCCCACTTTCTTCAGCAATGCGAAGAGCCTCCTGGGTGGTTTGGAATTGCAAATCTATTTTTCCATTATAATAATAAGAAAAATAAGACAGGGCACTTTTCATTCCTGCAATTCCCCAAAGATTCTTTACTAACAAATTGACATCAATAGCTCTTTGGAAATAGTTTGTTGATTTTTCAAATTCGCAGTTCAAACCTAAAGCACACCCAAACCAAAAGCTTGCTAAAACTGAGGTAACAATATCTTTTACCTCTACTGATATTTTTAAGGCCTCCTCTAAAGCTTTAGACGCCTCTGGATAATTTTCTTCAACAAAACAATGGTAAGTGCCAAGTATTATGTATATCTGGGAAAGCCTCTTCTTATAATCATGTTTGATGGCCAAATCAATAATCGGGTCTATGGCTTCTTTTGCCTCGGGATGATAGTCCAGTTGAGTCATATAAAGCCCGAGAGCCGTCCTGGCATCAATAATCTGTTTTTGGACATCCTCGGTCTGAGGTAATCGTTCAAGAGATGTTACTCTTTTCTTGGTATAGGTAATCGCATCATTTAGCGAGGCTGTCTTTTCAGCCTTCCTGCTTACCAATCTTGAATACTCAGCACTCTTTAAATAGTTATCACTTAAAAAATAGTGCTCGGCCAAAACTTCGTAATGTTCAGTCAGATTATCTTTATATAATCCCTCGATAGCTTTCCCGATCTCCTCATGAAGTTTCTTCTTCCTTTTAGCCAAAATCGAGTCATAAACTACTTCACGGGTTAGGGCGTGTTTAAAGATATAATTCGATTGAGGATATATACCTCTCTCATACAGAAGCTCCGAGTCCTTTAAAACAGAAAGATGGGAGAGTAATTCTCTTTCTGGGAAGCCTGTTACACGATTGATCAATGGATAGCTGAACTCCCTCTCAATGACAGACCCCATCTGAAGCACTTCTTTTGTTTTCTCAGGTAAGGAATCAACTCTTGCCATGATCACATCCTGGATTGTTGAAGGAATGGTCAGGTGCTGGATATCTCTTGATAAACGAAATTTGTTATCTTCTCTTTCTATAATTTTTAAGTCATTAAGGGACTTTATAAACTGCTCGATAAAAAATGGGACGCCTTCTGTCTTCTCAAGAAAAAGTTCCTCAAGTGCCTTCTCAATTTCCTTTGTTCCTAAAATTTGGGTCACCATCTCAAGGCTCTCTCGGTTGGAAAGCCGATGCAAAGTTAATTGATTATGATAGGACTTACTCCCCCAAGTATGAACAAACTCAGGCCGATAGGTGAATATCAAAAATATTCCTGTCCCAGGTATACTTTCTAAAATGCTTCTGACTACATCCTCCGAACTCCTATCCATCCAGTGCAAGTCCTCAATGGCTAAAATCAGGGGTTTCATCTCCGAACCCTTGAGGACAATCCGCTTGATTGCCTCATTAATCCGATCCTTCTTTGCTTCAGGACTCATGGGAATCAGATCAATACCACTATCTTTCACCGGAAGAAGCTCCAGGAGATAAGGGAGGGTTGAAGGTTCATCAACTTTCATTATTTCCAGGCTTCTTTTGATTTTTTCTCTGATTTCCTGATCCCCTTCTCCTTCCCGTATATCGAAATTTGACTTCAGAATGTCTATCACTGGATGATAGGCTGCACCTCTGCTGTAAGAGAGGCATTTCCCTTCTAAGAAGTTAACATCTTCGTTTGCTACAGCCTTTCTAAATTCATACAACAGCCTCGATTTGCCGACTCCAGCTTCGGATATGATGGAAAAGGCCTGACCCTTTCCTAACTTGGCTCGTTGGAATCCATCCAATAGAAGCTCAAGTTCACGCTCCCTCCCCACAAAGGGAGTTAAACCCCGCTCAGAACTGACATCAAATTTCGTCCTCCTTGTGCTTGGGGCAATCACTTGATAAACCTTGACTGGCTCTTCCTTGCCCTTAATCTTCTTCTCTCCCAGAGCCTCAAACCTAAAGAACCCCTCCGTGAGTTTGAAGGTATCTTCGGTCACATAGGTTGTTCCTGAATCAGCTAATCCTTCCATTCGGGAGGCTAAATTTACTGTGTCTCCAACAGCCTTGAACTCTACCCTTAGGTCATTGCCCAAAGTGCCTACAATCACTGGCCCCGTATGAATCCCAATCCGCATCTTGATGGATGGGATTCTCTTTTCACTCTTGAGTTGGTCGCTGAACTTATTTATTTCACGATGGATAGCTAAAGCAGATCGAATTGCTCTTTGGGGAGCATCCTCCAGGGCAATGGGTGCTCCAAAAAGGGCCATAATCCCGTCACCAGTCAATTCATTGACTGTCCCCTCATAATCATGAACCTTGTGGATGAGAATTTCGTAGACCTGATCCATTACGGAATACATTTCTTCAGAACCGAGCTTTTCGGTAAGGCTGGTAAATCCCTCCATGTCGCAAAACATCACAGTGACCTGCTTGCGTTCACCTTCAATCCTATCTCTTTGTGCCAGAATCTTCTGGGTTAGGTCTTTAGGAAGGTATCTTTGAATCTTGGCAAGCTTCTCATCAAAAGAAAGTTCTTTGAGCTTTGCTTCTGAGGGAATTCTTAAGTCACGCCCACACTCACCGCAGAATTCATCTCCGGGGAGATATTCACAGCCACACTGGGGACACAATAAAGAAAGATTTGTGCCGCACTTCCGACAAAACTTTTTTGTCTCAGGATTCTCGGTCTGACATTTCGGGCACTTCATTTTTAGGCACTCCTTTAGAAGAGATCCCTTAATGCAATTCTAAAAAGTTGAGCGATGTGGCCATGTTTAATCCTTCCTTCCTAACCCAGCGAAGCCAACGCATCCCGTGCCTGCTTCAGATAAACGTCGGCTTCGCACTCTTCAAAAAACTGTTCCGCCTGGGAAATACAAGTTCTGGCATCAGCCAGTCTACCCTTTGCTTTGTGGAGCTTGCCCAAATCCAGATAGGCTTGGCCGAGAACGGATTTGGCACCGATCTCCTTTGCCGTCTCTATCGCCGTGTGGAAATACCCTTTAGCCTTTCTGGCGGCGAAGGGGACCGTTTTAATCAGGAAACCGATATTCTTCAGAAGAAAGGAGAAGCTTTTCTCGCCGCCACCTCCCTGGGCGATCTGCAAATATACTCTTCCAAGCATATGGTTCATGACAGCGTATCGCCACCTACCGCCGCTTTCTGAAAGTTGCTGTATTAAGCTTTCAACAATATTGATTCCCCTGGCCACATCACCCTTGGTAATCATGACAATACCCATAAATGTTTGAGCAACGCTTCCTAAGAACTCAAAGCCAAACTCTTCTGTAAATTTTATCACGTCTTCACAGACGGGTTCTGCTTCGCGGAATTTACCAGTAGAAATATAGCTGAAACCGAGATGTATTTTCCCGATAGATGAATATAGTGGTTCTGAAGAAACCTGAATCGTTTTTTTGAAACACTCTATCGCTCGATCGTGATCACCTGCTACTTGAAAACCCCAACCTATAACAAACTGGCCCATGCCTGTGGCTCTCACATCAGCGTGCTTCTCACCATGGTCCAGAAGAATCCTTCCACATTCAGCGGTTTTCTTCTTCTCACCTTTGTAGTAGTAGATTAATGCCATTCCAAAAAAAGTAAACCGAAAAAGAATTACCTCGGATGGCATCATTTCTGAGATTTCCTGGGCCCTCCTTCCATTAGCCATCGCCTCGTCAAATAAGCCGAGATTTGCACAGGTGTAAGTGAGCCAGCAAGAGGAATATCCGATAATTTTACTATTATTGATCCTCTCCCCGATTTCGAGGGCATGGGAAAGATATCGATATGCGTCACGATATTTTTCTCTCTGATGTAGAGAGTAGCCAAGCCAGGCTAAGAACATACCGAGTCTTGCGTCATCACCGGACGATCTGACAAATGCCTCCTGACGTTTCAGCAAGTCTTCTAATCGTCCATAATCTGCACGAACATTGTATACATAGCTCCATTGGAGAAGGAGATCGATGAGGAGGCTATCTTCTTCCTTCGACCTATCAGTTTTATTGGATAAAATGTCAAAAGCCTCTTTGTAATATTGATGAGATTCCTCTATGGTATAGCGTACATTACACTTCTCACCCGCCTTCATGAGGTAGTCTACAGCCTTGAGGTAGGACTGACCCTGTTTGTAGTGGTAGGCTAAGGTTTCATACAACTCTGGGAGCCTTTCCCGGAAGAGCTCCTCCATGACATTCGCTATCTTTTCGTGGATGACCTGCCTCTCCTTCTTGAGGAGTCCATTATAGACCACCTCCTGGGTGAGGGCATGCTTGAAGATGTACTCCAGATCGGGATCGAGGGTGCGGGTTCTGATGAGATCGAGCCTCTCCAGCCCGTGGAGGGAACGGTCTATCTGTTCCTTGAGCTCGGTGATCCTCTTTAAGATCTCATAGAGAAAGACCCTACCAATGACCGAGGCTTCCTGAAGGATGCGTTTTGTTTCTTTTTCAAGGCGGTCCAATCTCGCTGAGATGACCCCCTGGACATTGGAGGGGATATCAATCCCTGTAAGGGGTTTGGTGAGAACCCAGGTGTTGTCCTTTTCGATGAGTGTCTCCATCTCGATGAGGGAGTTGATGACCTCTTCCAGATAGAAGGGGTTTCCCTCAGCCTTACGCTGGATGAAGTTTCTCAGTTCTGCCGGGATGGTTTCCGTCTTGAGGAGGGATTCCACCATCCCCTGGGCCTCCGTAGGGGATAGGTCCTGGAGCCTCATCTCGTAGTAGAGCTTCCCGATCCCTGAGAGCTGCTGGGAGGTAAAGAGACTGAACTGGGGACGGGAGACACATAGGATGAGGGCCGGATAGTTGAATTTTAGGAGAATCATCCTCAGGAGCTCTATGGAAGAGGGATCAGTCCAGTGGAGGTCCTCAAGGCAGATGACTGCGGGAGCCCTGCGGGTTAATGCTGATACAATGGACTGGATGGATTCATGGAGCTTCATCTTCCAGTATTCAGGGCTGATGTTTTCGATCTCGGGGTATTTGATGGAATATAAGCTCCCGATGAAGGGGATTACGTCTTTTCCATCCCCCATGAGGTTGGTGATCCCTGCCTCGATCTTCTGTTTCAGCCTCTCCTGGGAGTCTCCGTCTTCGATCTGCCAGGCCCGGCTCAGAAGGTCCATAAGAGGGAAGTAGGGGATGTTGGAGGCGTAGGCGTAGGAATGGCCCTCCCTCCACTGTATCCTGTTTAGGTCCAATGTTGCTTTGAATTCTTCGACAAGACGGCTCTTCCCAGTTCCCGCATCGCCGGTGATATAGAAGATGGCCCCTTTCCCTTCCAGGAGACGTTGTGCTGCTTCCTTGAGCTGGGACATCTCGACCTTACGGCCGATAAGCTCTGATCTTAAACCTGATAAGCGGTGGGTCTTCGTGGGCTCTTCCTTGGGAGATAATACCCTGCAAGCCCTAATGGGTTCTACCTTGCCTTTGACGCTAACGGGTGTTAGAGGTGCAAAATTGAAAAGCCCCTCAGCCTGATGGTAGGTATTCTCACCTACTAAGATTTCACCAGGCTTTGCAAGCCCTGACAATCGTGAGGCTACGTTTACGGTATCGCCTGTGACTCCAAGGGGTCCCTTTTCCGTCGTCACTCCACCAGTCACAACAAGACCGGTATTTATCCCTGTATGCATCGACAAGGGCTTTCCGACCTTAGATTCAAACTGATGACTCATGGCATCGACTATTTCGTGTATCTCTCTGGCTGCCCGGAGGGCTCTGACCGGATCATCCTCATGAGCCTTCGGCACCCCAAAGAACGCTACAACCGCATCGCCAATAAATTTCTCGATAGACCCATCGTATTTAACAACAACCTGTACTATTTCTCCAAAGATTCGGCTTATAATGTTCTTAACTTCTTCAGGATCAAGTCTTTCCGACATGGCTGTATATCCGGAAAGGTCAGAAAACAGGACGGTAACCTGTTTCCGCTCTCCCTCGGTCGCCAGTTCTCCTCCAAATTTATGGCCGCATTCAATGCAGAACTTGGCACCTTCAGGATTATCAAATTGGCATTTTGGACATTTCATTTTTTATATCCTTCATCAGAGGTGTGATAGTTAGGAATCTAGGATGATGAAGATAAAAAAACCCAATTCCCCATTAAGGGATTGGGTTTAATCCACCTCCAAGCCATAGGCCACCTCTTTTTAAATAAGGGTTAAAGGGTTGAAGGAGAGTAACTTGCTTTCGATAGGATTTTATCAGGATGGATAAAAAGGTCAACTAAAATTAAATGTCTGGTGGGCACTTATTTTATTATCTTCGCAACATATTCAGCGATGGCAGGGGCAGCCGTCAATCCCGGGGATTCAATTCCCAGAAGATGAACCCTTCCCTTTTCTTCCTTCTTGATTACAAAATCTGTTTGCAACTCACCTTGATAATAAACTTTAGGACGATTGCCTGAATAGCCTGAATAGATCCTATGGATATTAAAGTCAGGAATTATGGCGAGAGCCCCTTTCTCATATTCTTCCCGGGGCGTCCTAATCTCATAGTCATCTTTATCGGACACCTGGATAGCTGAAGGGCCGATCAGGGTTTCCTCTCCAAGAGTTCGGGTCAGATGGATTCCCAAGCTATGGGGAGAATCCGGAACTGGGTAGACTAACCCTCTGATCACCTCCTCAGTCGTATTATAATAATCACCCTTGTGAGGAATGATTTCGTATCCCTCAAGACCACACATTCTTGCAATGCTGTCACTATAAAGTCCTGCAGCATTGATGATCATCTCAGCCTCCATTTGACCTCGAGTCGTCCTCAGAGTGTTATGATCTTCAATGGAAAGGGCCTCGCATTGCTTCACAATCGTGACTCCCAATCCTTTAAGCATCCTTTCCATAACCCTCATGTAGGCGGCCATGTCAAGAATCCCTGTTTCCGGAGAGTGAAGGGCTGCTAAACACCTGACACGGGGCTCAATCTTCCAAACCTCTGCCTCATCGATTAGCCTCAGGTTTTCCACACCGTTGTCATCCCCTCGTTTTTTTAGCTCCTCCAGTGCCTCCAATTCCGAAGCCACCAGGGCCACAATGATCTTCCCGCATTTCCAATGGGGGACATCGTGGTTTTCCAGAAATTCATAGGTCAAATGGCGACCTCGAACGCACAATCTGGTTTTGAGAGATTCTTGGGGATAATAAATCCCTCCATGGATCACACCACTATTTCGTGTGCTGGTGTGTTCTCCTAAGGCCTTTTCCTTTTCCAAGAGAAAAACCTCTTTCCCCTCTTTCACCAAACGATAAGCGATATGACATCCCACAATTCCACCACCAATGACAACCACTTCCATGGACGGTCCCTCTCAAGAAATCTATACCATAATCATTTACATCATTTAAATAATTTTTTATTCTCATCCAATAAAACAAACCCCTGTCAGCCTGAATCGTGATAAGATCTCGCATTGGAAAACAGCCATCGGTTAGGTATAATGAAATCGGAATGAAAGAAACGGTCTGCCTTGTCAGTCTGGGATGCCCCAAGAATTTAGTTGATTCTGAAGTCATCCTCGGCCTCCTTTCAAAAGAGGGCTATCTCCTGACCACCGATCCCCTGAGAGCAGAAGTTCTCATCGTCAATACCTGCTCCTTTATTGAGGATGCGACAAAAGAAGCCATCGAAAATATTATTCAACTCTCCCATTTTAAAAAAGAAGGTCGTTGTCGTCTTCTCATTGTTTCTGGATGCCTCCCTCAACGATATGGGAAAGTTTTGGAAAAGGAATTGCCGGAAGTAGATTACTTCGTTGGCACCGGAGACTTCCAAAACCTTCCCAAGCTCTTAGCACAGAAACCGAAGAAAAGAAGTTTCCTCTCCAAACCCACTTTTCTCTACGACGAAACGACACCTCGAATTCTTTCCACACCTCCTTTCATCGCCTACCTGAAGATTGCAGAAGGTTGTTCCAATGCCTGCACCTTTTGTACCGTTCCAAAAATCAGAGGTCGTTACCGAAGTAGAAAAGTTCGATCTGTCCTCGATGAGGCTCAAAGACTTGCAGATCAAGGAGTTCAGGAACTCATCCTGATCGCTCAGGATACGACGGCTTATGGAAGAGACCTTCGAGACGGAACTAATTTGGAAAAACTTTTGAAAAACCTGGCTAAAGTAAAAGGACTTCGTTGGATTCGGATCCTCTACTCTTACCCCAAAGCTGACAATTTCACCGACGGGCTTCTTGAACTCATGGCTCAGGAAGAAAAGATCTGTCCTTACCTTGATCTCCCCATCCAGCATATCGACGATGAAATTCTTAAACGGATGGGGCGAAGGGTGAGGAGCAATGAGATTCGGAGTCTCTTACAAAAGATCAGAACCTTGCTCCCGAAAGGTAGCTTACGGTCCTCCTTGATCGTGGGCTTCCCAGGGGAAAAGGAAAACCAATTCAAAGCGCTTCTCGATTTTGTGGAGGAGATTCAGTTTGATCACCTCGGTGCCTTTAAATACTCTGCAGAAGAAGGAACGCCCGCTTCTCGACTTCCTCATTCCATCCCAGAAAGGGTGAAGGAAGAACGTCTAAGGACCTTGATGGAGATTCAGAAAAAGATCTCTTTGAAAAAATATCAAGAAATGGTGGGCCAAAGAAGGGTGGTTCTTGTAGAAGGACCACAGCGTGAACGAGGTGTCTTACGGGGGAGGCTTCAAACACAAGCCCCCGAGATCGATGGCTCTGTCTTCTTGAATGGAAAAGCTCGGCCTGGCGACTGGGTAGAAGCTCGAATGACCCAAGTC
>Ga0315281_10011177_pt1 | contig 12312 bp, 9 predicted proteins | sample YL17G07_0_MG_FD_204540 | JGI IMG/M metagenome (GOLD analysis project Ga0315281, IMG submission 204540) | Sediment microbial communities from Yellowstone Lake, YNP, Wyoming, USA - YL17G07_0 | ecosystem: Environmental > Aquatic > Freshwater > Lake > Sediment | place: USA: Wyoming | collected... | reverse complement strand
CGACCAGAAGGTCGACGTGGCGGAAAGTGTGGAAGTACTCCCCCATCGTCTCGGTGAGAGAGCTGCGCACCCCGTGAAGCCCCTCCACCGCGTCGACGAGCGGGAGATAGCGATCGGGGATGACCACGTCCTGCGCGGTGCTGGCGAGGTTCGCGCGCAGGGCGTCGGAATCGATGGGTGTCGGCGTCGATCTCACGCTGGCGTCAATGATACCTTGGCGGCAGGGACGACGCCGCGCCTGCGCGAGGCCGCAGGGCCTTGCCGAAGCGGCGCACGCGGACTCACCGGATCGGCCAGTCCGACGAGGGCCGCCGCGGCGGTCCTGGGGTAGGATGACCGCCGTGGACCATGACGTGACGGCGGCCGAGCCGGAAGCCCCGGCGCGGGGCGCTCTGGCGGAGTCGTCTGAAGCGACTGAAGGGGGGCGCCGGGCCATGGGCGCGCAACGGACACTCGGTATCAACGGTTTGGGTCGCATCGGCAAGCTGACGCTGTGGCATCACCTCGGGCACGACGACTTCGACCGCATCGTGATCAACCTGGGCCGTCAGGTGGGGACGTCGCTCGACGCCTTGGCGCAGTACATCGCCAAGGACACGACGTACGGCCCGCTCCACCGGTTCCTCAACGGGCAGTCAGGGGTGCGGGACATCGAGATCGTCGACGAGGAACGCGGCCTCATCAGCGCCCACGGGAAGGAACTCGTCATCCTGCGCCAGGCCCGCGACCCGAAGGACATCGCCTGGCGCGAGAACGGGGTGGCGCTGGTGGTAGAGTGCACCGGCACGTTCCGCGACCCGCATGCCGAGCCTGACGAGGCGAAAGGGGCGATTCGCGGCCACCTCATCGCCGGCGCCCGCGTGGTCGTGAACAGCTCCCCGTTCAAGAGCAAGAAGAAGGGCGTGCCGCTGCCCGAGGACGCCGCCCTCTTCATCAACGGGATCAACGAGTTCGAGTTCGACGCGGCGAAGCACAAGGTGGTGTCGGCGGCGTCGTGCACGACCACCGCCCTGGCCCATATGATGCGGCCCCTGCTCGAACGCGACCTCACCAAGAACATGATCACCGCCGGCATGAGCACGGTACACGCGGTCACCCCCTCGCAGCCGGTGCTAGACACCGTCCCCAAGGCCGGGGCGACCGACCTGCGCAAGAGCCGCGGCGCTCTGGGCAACGTGGTGCTGACCTCCACCAACGCCGCCGCCGCCCTGGAGCTGGTCATGCCCGAGATCGCGCGCATCGGGTTCATGGCGGATTCCGTCCGTATCCCCACCAACAGCGTGAGCCTCATCATCCTCAACGTGACCTTCCAGAGCGAGGCGCTGGCCGACGGCACGGTCTCCGTGGGCCGGGACGTCGTCAACGCGATCTACCGGGAGGCGGCGCAGAGCGAGGCGCGAGGCTTGCTCAAGTACACCGAGGAGCAGAACGTGTCCGCCGACATGCTGGGCGAGGACGCCGCGGTGGTCATCGAGGCCGCGGAGACCCACACCCGCACCGGCTTCGTGGACCTCAAGCTCCCGCCGGGGTGTTCGAAGGACCCGCAGGGCGACACGGTGAGCATCCCGCTCACGCACGTGAAGATCTTCGGCTGGTACGACAACGAGATGGGCAGCTATACCCACCGGCTGGGCGAGCTCACCGCGCACGTCGCGAAGAGCATGTAGGCGACGTCGTGGTCAGGCGCCGGGTGCGTCGGCCGCCAGCGCCATCAGACACCGCAACCGGTGGTTGACGGCGGATTTCGTGAGTGGAGGCCGTGCCCTCGCCGCCAGCTCGGAGAGGCTCAAGTAGGGGTATCTCAGGCGAAGCTCGGCCACGCTGCGCACGGGGGCGGGCAGCGTGGCCCAGCCGGGGCCGGTCATGAGGCGTCGCGCCGCGTCGGCCTGGCGTTCGCCGGCGGCCGCGGCGCGACGTGCGTTGGCCTCGTCACAGTTGGCCAACCGGTTCGCCCGTCCGCGCATCTCACCGAGGACCGCGTGCTCCTCCCAGCGCAAGCGCGCATCGTGCGCTCCGAGAAGAGCCAGAAGATCGGCGGCGGTCTCGGAGCGTTTGCTGTAGCAGGCCACGTTGCGACCCCGCTCCGCGAGCCGGAAGTCGAGCTCGAGGCGGCCGAGGAGCCGGCGGACCTGTTCCGCCAGGCCTGGATCCTCGAGGGTGAACTCGACGTGGACCGCGGCGCCCGGGGACGACAGTGTACCGCAGCCGAGGAAGAGCCCGCGCAGGAAGGCGACGAGGCAGCAGCGTCGCTCGACCACGCGCTGCGGGACCGTCAGCTGAACGCGCAGGGCGTCCGAGAGCACGCCGACTTCATTGAGGAGCTGGAGGTCGCGCTCGCCGCCTAGGACCACCTCGTAGCGCCGTCCCGCGGGCGGGGAGCTCACGGTGCGCAACTCCGACTCGACGCCGAACGGCTTGAGCAGGGCGAGCGCATGGCGCGCGACGACGGGCAGCGACAACGTCAGGCGGACGGCGAAGCGCCCGCCCGAACCCATGGCGAACGTGCCGGCGCCGAACAGCAGGCCCGAGAGCTGCGCCCGGCGGCAGTGTTCGGCGGACGGCACGATCGCCGCGAGCTCGCGCTTGACGTCCCGGCTGAACGACATTTGCGGGCCCTAGCGGATGATCCGAAGCAGAGCGTCGCTGAGCGCCGCGGAATCGTGGCGCACGACGTCGCCGGTCCGCACCAGGGAGGCGCGCTCCACCCTGACGCCCAGGTGTTTGAGTCGCGCCTCGTCGACGGCGACCGGCGCGGCCCCGGCGCGCTCGTAGGCCGCCGCTTGCTCGCCGGTCACCAAACCGTCGTTGACGAGCACGACGTCGACCATGCCGGCGACCCCGTGCCGGTAGAGGGCCTCGACATGGTCGGCCGCCGTGTAAGCGTCGGTCTCGCCGGGCTCGGTCATCACGTTGCACACGTAGACGACCCAGGCGCGCGTGCGTTCGAGCGCCTCGCGCACGGCGGGGATCAACAGGTTGGGCACGACGCTCGTGTACAGGCTTCCCGGGCCCAGCACGACCATGTCGGCCTGGAGCACCGCCTCGACCGCCTGCGGCAGGGCGTGCGGCTGCTCGGGCGTGAGCCACACGCGTCGCGGCAGGCGGTCGGCGGCGGTGATGGTGCTCTGCCCGCTCACCTGCGCGCCGCCCTCGAGCTGCGCATGGAGGACCACGTCGTCCAGGGTCGCCGGCAGGACCTGACCGCGTACCTTGAGGACGTGGGTCGACTCCTGCACGGCGCGCTCAAAGTCGCCGGTGACCTCGGCGAGCGCCGCGACGAACAGGTTGCCGAAGCTGTGACCCTCGAGCCCGCCGTCGGCGAAGCGGTACTGAAAGAGGCGGCTCATGAGCGACTCGTCGTCGGCCAGCGCGACGAGGCAGTCGCGGATATCGCCGGGCGGGGGCAGTCCCATGTCACGCCGCAGGCGGCCGGAGCTGCCGCCGTCGTCGGCCATCGTGACGACGGCCGTGATGTTGCTGGTGTGGGCCTTGAGGCCGCTGAGCAGCGCCGCGAGCCCGTGGCCGCCTCCGATCGCGGCGATGCGGGGGCCGCGTTCGAGACGGCTGCTGAGACGGATCTCGCTCGCCGTCTCGGGGTTCGTGCGCCTCCACGCCCAGGCGCGACGAACGCCCACGGCCAGGGCGGCGGCGCCGGCGACGATCCCGTCGAAGGCGAGCACGAGCGCCGCGTAGTGGCGGTGGACGAGCCACCCGAGGCCGAGGCCGCGCAGCAGGTCGTCCGACCAGAGCGCGCCGGCGGCCACGATGACCGAGAAGACGAGGACGAGAGCTCCGGCGACGGCCAGGAGCAGCCATCGCTTGAGCCCGATCCCCGGGTAGAGCCAGTCGATGTGAGGTACGGCCACGACAGCCTCAGGAAACGGCCGGCGCATGCCGCGCGTGAACCACGCAGTCCCGGACTTGCCGGCCGCGACCCATACACGACGCTCCGTCGCGGCGACGGCTCACGCGTCCCTCGCGATGTCGCGGTGCCGCACGACGGTGTAGTAGCCCTGCTTCTCGTAGCGGTCGCCGATCAGCTGCGCGATCGCGACCGACCGATGCCTGCCGCCGGTACAGCCCACGCCGATCGTCAGGTGCGCCTTGCCCTCGGCCGCGTAGCGCGGGAAGAGGAAGTCGAGCATACCGAGGAGGTGCTCCAGGTACTCGCCGGAGTCGGGTGCGGCGAGCACGAAGTCACGCACCTCGGCGTCGAGGCCGGTGAGCGGACGAAGACGCAGGTCGTAGTGAGGGTTGGGCAGGAAGCGCACGTCGAAGAGCAGGTCGGCGTCGATGGGGATCCCGAACTTGTAGCCGAACGAGACCACCGCGAAAACGATGTTGGTCCGTCGCGAGTGCTGGATGATGTCCTTGTTGAGGCGCGCCTTCAGCTCGTGGATCGACATGTCGCTGGTGTCGATCACGAGGGTGGCGCGCTCGCGCAGCGGGGCGAGCAGGCGGCGCTCGCGACGGATGCCGTCGATCACCCTGCCCCCTTCGGCGGCGGGATGCCGGCGGCGCGTCTCCTTGAAGCGCCGCACGAGCGCCTCGTTCGAGGCTTCGAGAAAGACCACGGTGTGCTCGACGCCACGTTCGTGCAGCTCCTCGAGGAGCTGCTCGAGGCGGCCGAAGTACTCGCCGCCGCGCACGTCGCTGACAATCGCCACGCGGTCGACCTTGCTGCCCTCCCGGCGAAAGAGATCGACGAGCGTCGGGACGAGCTGCGGCGGCAGGTTGTCGACGCAGAAGTAGCCCGCGTCCTCGAACGAGTCGATCGCCTGCGACTTGCCGGCTCCCGAGAGGCCGGTGATGATCACGAACTGCAGCGCGTCGGCCATCAGGTCCTTCCTCGGGCCGGCCGCGCGACTTTGGCGGCGCCCGGGGCCAGCGCGCCCTCGAGCTGAAGCAGGCGGATCTTCCAGGCGGGGTCGTCGCCGTACAGGCCGGGCGTCCCGTCGTTCCTGACGACGCGGTGACAGGGCAGGATCACCGGCAGCGCGTTGCGCGACATGGCCGTGCCGGCGGCGCGGTAGGCGTTGGGTCGCCCGGCGGCGTGCGCCAGCTCCCTGTAGCTCACCGCGCGCCCGTAGGGCACCGTCGCCAGGGCCTTGTACACGGCGGTCTCGAAGGCGGTGTACCCGCGGGCGCGGCAGTGCGCGGCGACGTCGAGGTCGAACGTCACGGGTTCGCCGGCGAAGTACGCCTCGAGTTTCGCGACCCACGAGCCGCGACCGCCTGGCGGCCCGCCGGCTCCGGTCATATCGTCGTCGGCCGGCGGACGAACGCCCGGCGCGGGCAACTCCAGCTCGAGCGGCAGGTCGCCGGCGAGCGTCAGACCCCCCATCCCGAAGCGCGTCGTGAAGTGCTCCGTGCGGCGCGCGCCGAGAGACGCCGACTCATCCCGCTTTATGGAGGTGCGCATAGATCTCCCTCGCCACCTTTCGCGGCAGGCCTGGCACACGCTCGAGTTCCTCGCGCGAGGCGCCGACGAAACGTTCCGGACTGCCGAAGTGTTCGAGTATCTTACGCCGACGCACCGGGCCGACCTGAGGCAGACCGTCGAAGATCGTCGCCCGCCGCAGGTCGGCGCCGCGCTTCTGACGATGGAACGTGAGCGCGAACCGATGGGCCTCGTCGCGGACACGCTGCAGGAGCAGGGACGCGGGGTCGTCGGCGGCCAGGGGAAGCGGGCCGGCCCGAGCGGGCACGAAGACCTCCTCCTGCTGCTTGGCGAGACCGATCAGGGGCAGGTGTACGTCCATCTCGCGAAGCGCGGCGAGCGCGGCGCTCAGCTGGCCCTTGCCGCCGTCGACCACCACGAGGTTGGGACGTGCCGCGAAGCTCTCGTCGTAGCCGTCGGCGGCTGCGGCGCCGGGGGCGCCCGCGAGGCGGGCGAACCGGCGCCGCAGCACTTCGTTCATGGCGGCGAAGTCGTCCTGCCCGACCAGCTCGCGCAGGGCGAACTTGCGGTAGTGCGCCTTCTTCGCCGTCCCGCCCTCGAACACGACCATAGAGCCGACCGGCTGGTGCTCGCCGAGGTTGGAGATGTCGTAGCACTCGATGCGGAGCGGCAACTCCTCGAGACCCAGGACATCACGAAGGCGCTCCAGCGCCTCGACCCGCGACTGGCGGCGCCGCTGCAGGCGCTCCACCTCGACCTGTCCCGCGAGTTCGGCGTTGCGCCCGGCGAGGTCGAGCAGGCGGCGCTTGGGACCGCGCTGGGCGCGCCGCACCTCGACGGCGGCGCCGCGCCGCGCGGCCAGCACCGCCGCCAGCTCCCCGCCGTCGTCGTCGAGCGGCGCGATGACCTGCGGCGGCGCCGGGTTGCCGTCCCAGTAGAACTCGAGGAGGAACTCCTCGAGCACCGTCTGTGCCTCGCGTCCGACGACGTTGTCGACGAAGAACGTCTGGCGGTCCACCACGGCGCCGTCCCGCACCCTGAAGACCTGGGCGTTCGCTCCCGGGTCTCCCTGGTACAGGCCGATCACGTCGAAGGCCTCGGCGCTGTCGAGACGCGCCGACTGGCGCTCGCGGACGTGGCGGACGGCGTCGACGCGGTCGCGCAGCAGCGCCGCCTTCTCGAACTGCTGCGCCGCCGCCGCCGCCGCCATCGCGTCGACGATGTCGCGTTCGACGGCGCCGAGACGCCCGCGAAGGAAGTCCTCGACCTGGGCGACGACCGCCATGTACTCCTCGCGCGACACGCGGTCGTCACAGGGCGCCAGCGAGCGCTTGATGAAGTACTGCAGGCAGGGCGCACCGCTCACCCTGCCGGGCTTCTCCCCCTTGCACTTGCGGTACGGGAAGATGCGGCCGATGTGCTCCTGCGTGTCGCGCACCTTGCGCGCGCTCGAGTAGGGCCCGAAGTAGAGGTTGCCGGGGACGTGCCGGCCGCGCATGAAGCGCACGCGCGGCCACTCGTCGGTCATCGTGATCTCGATGTACGGGTAGCTCTTGTCGTCGCGCAGGCGCAGGTTGTACGGGGGCCGGTGCTCCTTTATGAAGTTGTCCTCGAGGATGAGGGCTTCACTCTCGCTCGCCGTCACCACCCAGTCGACGTCGCGCGCCCGCGCGACCATCTCGGGGATCCGCCCCGTCGGCGCCGGACCGCCCTTGCGCAGGTACGACGAGACGCGCTTGCGCAGCGCCTTCGCTTTGCCCACGTAGAGCACCTCGCCCTCGGCGCCGAGGAAGCGGTAGACGCCGGGCTCGTTCGGCATGCGGCGCATAACGGTACGCAGATGGTCGACCGGAGTGACGGGGGCGCAGCCGCTGTCGGCCACGGAGACTGCCTCAGGTTCGCTCATTGTCACAGATTGTACCCGCGTGTCGTGGGGCCTTGAGGATGAGTGGCGGCCCAGCCGTTCCCCTGAGCCACGTGATCGATGCCCGCCAGCGACCTCTCCTCGCCGCTCTTCCGCGATGGGAAGCCGGCGGACTGCCGCGAGGCTCCCCCCGGCTGGCAGTCGACGACAGCCAGCGCCGACTCGCACCCCGTCTGAAGGCCTTGAGGCCGAGCGTTCTGCTAGCCCTTGACGGCGTAGTAGCGGTAGCTGACGAACCCTCGCCCCGTCGCGTCATACCTCTCCGCCGCGACGACCTTCATACCTGCCCGCTCACACGTCGTGTCGACGACGTCTCTCCGCAGGGTGTGGATCTCCATGATCCCGTACCTACCGTGAATCGCTCGCCTGGCCACGTTCAGGACGCGATTGCCCAGGATGCGATGCACGAGCCCTGTCGTTGTCGCAAGGTCGTGATGTGACGGTGTCTGAAACACGGCGGCGCCGTTCGTCTTCAGCACCCGACCGAACTCCCCGATGTAGACTGCCTGCCTATCACCCGGCATGTGCTGCAGCACGATGTTGCTGTAGACCAGGTCGACGGTACCCTTGGCGATGAAGCCAAGACCGGCGGACGTGTTCTTGATGAACTCGATGTTCGGGAACCCCTGGTTGCGCATCCGCGCCTCGGTGAGCATCGATTCCGCGACATCGACCCCGATCACCTGCTCGAAGTGCTGGGACAGGGCGCGACTCAGGCGACCCACACCACACCCGAAATCCAACGCGATGCCTCGGCGCAGACCAGGACAGATGCGAGCGAGGTCATTCATGACCTGCTCCACTTCGGTCCGCCCGGACTCGAAGAACTCGCCCTTGTCCCACTTGCCGCCCTTCTTCTCAGGGTCCGAGAGCACGGCCCAGTACGGATCGTGCGACCCGAGCTTCTCCCACTGTTCCCGATAACGATCTCTCTTGCGACTTCCAGGACTCATCAGCAGTCAGCGACCATCCCGAGTAGTGTGAAGGGGCGGCTGCGCCCGCCTTCGTCCGTGCGTCACGCTAGCACCAGCCCGGAGAAGGGACAACGGCTCGGCGTGCGGGCCCCAGCCGCGGCACGGCGCGCCGGGCGGTAGCGCAGCGGCTCCTCAGGCGCGCGAGGGAGCCGCGCGGGGGACGCCCAGCGCGTGCGCCAGGAAGCGTCCAGTGTGCGAGATGTCGGCCATGCCGGCGAGCTCCTCGGGTGTGCCTGTCGCGACGACGAGCCCGCCCTCGTCGCCCCCCTCGGGACCGAGATCCACGACCCAGTCGGCCGACTTGATGACGTCGAGGTTGTGCTCGATCACGACGACGGTGTTGCCCTGGTCGACGAGACGCTGCAGCATCTCGAGCAGCTTATCGATGTCGGCGAAGTGCAAGCCGGTGGTGGGCTCGTCGAGGATGTACAGGGTGCGGCCGGTCGCGACCTTGCTGAGCTCGCTGGCGAGCTTGACGCGCTGCGCTTCACCTCCCGAGAGCGTGGTCGCGGGCTGGCCCAGCTTGACGTAGCCCAGGCCGACGTCGTCGAGGGCCCTGATGCGGCGCGCGATGCGGGGCACGTTGGCGAAGAAGGCGACCGCGTCCTCGACGCTCATCTCGAGCACCTCGGCGATGTTCTTGCCCTTGTACCAGACCTCGAGCGTGTCGCGGTTGTAGCGCTTGCCGCGGCAGGCCTCGCAGGGCACGTACACGTCGGGCAGGAAGTGCATCTCGATCTTGATCTGGCCGTCGCCCCTGCAGGTCTCGCAGCGTCCGCCCTTGACGTTGAAGCTGAAGCGCCCCGGTTTGTACCCGCGCAGCTTGCTCTCGGGGGTCTGGGCGAAGAGCTGGCGGATATGGTCGAACACACCCGTGTATGTGGCAGGGTTCGAGCGCGGCGTGCGGCCGATCGGCGACTGGTCGATGTCGATCACCTTGTCGAGGAGCCGCGCACCGTCGATGCCGGCGTGCGCGCCGGGGCGCAGCTTCGAGCCACGGTTGAGTCGGGACGCCATGCCCTTGAAGAGGATCTCGTTGACGAGCGTGGACTTGCCCGAACCCGACACGCCGGTGACGCAGCTGAAGGCGCCGACCGGGAAGCTCACGTCGATGTCGCGCAGGTTGTGCATGCTGGCGCCGCGCACCGTGAGCCACTCGACCGGCAGCCGCCGCTGGCCGGGGACGGCGATGCGGCGGCGGCCGGCGAGGTAGTCGCCGGTGAGCGAGCCGGGCGCGGCCATGATCTCGGCCGGCGTGCCTTTGGCGACCACGCGGCCGCCGTGCTCGCCCGCCCCCGGCCCCATGTCGACGATGTGGTCGGCCGAGCGCATCGTCTCTTCGTCGTGCTCGACCACGATGACCGTGTTGCCGACGTCGCGCAGGCGCAACAGCGTCTCGATGAGACGCCGGTTGTCGCGCTGGTGCAGGCCGATCGAGGGCTCGTCGAGGATGTAAAGCACGCCGACGAGCGCCGAGCCGATCTGCGTGGCCAGGCGGATGCGCTGCGCCTCGCCGCCCGAAAGGGTCGCGGCGGCGCGCCGGAGGTCGAGGTAACCGACGCCGACGTCGTTGAGAAAACGCAGGCGCTCGCCGATCTCGCGGATCACCCGGCCCCCGATGAGCCGTTCGGTCTCCGTGAGGTCGAGCGCCCCGAGGAAGGCGAGCGCCTCGCGCACGCTGAGGCGGGTGAAGTCGTTGATGTTGCGCTCCCCCACCGTAACCGCGAGGCTCGTCGGCTTGAGCCGGGCGCCGCGGCACTCGGGACAGACGCGGTCGCTCATGTACTCCTCGATCTTCTGGCGCACCATCTCGGACTCGGTCTCGGCGTACCGCCGCTGCAGGTGGGCGAGGATGCCGTGGAAGCTGGCCGTGTAGTGGCGCATGCGGCCCTCGTAATTGCGGTAGCTCATGGGCACGCGGGTGCTGCCGGTGCCATGGAGGAAGAGGTCGCGATGCTCCTCGGGCAGGTCGTCCCACGGCGTCTCGAGGTCGACCTTGAAGGTCTCGGCGATCGACGCGATGACCTGCTCGAGCCAGCCGAACGAGAGCTGCCCGTAGGGCAGCAGCGCCCCCTTGGCGATCGAGACCGAGCCGTCCGGAACGACCTGGCCGGGGTCGATCTCGCGCGTCGACCCGAGCCCGTGGCACGCCGGACACGCCCCGTGGGGGCTGTTGAACGAGAACACCCGGGGCTCGATCTCAGGCAGCGAGATGCCGCAGTGCACACAGGCGAACTTCTCGCTGAAGGTGAGTGTGGGCCCGTCGGCGAGCTCGACGTCGACGAGGCCGTCGGCAAGCTGCGCGGCGGTCTCGACGGAGTCGGTCAGCCGTCGCCGCAGACCCTCCTTCATCACGAGGCGGTCGACGATCACGGCGATGTCGTGCTTGTACTTCTTGTCGAGGTCGAACTGCTCGTCGAGCTCACGCACCTGGCCGTCGACCTTGACCCGCGTGAAGCCGTCCGCACGCAGCTGCTCGAACATCTTGCCGTACTCGCCCTTGCGGCCCCGAACGAGCGGCGCGACGACGCTGAACCGCGTGTCGGCGTCGAGCTCGCAAACCTGGTCGACGATCTGCTGCACCGACTGCCCTGCGATGGGACGCCCGCAGTTGGGGCAGTGCGGGTGGCCGACACGCGCGTAGAGCAGGCGCAGGTAGTCGTAGATCTCCGTGACCGTGCCGACCGTCGAGCGCGGGTTGCGGGAGGTCGTCTTCTGGTCGATCGAGATCGCCGGCGAGAGGCCCTCGATGGAATCGACGTCGGGCTTGTCCATCTGCCCGAGGAACTGGCGCGCGTAGGCGGAGAGCGACTCGACGTAGCGACGCTGACCCTCGGCGTACACGGTGTCGAAGGCGAGCGACGACTTGCCCGATCCGGAGAGACCGGTTATCACGATGAACCGGTCTCGCGGCAGCGACAGGGAGATGTCCTTGAGGTTGTGCTCGCGCGCCCCGGTGATGACGATGCTGTCGCTCATTCGCCTCTTCGTGTGAGTAGAGGGATCGCCGGCGTCAATCGATCAGGAGCAAGCCGGTCCAGGACGGCCGGTCGACCGCCGGCATCTCGACGTCGAGGCCGGCGGCGCGCGCCGTGGCCACGACGTCGATGCCGACCGCTTCGGCGGACGGCCGCGCCTCGAACGGGTGCCGGCAGACGCCGTCGTCGACGCCGGCGCAGACCTCGCAGAGCACGCACTCGCCGCCGGCGAACGCGGCGGCGAAACGGTAGCCGAGCTTGAAGGCCTCGGCCTCAAGGGCGGTCATGATCTTGGCGAACGCGTTCTGCGCGGCGACGACCTCGTTCTCGCAGCCGGCCGCCGACGCGTCGGGCGCCCGGCTCTCGGCGTAGGTCCTCCCGTCGAGGGCTTCGTTCACCTGCGCCTGCGTGACCGCGATATCCTGCTGCACGAGCAGCACGTCGCCGTAGCGCGCCAGCGCTGCCCGCGTCTCGTCGGGCCCAGGCGCGTGCGGCGGGCACATCAGGTTGCGCCCGTAGCTCGAACAACGCGGGACGCGGCACTTGAGGAGCACGCGCTCGTCGACGACGACCGAGCTGGCCGGCAGCGGCGCGGCGCGGTCCGCCCCCAGCGCGTGCGCCTTGTCGATGAGATGCTTGACGTGCCACGCGTCAGCCAACGGCGCTTCCCCTTCTGCCGAGCTCCCTGCTCAGCTCCTTGACCTCGTCCCTCAACTTGGCAGCGTACTCGAACTTGAGGTCGTCCGCCGCCTGGAACATCTCCGCCTCGAGGTCGGCGATGAGGTGCTCGAGGTCGGCGGTCGGCATGGCGAGCTTCTTCGCCACCGCCTTCGCCGCGCGGCGACCCTTGGTCGGCACCGCCGCCGCGTCGCTCACCATCTGGGCGATGTCGCTCACCGCCTTGACGACGCTGCGCGGCGTGATGTCGTGCGCCTCGTTGAAGGCGATCTGCCTGGCGCGGCGCCGATCGGTCTCTTCGTTGGCGACGCGCATCGCCTCGGTCGTGCGGTCGGCGTACATGATCACCGTACCGTC
>Ga0315281_10011176_pt1 | contig 12312 bp, 10 predicted proteins | sample YL17G07_0_MG_FD_204540 | JGI IMG/M metagenome (GOLD analysis project Ga0315281, IMG submission 204540) | Sediment microbial communities from Yellowstone Lake, YNP, Wyoming, USA - YL17G07_0 | ecosystem: Environmental > Aquatic > Freshwater > Lake > Sediment | place: USA: Wyoming | collected... | reverse complement strand
GGATGGCGGCCAACTGGAAGGACGGGGATCCGCCCCCCGTTATCCCGCCTGCCGTCGTCGCCGCGACAACTGAACGCTACATGGCGGTGTACAAGACTCTTACCGGCGAGGAGCTACCTTCGTGAGCCGGTATAAATGATACGGTGAGTAATCACTTTACCCGGTGGACTTGGTCAGTTTCGAACACATATACCGATGTTCGTGCAGTGGTGATAAACCGATCGGGTATTCAGTTCAGGTGACGATCGAGCTCACAGCCCCGCATCCATGACGTAAGGGCCAACACCGGCAGCGGGGTAGGCGTTTGGGCGCAGATAGGTCGTGCGCCTCGTGCTCTCGCTGCCGCTGCCGCTGCCGCTGCCGAGTTGACGCTGGCCGAACTGGGTCCGATGTACCAACTTTGACAGCTTCCCCGTTTCGCGAGGACAGACTACCGTGGCCCGAAACACAACGTGGATTCGGGAAGTGTGCCATGGAGAGCTTGCCTGAGACGACGGCCGCGGGGATTCGCGAACGCCTTCGCGACCTTTCCGAGATGGTGATGCGGACCAGGGCGGGCTTCGACGCGGCTGGCGCCCTGCCCGATGACCTCTACCGGCAGCTTGCAGCGATTGGGGTGTTCCGGCTCTGGTTGCCGGCCGCGCTCGGCGGACCGGAATTGTCCGCGCTCGATTTCATGGACGTGGTCGAGGACGCAGCTGCGCTCGACGGGACGATCGGCTGGCTGGTTGGAAACGGCGGCGGCATGGGACGGGTTGGCGCCTACCTGCCGGTCGATTCGGCGCGCGAGATTTTCGCCGATCCCAACGCCTTCGTTGTTTCCGCCACCGGCGCCACCGGCCGTGCTCTGCCGGTCGACGGCGGCTATCGCGTCACCGGGCGCTGGCCGTTCGGAAGCGGCGCGCCGCGCGCCACCTGGTTCTCGCCAATCTGCGAGGTTGAAGAGTCCGGGGAGCCCAGCGGCAAGTTGATCTTCGCCTTCGCGCCGCGCACCGCTGTGGTGCTGCACGACAACTGGCTGGTGTCTGGCCTGTGCGCGACCGGCAGCGTCGACTTCGAGTTCCAGGACGTATTCGTGCCACACCATTTCGCGCATGCGTTCCAGCCCGAGCCGACGCAGCCGGGAATGCTCTACCGCCTGCCGACGGGGTCGATCTACTCGTGGACAGTAGCGACCGTTCCCCTGGGGCTGGCGCGCGGCGCGCTTGCCGAGTTTCAGCGGCTTGCGCAGAGCAAGAAGCGGAGGGGCGACAACATTCCGCTGGCGGAGCGCGAGCTGGTGCAAGCGCAGGTCGGCCGGATCGAGGCGCGCCTGGCCGCGGGCCGCGCCTACCTTCGGCAGACGATGACCGATGTTCATCACGCCGTCGAAGCCGGGGCGGACCTCACGCCCGTCCGAGTGCGGCTCCGTCTCGCCTGTACCTTCGCCAGCGAGGTCGCCCTTTCGGCGATCGGGGAGCTGACCGAAATGGCCGGCGCTGTCGCCATCTCCCGGTCCTCTCCGCTGGAGCGCTATGAACGCGATGCGCGCGCGGCCGCCAAGCACGCAGCAATGAGCCCGAACTCTTACATCACCGGCGGTAAGTTGGTGCTCGGCCAGGACCTTTCGCAGTACTGATGCGCCGGACTTGCGGCCGGGCCTGCTGATGGCGACGCGCCGGCAGGCCCTTCCGTTTGGTTAGACACGGGGCGGGCATCGCCCACAATCCCACGCGGCGTGTTAGCCTCGGCCTCAGGGAGGCGAACCTGAAGTGCCGCGACGATCCACAGTACCGCAAGAGGCGCGGGAGTTTGTAGCAGCGCCGGAGGCCGTATCGCTCGACCGCCTTCACCCGGCGCCTTGGAACCCGCGCACCATCAAGTCGGCGACGACGAGGTGTACCGCGAGCCGGATGGTGTTTGAGTTTACGGGCTCTCGTGCAGTCATGCCGATGTTCGTGCAGTGGTGATGAATCGGACGATGCTGCCCTCGTAGCGTAGGTGCCCTGACGCGGAAGGATGCAGCCTGGCTCATCCCCGTCTGCTAGCCGTCGACGGGCTGGAACCCTGAGCACATGATCCGGAGCCATTTGATACGATCGTCGCCGGGATCGAAGTACGCCTGCTGTTCAAGCAGGAACGCTCCGCCGGGATTGTGGACGCGAAGCCGGTAGGACACACGGTGGCGATTGGCCACGGTGCCGGTCTCCACCGCATCGAGGGAATCGATGTGATCGCCGGGCTCGAACCATGCGCCGAAGAGAATCTCATCGACGAGCGCCTTCGCCGAGCTCGCTTCCCACGAGTCGTCGGGAGTCATGGCACGGAAGTCGACGTTCGGGTCGAGGACTTCGAGCAGTGCCTCTCGGTCCTTGTCAGCAAGAGCGCGGGCAAACCGCTTCCCGATCCGATCGTCCATCATTCGCCTCCGTAAGTCCGAGCTTAGCACCCGTCAGTCATCGACCGCGCGGGAGGTTCTCCCGTGCTGGCGCGTTCCGCCCGGTAGCGGAGACGAACTACCTGCACGTGCTTATGCCTATGTTCGTCCAGTGTTGAACACGCGGATGCAGGCGACCAATTGGAAGTGCGTACCGTGCGGAAGCCAGCCTGCTCGATCTGACGGGTACAGCCAATGCCACGACGGCTCAGTCGCCGCTCCCGATCGGAATGAGGGAGTCGTAGAGGATCGCAATTTCGTCGGCGGCAGCGTGTTGCAGCTCGGTCACCAGGTGGGCGAGGGGCTCGATCAGCGCCCTGGTAGAGTCCGCCGAGGACTGCCGGGCGTCCCGCAGTTCCGGAAGGAGGCGTTTGAGAGCGTCGTCGAGCTGTTCGAGCCGAGAGATGAGGCGTGGTTCTTCCCGCGTGAGGTGTTCTTTCATCCCATCGCCGCCATCGAGGGTTTCGAGATGGTATTGGACAGCCAGGGTGCAGTCCCTGAGCGCCGCCTGCAGCTGCGCACACCAGGGGTCGGTGATGGGAACGGCAGCGATCACCTCCTCAAGCCGCGCCGTCGATGCGAACAGCGATTCTGTCAAAGGCCGTGGAAACTGGTTGTCAGGAACGCCGGCCGAAAACGGGGTAGTCATGTCGTCGTCTCCTGTGTTCGAAGACCCGTGCTTCCCAAGAACTCGCTGATTCGCTCGTAGAGGATGTGGGCCTCTTCTTCGGGAGTCCCGCTGACCAGCTCGCGTCGCCGTCCGACGGACTGCGAGGCTTCTCGGAGCCCGGCGACGGAAGTAGGCGACCCGGCAAGGCCGATGTGGTTGAGGTCCACGTCGAGATCGGCGGCTGCCCAGGTGGTAACCGCATCATCGCTGTCCAGCCTGGCCATACGTTCTGCGTCCATAAACCGGGGCTGATTGCAGCTCACCTTGACGGAGATCACGGCAGGGAGGGGAGCATCGAGCACTTCTTCCCCGCCTCTGATTTCGCGCGTGACGAGTAGATGCCCGCGTTCGCGCTGCAATTCGATGTCCATGGCGTAGGTGACCTGGGGGAGGCCAAGCCAGGCGGCGATACCGGGCGGGACCTGGGCCGTGGCGCCATCCGACGACTCTTCGCCGCAGAGGATGAGGTCGATGTCGCCTATCTTGCGGATAGCCGAAGCGAGCGTGAGGGATGTCGCGAGCGTATCGGCGCCGCCGAACGCGCGGTCGCTGAGAAGGTACGCAGCGTCGGCGCCCATGGCGAGACCGACGCGAAGCATCGGCACGACAAACGGCGGTCCCATCGAGAGGAGCGACACCCGCCCGCCATAGCGGTCCTTGAGCGCCAGCGCGGCCTCGAGGGCGTTCATGTCTGGCGGGTTGATCTCGGAGCGGGCGTTGGCGCGATCAAGCGTCTTCGTTTCGCGGTCGACGCCCACCTCCTCGGACTTCGGGACGACTTTGAGGCAAACGAGCGTGTGGAGCCCGGTCATAGTGCACCGCCGTTGTGGGATTCGAACTCGGCGACGAGGGCGCGGACGACGGGGAACAAGTCGTCGACCACGCAGAGGTCGGCCTGTTCGAAGATCGAAGCCTCGGGATCCTGGTTGAGGGCGATGACGAGGCCTGCCTGTTCGATGCCAACAGTGAACTGGGAGGCGCCGCTTGCGCCGCAGACGACCGCGAGCCTGGGGCGCGCGATGACGCCGGTCTGCCCGATCTGCTGTTCGCGCCCAGCCCAGCCCTCATCGACGGCTACGCGAGTGGCGCCAATTTCAGCGTCCAGGGCTCTGGCAAGCGCCTCGACCGGTCCCATTTGGCCTCGGGTGCCTGCGCCGGCGATGACGAGCCGTTCAGCTCGCGACACGTCGACGCCGACATGGCGGCGCCTTCCGACGACCGACACCGGGCAGGCGGTGGGGGGCACGTCGACTTCGATGTGCTCAACCGGGGCAGGCATCTCGCGACGGGTCAGGACTTCGGGGAAGACACCGGGCCGCACGGTAGCCATCTGGGGCCGGTGCTGTTCGCACTTGATGGTCGCGAGGATTCCGCCGCCGAAGCCACTCACTTCACCGAGCAGGAGCGCGCTCGCAGGATCGAGCGCGAGGTCGGTGCAATCAGCGGTAAGGCCGGTCCGTAGCATCACGGCAAGGCGTCCTGCGAGGTCTCGGCCGTAGGGTGTGGCCCCAAGAAGGAAGATGTCGGGGCGTTGCTGGAGGATCACCTCGGCGGCTGCGTAGGCGAACGCTTCGGCGGTGAACCGTCCCAACAGCGGATGGGAGACGTAGACCACTTTGTCGAGGTCGAGGCAGGCCGTGCGGGTGGCGAGTTCCTCAAGGTCGTGGCCGATTAGGAGGCCTGTTAGCTCGGCTCCCGATTGGGCCGAGAGTTCGCGGGCCTTGCCGAGGAGTTCCATGCTGACCGGCGCCAGCGCATCATCGTCTTGTTCGAGGAAGACCCAGATGCCGCTGGCATCCTCACGGGAGTAGGCGGGATCAATCATGAGATGCCTCCGGATTGGCGGGGGATGCGCTCGTGCAGCCAGCAAGCATCGCCAGCTCGGCGAGGTCGATGACCTTCAGGTCACGGGCGCCGGCGACGCTGACACCGTCTTCCAGGCAGGAGATGCAGTGTGGACATGTCGTCACGAGGTAGGAGGCCCCGGTAGCCACGGCCTCACGCACCCTGGCGGTGGCGAAACGTTCGTCCGCGGGTGTTTCCATCCACATGCGGCCGCCGCCCCCACCGCAGCAGAGGGTCTCAGCCCGCGACCGCGTCATCTCTGTGAGTTCGAGCCCGGGAATGGCTGCGAGGACCGCTCGCGGCGCCTCCGTTTCGTCGTGGTGGCGGGCCAGGTAGCAGGGGTCGTGAAACGTCGCGGAGGCCGCCTCGAAGCCGCTGAAGGAGAGCCGACCTTCGGCGATGAGGTCGCGCGCGAGCTGGCTGTAGTGACGTACCTGGAACTGACCGCCGTCAGCTCCGTAGTGGCTGGCGAACGTGTCATAGCAGTGGGGCGAAACGGTGACGATGCTCGTGACGCCGGCTTCCTTGAAGCGGGCCGTGTTCGCGGCCACGATGCGTTCGAAGTAGGCGTCGTGGCCGAGCGAACGGGCTGGATCGCCGCAGCAGGGCTCGTCATCCCCCAGTGTCCCGAAGGGCACCCCGCCCGCCCTGAGAAGGCCGACCACCGCGCGGGCTACTTTCTGGGCTCGCCGGTCGTAGGAGGCGGTGCAGCCGATGTAGAGGAGCGTGGTATGCGTCGCCGGGTCGAAGCGGGGGATGTCGAGTCCCGCAGCCCAGGCCGAGCGAGCGGAGGGTGGACGACCCCAGGGATTGCCGTCCCAGTGCATGTCCCAGAGCACGTTGCCGAGCTCCGGGGGGGCACTCCGCTCGCGCCAGGCGAGGCTGCGCAAACCGAGCATCACTTCGCCGATCGGGACCTGGTGGGGACAACGGGCCTCGCAGGCACCGCAGGTGGTGCAGCGCCAGACGGAATCTGACCACCCATCGATGCCGAGTTGGGCCGCGCGGATGACCGTGCGAACGCCGATCGAGGGGCCAGCGACCAACCCCCATGGACAGGTGGCGGTGCAAGTGCCGCACTGATAGCAGGCGGCGGCCTCGCCACCCGTGGCTGCGAATACACGGTCCCACCGATCGTCGTCCAGGAGGACAACGTTAGGGGCGGTGGCCGGCGCCTCAGCGTAGGCGGTCATGCGTGCACCTCCTCGGACACCAGTGAGGCCGCGTAACGCCGGACTACTTCGTCCATCTCGCGCATCTTGGCGGCGAAGATCTTGCCCTCCGAGGCCGAGACCCATTGCAACTGCAATCGCTCTTCAGTGATCCCCTTTCGGGCGAGCTTGCGTTGCCAGAAGTTGAACCGCTTCAGGGTTTGTTGGTTCGCATCGATGTAGTGGCAGTCACCCAGGCGGCAGCCGGTGAGGAGCACCGCGCCAGCGCCGCGGTCGAAGGCGCGGGTGATGAAGTCTTCCTCGATGCGACCCGAGCACATCGAGCGGATGACCCGGCCGGAGGCCGGGTACTGCACCTTTTCGATGCCTGCCTGGTCGGCGCCCGCGTAAGAGCACCAGTTGCAGGCGAAGGCGAGCACCTTCTCCTCAGGCTTGTTGAGAAGGGCGGCATCGATCTGGGCGAAGATCTGTTCCTTGGTGAAATACGGCATTTCGATGGCATCGAAATTGCACTCTGCCGCACATGTCCCGCAGCCCTCACAGGCGGCTTCGATGAAGTTAATCGTCCCGGTCTTCACCGGCCCGATCATTTCGATCGCGTCGAACGGGCAGACCGGCACGCACCGCCCGCAAACCGTGCACTTGTCGAGGTCGACGCGAGCGGTGATGGGCTCCTTTTCGATCGTGTCACGCGAGAGGAGGATGCCCGCCTTGGACGAGGCGGCGAGCGCCTGGGCGACGGTTTCGCGCACATCTTTCGGGTACTGCACTGTGCCGGCGAGATAGATGCCGGCCGACCCCGCCTCAGCCGGACCAAGCTTGGGATGGCGCTCGAGGAGGAAGCCATCTTCGCTGTGGGAGACCTTGAGCTGCCCGGAGACGTTCTCTTCGGCAGGCTCAAAGCCAACGGTGAGCACGAGCGTATCGGTGGGGATAGCCAGCCGCTGGCCGGTAAGGGTGTCGTCCAGGGTGACGAGGCCGTTTTCGAAGGTGATTGCGTCCCCGGGCTCGGCGGCGGGGTCGTAGCGGAAGAATTGGACACCTTCGCGGAGCGCGTCTTCGTACGCCTCTTCAGCGTGACGGCTGAAGGTGCGGATGTCGCGATAGAGGACCCTCACGCGTTTGCCGTCGCGGCGCAGGTTGCGCGCCTGGTGAATCATGGATTCGCAGCAGTAGCGGGAGCAGCCGCGTCCGTCGAGGCGCGACCCGACGCAGCCGACGAAGGTGACGTGCTCGCCGACATCGCTGTCGCCCTCGAGTTCGAGGTTCGTGATGACGGCTTTGCTGGTGCCGTATCCGAACTCGGTCGGCTGGTACGGCTTTGCGCCCATCGCGAGAATGACGGCGCCGGCCTGGATCTCCTGGCCGTCGCTAAGGCGGGCGTAGAACTCGCCGACGTGGCCGCCGATGTGCTCGATCTCGACGCCACGGTGCACGAGTACGCCGGCCTGGAGCATGTCGCTGGCGATTGTGGAGAGCAGGCTTCGGGCCTCGATCCCAGATGGCGCTAGCTCTCCGAGTTCTCGAAGTAGCCCGCCGGGCTGGTGTGCCCGGTCGACGAGGTGCGTCTGGTAGCCCTGCTCGGCGAGATTGGTTGCGGCGACCATGCCCGCGATGCCGCCGCCCACAACGATCGCCGCCTGGACGACCGGCTGCACACCTTCGACCAGCGGGACCAACAGTTCGGCCTTGCTGACACCCATGCGGACCATGTCGAGCGCCTTTTCGGTGGCGGCGGCGCGTTCGTGCTTGTGGACCCACGAGTCCTGGTTGCGCAGGTTGACCATCTCCAGGAGGTACGGGTTGAGGCCGGCACGCAGCATGACGCGCTTGAAGGTCGGTTCATGTGTCTTTGGTGAACAGGCCGCGACAACGACACGGTTGATGCCCTGTTCGCGGATGACACGTCCGATCTCGGCCTGGGTGTTCCCCGCGCAACTGAACATCTGGGACTGCGCATGGACGACGGTGGGGAGGGTCCGCGCGTATTCGACGACACGAGGGACATCGACCACACCGGCGATGTTGCTGCCGCAGTGGCAAACGAAGACGCCCGTCCGCACGTCGCCGTCAGTCGGCATGGCCTCGGCCATTTCCTCTTTGGGCCAATCGCGCTGGTGCACGAAGGTGAGCGCCGAAGCGGCGGCGGCCCCTGCTTCGGAAACGCTGTCGGGGATGTCTTTGGGGCCAGTGGCGCAGCCGGCGGCGTAGATGCCCGGCCGGGTGGTGTGAATGAGCCCACCCTCGCCTTCGGCTGAGCGAATAAATCCGTCCTCGTCGAGGTCGACCCCGAGCGCTGCGGCCAGGTCCGCCAGGCCTTCAGGGGGCTTGACGGCGGTGGCGAGCACCACCATGTCGAAGTCTTCTTCCCGGACCTCGGCGGCGACGGTGTCTTCGTAGCGGACGCGCAAGCCGTTCGGGGTCGTGGTCACGCCGGAGGGGCGGCCGCGGAAGAACTTGGCTCCTTCGTCCCGGGTGCGATCGAGGAAGCCATCGAAGCCCTTGCCGTAGGCGCGGAGGTCCATGGAGAGGACCGTGACGTCGGTCACTCCATGATCGATCGCCTGGTAGGCGTGCTTGATCGAGTACATGCAACAGAAGCGGGAACAGTAGCGATAGAAGTGTTCATCGCGAGAGCCAACGCAGAGGACGAAGAGGATGTTGCGGGGATGGCGGCCGTTGGAGGGGCGGATGATCTCGCCGCCGGTTGGGCCTACGGCAGTCAGGAGGCGCTCGAACTCCATCGAGGTGAGCACATCGGGATGGCGGCCGTAGCCGTATTCGGCCACGAGTTCGGGGTCGATCAGCTCAAAACCAGTGGTAACGACGATCGAGACGACGTTGCGCTGGATGGCCTGAGTGAGCGGCGCGGTGTAGTCGATGCACTTCGGCGGGCAGGCTTCGAGGCAGCGGTTGCAGGGCAGGTAGTTGGGCGGTTCGTTGAGGCAATGCTCAATGTCGATGACGTAGGCACCCGGGACCGCCTGCGGGAAGGGTGTGTAGATCGCTTTACGCGAGGCCATCCCGACGTCGAACTCATTCTTGAGGAGGACCGGGCAGGCCGGCACGCATTCGCCACAGCGCGTGCATTCGCTGGAGACGAAGCGCGCGCCCTGATTGATTTGGACGGTGAAGTTGCCAGCGCTGCCCTCCACCCTAGAGACGGTCGCATTGCTAAGGAGTTCGATGTTCGGGTGCTGCTCGACCTCGGAGAGCTTCGGCGCCTCAATGCAGATCGAGCAGTCGAGCGTCGGGAAGTTCTTGTCGAGGGCGGCCATCTTGCCGCCGATGGCGGGCGATCGTTCGACCAGCAAAACGCGGGCACCGGCGTCGGCCAGGTCGAGGGCTGTTTGGATTCCAGCGATGCCACCACCGATCACAAGCACCTGGTCGTTCATGAGACTGCCCTCTGGCCGTAGTCGAAACCGGCGCCGAACGCGCGGAGGTTGAGGTCGATGGTCTTTGGCGGGACGGTCGTTCGGATCGCCTCTTCCATGGCGCCGCGGCTGACCACGCTGGTTGCGCCGGTGAGGAAGCCGAGCATGGCGATGTTGCCCACGAGGCGTCTGCCCATTTCTTCGGCGATACGAGTGGTAGGCGCAGCGAGGACTTTCCTGCCGGCGCCGGCGGTCACAAGGTCTTCATCGATCAGGACGACGGCGTCATCGGCCATGTCAGCCGAATACTTGATGGCGGCTTCCTGTGACATGAGCACGAGGATGTCCGGGCGGGTAAGGACCGGATAGTCGACGGCGTCGTCGTCGATCACGACCTCAGCCGCACAGGCACCGCCGCGTGCTTCAGGGCCATAGGACTGGCTGAAAACGGCGTCTTTTCCGTCGTAGAGCGCAGCCGCCTTTCCGAGGATGTAGCCGGAGAGGATAATTCCCTGGCCCCCGAAACCGGCAAGACGGACTTCATGCCTGGCCATTCGACACCTCCTCGATCGCCCACTGCTTGACGGATGGACGGAACAGGATCCGTTCGCGGTTGACGAAGTTGCCGAGCACGATGGGCTCGTCTTCGGACATGGTCAGTCCCACGGTCTCCAGGTTGGCGTTGTCATCGACGATGCTGCGGCGGCGGTAGAACCGCATTTCATCGATGCCCTCGCCCAGTTCATTGGCCTTGCCGAAGCCCACCGGGCAGGGAGAGAGCACTTCGACGAAGCTGAAGCCGGGCTTCAACAGCGCCTCGCGGATTGAATCGCGAAGCTGGCGCACGTGGAGCGACGTCCAGCGGGCGACGTAGACCGCGCCGACCGTCGCGACAAGGTGGGGGAGGTTGAACGGCTGCTCTTCGTTCCCGTCGGGGGTAGTCGATGTCGTCGCGCCGTAAGGCGTGGTGGGGCCCGCCTGGCCACCGGTCATCCCGTAGTTGAAGTTGTTCACGCAGATGACGGTGAGGTCGAGGTTGCGACGGGCGGCGTGGATCAGGTGGTTGCCGCCGATGGATGAGAGGTCGCCGTCGCCGCTGATGACGGCGACCTGGAGATCCGGATTCGCCACTTTCAGACCGAGCGCGTAGGGGATCGCGCGGCCGTGCGTGGTGTGGAATGAATCAAGGCTGAGATAGCCGGCGATACGGCCCGTACAGCCGATGCCGGAGACGCAGACGTGTCGCTCGACGGGGATGCCGGATGCGAGAACGGCATCGGTGTAGCAGGACATTACCGATCCGAGCCCGCAGCCGGGGCACCAGATGTGGGGAAGGCGGTCAGACCGCAGCAAGAGGTCGGCTGGATGCCGGTCGACTACCATTTCCCTGGGCATGGCGCGCTGCCTCCTTGATGGATTCGAGGATGATTTCCGGCGGCATAAGGACGCCGCCGGCATGGTGCGCTCCGAATACGGGGACTCGTGCGACCCGCTCAACTTCCAGGCGAACCTGGCCGAGATTGAGTTCAGCCACAACGATGGCCCTCATGCGCTCGCTCAGGGCGGCGATCTCGGCATCGGGGAACGGCCAGAGGCTGATGAGCCGCAGGATGCCGGCGCGGATGCCTGCTTCGCGGGCGAGGGCCACGGCGCGCTTGGCGGTGCGCGAGGTGCTGCCGTAGGTGACGACGGCGATCTCAGCGTCGTCGAGGCCCAGCGCCTCAACCTGTGTGATCTCGGCGGTGTAGCGGGAAATCTTGTCGGACAGGCGGCGAACCAGCCGGTCGTGAGTCGGGGCATCCGTCGCCGGGTAGCCGCGCTCGTCGTGAGTGAGGCTGGTGATGTGGGCGCCGAACCCTTCGCCGGGGCGCGACATGGGCGGGACCAGCGTCAGATCGTTCGCCCGGAAGGGCTCGTAGGGCTTGCCCGGCGACAGGACGGCGGCGCTTCGCGCGACCCGTGTGATTTCGCTCTCGGCGGGTATCACGACTCGCTCGGTGAGGTGCCCGATGGCCTCGTCGGCCAGGATGAAGACCGGGTGCCGGAAGCGGTCCGCGAGGTTGAACGCCCGCAGAGTCAGGCCGAACATCTCCTGGCAGGAGGCGGGAGCGAGGGCGATCGCCTGGATGTCGCCGTGCGTACCCCAGCGGGCCTGCATGACGTCGGCCTGGGCCACCAGGGTGGGGAGGCCGGTGGAGGGCCCGCCGCGCTGGACGTTAACAATGACGCAGGGGGTCTCGGTGATCGCGGCGAGGCCGATACTTTCCATCATGAGACTGAAGCCGGGACCCGAGGTCGCGGTCATGGCGCGCACGCCCCCCCACGCCGCGCCGATGACGGAGACGATGCTGCCGAGTTCGTCCTCCATCTGGACGAAGGCGCCCCCGACGCCTGGGAGGCGGTGTGCGAGGCGCTCGGCGATTTCGGTTGAGGGCGTGATCGGGTAGCCGCCGAAGTACAGGCATCCAGCTGCCAGCGCCCCTTCGGCGCAGGCTGTGTCTCCGTTCATGAAGTGGCTACCCGTCAGAACACGCGGCTCATTGGTCGGCACTAGGAACCTCCTGGACTTCCTCGGAGTAGATGGCGAACTCGGGACAGACGAGCATGCAGAAGCGGCAGTTGATGCAAGCGTCTTCCTTGCCGCTGGCCACCACCGCGTAGCGGTAGCCCTTGGCGTTCAGCTGGGTGGACCGCTCGAGCACGTCCGCGGGGCAGAAGTCGATACAGAACTGGCAGTCCTTACACCGGTTGGGAATGATGAAGACCTGCCCGCGCGGAACCCGGAACTGTTCGAGTTCGAGGTCCAGCGGAAGCCGCGCCAGTGTTGTACTC
>Ga0315281_10011175_pt1 | contig 12313 bp, 8 predicted proteins | sample YL17G07_0_MG_FD_204540 | JGI IMG/M metagenome (GOLD analysis project Ga0315281, IMG submission 204540) | Sediment microbial communities from Yellowstone Lake, YNP, Wyoming, USA - YL17G07_0 | ecosystem: Environmental > Aquatic > Freshwater > Lake > Sediment | place: USA: Wyoming | collected... | reverse complement strand
AGCCCGAGCAGGGCATCGAGCTTGGCCGAAGCAATGCGCTTGAATTGCTGCTCGGCAGTCGAGGCATCGATCATGCGCCGCTGGTTGACCACGTCGCCCAAGCCGTAGGCCATCCACGCGTCGGCCGGCAGCTCGTCGCGGCCCGCGCGGCCGGTTTCCTGGTAATAGCCCTCGATGCTCTTGGGCAGATCGAGATGCGCGACGAAGCGCACGTCCGGTTTGTCTATGCCCATGCCGAAGGCGATGGTCGCCACCATCACGATGCCGTCTTCGCGCTGAAACCGCGCCTGGTGCAGGTTGCGCCTGTCGGCGTCCATGCCGGCGTGATAGGGCAGCGCGGCCACGCCCTGCTCGATGAGCCAGGCCGCGGTCTCCTCCACCTTGCGCCGCGACAGGCAATAGACGATGCCCGCCTCCCCCATATGCTCGGTGCGCAGGAACGCGAGCAGTTGCGCCCGGGCGTTCGCTTTCTCGACGATGCGGTAGCGGATGTTCGGCCGATCGAAGCTGGACACGAACAGGCGCGCGCCCGCTAGCCCGAGGCGCTGCACGATCTCCTCGCGCGTGACGCGGTCGGCGGTGGCTGTTAGCGCTATGCGCGGCACGCCGGCAAAGCGCTCGTGCAGCAGCGACAGCTGCATGTATTCCGGGCGGAAGTCGTGGCCCCACTGCGACACGCAGTGCGCCTCGTCGATGGCGAACAGCGCGAGCCGCGCCGAGGCTTGCAGGCGCTCCAGTTGCTGCAGGAAGCGCGGCATCAGCAGCCGCTCCGGCGCGACATACAATAGATCGTAATCGCCTGCGAGCAGGCCGCGCTCCACCGCGCCGGCCTCTTCCGCTGACAGTGATGAATTCAGAAACGCCGCCCTGACGCCGGCCTCGCGCAGCGCGGCCACCTGGTCCTGCATCAGCGCGATCAGGGGCGAGACCACGATGCCGGTCCCGGGGCGCAGCAGCGCCGGAATCTGGTAGCAAAGGGACTTGCCGCCGCCGGTCGGCATCAACACCAGGCAGTCGCCGCCCGAAGTTACATGCTCGACGATTTCGGCCTGCGGCCCGCGGAACGCGGCGTAGCCGAAGACCTCCTTGAGGACCGAGCGCGCTGTGGGTTGAGAACACAGTCGTTTACTAGGGCAAGTAGAAGCCGTTGATTTCATATATAGTGATGTTGTTGAGCGTTTGGTCTAGAGCCGTTTCCCAACCTGACGCCAATTAGTAGGAAGGCAGAGAAACAAGCCGAATTCAAGAACACGGTTGTTTCGCGCAAGACCAGCAGTCTACAGGCCCAATTCACCTAGCCTTCAGGTTAGCGTATCTTCACGCGGTGATGGTCAATTCAACTGGGAAAAGGCCCGCGAGCCTGTTCACAACCTGCTTCCATTCCTTGTCCAGAAGTTCGCGAACCAGGTCCTCGTAGTGCACACGAGCATTAGCATCGAACCACTCGCGGTTTCGGCTCGAGACCCGGTCACGATAGCCTTTGCCGTCGATTTTGTCTCTTCCCCACTCGGTCAAACACCCATTCCAGAATTCCCGGTCCGCTTTGAGTTCGTCGAGGTAAATGGCTTGTCCCAAGAGCTGCACCTTCCTAGTCAGTTCCTCTATGCTTGATTCCATCACGCGCAGCGCCTGCCTAACGAGGTCTTGAGCATCAACGAGTTCCGGTTCTTGCAGCAGATTGGTTGCTACGGCCTTAAAGCTCTCGAAGTTTTTGTCGGCCGCCGCAGAAGCAATGCGCCGCGCGCCATGGCCAAGGTGATGAGCGTAGTCGAGGTTAGACCATGCCCCCGCCCGATTGACGGTCGCACGAATGGTGCTCGCGTAGGCGCGGCCAAGCGCCTCGAACAAACTATCGTGGACGGTGAGATTGGTCCGCCCCAACTGCTCATTGTTCTTGAGCCAAACGGCAAGACGGTGCGCAGCCTCATGAAGGACTTCCTGCACCTGTTCTTTTTCATAATTCTGGAGGAGCGTCTTTGCGTTTGCCACGACCTCAGCTAAACGAGCGCGATATGATTCCTGGAGTGCCAATATGCGGGCGGCAAGAAGATCTCTCAAGCTCGAGGGTGCGTCCTCTCTGGAATTGAAGAACCCGACCTGCAGGCCCTCAAGGCCGAGTCGATGAAGCTGCATTTCGGCCTGTTCACGCTTAAGTTCATAGCCGTCTTCCGTGGACTTTGCGGTCGTTCCATCGGTATCGTCTTTGACCGCCAACGCTTCCGATGGCCTGGGGAGAGCAAGCACCGCGGATTTGAGGGGGAGATTGCGAACCCCTGTTTCCTTGGCCCGCTTCAACAGCAGCTGCACCTCTGGTGCAGGAGCGCTGTTGAACCCCGTGCACAGGACGGTCACCGTGTGGGGGACATCGAAATGGCACTCGAGGTCTGCACGCTCTGCTGTCTGGTCAATCCCCTTGGTATCGATTAGCCGAACTGAGACCGAGTCCATTCCGAGAATCTCATCCATGACAACGACCTCGATGCGTTTGGGCAATGAGAATTCCGGATGTCGCCCATTGTTGATGAGCGCGAATGTTTCCTTGAGCCACTGCAGCGCCGATTTTCCCGCGGTATTGGAGTACCAGATGTCACGCCTGTCTCTGCGATGCAGCTGCATCCTGGATAGGATTTCGACGGCAAGAGCGCGTGGTTCCGTGAACTGTGAAGCGAGTTCCTTGGCTTCATCGTGACGAATCGTTTTTCCGTCCAACCCCTTTTCCCGTCTCACTCGCAAGCCGGACATATTTCGCACCGCGCGTGCAATTTCCTTGGATAGCCCAGGGGAGTCTCCGTCGCTGCCATCCCGCTCATCGGAAACGTCCCCCAATTGGGGGCTGAGGAAGAATTCGGCAAAGTCCGAAACGTCACGGCGAATCTCGTCCTCGGACCTGGGCTCCACGATGAGCCCATATTCGGGCCCATGTCGCAAGTGAACCTCGCAAATGGTGACCCCACCCCCACCCGCCTCGAGTACCGGTATCGGTGGCTGGGCGTCAGCGCCCGGAACTTCCAGCCCGGTCATCTTACATATCGCCGTTGACTTGCCGACCCCGATGCTCCCGATGAAGGCGACTTGATATTCATCTGCGAGAAGCAACGCGGAAGTCTGCGATAGCTCTGTAATGTATTCGGCGATGCGCTTTTCGAAGACACTCTTTACATCGTCGCGATTTCCCAGGTCCCGAAGTTCCTTCGCGACGTTTTCGGCAGACCAAAAGAGGTCTTGGTCAGCGTGATTGAGGGGCGGCTGTGGCAACATTTCCCAATGTCGCTGCATCAACACCCGAAGTTTAATTGCCTCCGGCGTGCCGATGGCGTTGAGCAGCGAATCGAGTTCTTCCTCCGAAAGGGCACGCTCGCCGGCCTCGATTCGGGAAAGGTGCGCGGCACTCCAAGTGACCCGCTTTGCGAGCTCGACCTGCTTGAGTCCGGCCCGGTCCCGTAGCACCGCTACATATTTGGCAATCTCAGCGCTTGAAATCATGACACCCCTTCTTTCAAGTTTTCTCATAATCAAGCATAATAATAGCAAGATTGCTAAGTAATTCAACATAAAAACGGAAAACTTGTAGATTACCGATACAATTTCAACTCAGCGTGGCCTTCGCCAGTGACTAGGCTATGGGCAGCCTCCAAATTAACTATTCCCAAATGAGAATGCTGGGCCGGGTGCCAAAAACAATTGGCGGCGTTCGGGGAGGCCGATCCTTATTCAAGAATCACCGATCATTTAGATACAACCTATTCTTTTTACAGACAATGTTGCAGATGCGTAATAGCACCCTTATTAGGGGCCATCGCTTGACTAATTCCAGCATAGCTTTAAATTTATACACTTTGAGTTCTATATCAATAATAGAATTGTTGAGTTCTATATTTGCAATAGTGCTCTAGAGTACTATAATTAGCTTAGAACTTCAGAGTTCTATAACGAGAGTAGAGGCAAATCATGGAATACCGAATAGCAATCGCACAACAACTAGGCGGCCTGCTGAGGAGCCTTCGCAAGGAAAAGCAGATTACCCAGCAACAACTGGGTGAGCGCTTGGGCATGAGTCAACGAATGGTCGCAAAGCTCGAGTCATATCCGGAGAAGGCCAGCTTCGAACGAGTCTTTCAAGCGCTTAGCGCATTGGAAATCGACCTCGTTCTGAAAGAACGCAAAACGCCCACCCCGCCTACTAGCTTGAACGATATCCCGAAAAACTACGAGGGCGACACATGGTAGCCCCAGGGAAAAGGCGTTCGCGTAAGCGCCACGCACTCAACGTCTGGATGAATGGACACCTAGTCGGTACTTGGACGGTAGTCGAGAACAAAGCACAACGGTTTCAGTACGTAGAAGCATGGGTCGAGTCTCAGACTGCCAGAATCGTGTCCCTGTCATTGCCCTTTCAGCCGGGAAACCAACCTCACGAAGGTCGAACGGTCGAGAATTTTTTCGACAATCTGTTACCCGAAAGCAAAGACATTCGCGAAAGGTTGCAGCAAAAATTCCGCGCAAGAAGCGACCAGGCGTTCGACCTGTTGGACGAAATCGGACGCGACTGCGTCGGTGCCGTTCAACTCCTACCCGAGGGCGAAGAACCTCGTGGATGGGACCACATAACCGCGACGCCGCTGACAGACACGCAAGTGGAAAACATGCTGAAAGCCGTTGTGACCCCGGCCTTCTCAGGCCAAGACGAGGCGGATGAATTCCGTATCTCAATTGCCGGAGCCCAAGAGAAAACCGCATTGCTTTGGCATGAAGGGCAGTGGCACGCACCGAAAGGAGCCACACCCACCACGCACATTCTGAAACTGCCGCTGGGGTTGGTCGGAAATATGAAGGCCGACATGAGTACTTCCGTAGAAAACGAATGGCTGTGCTCGAAACTCATCGCCGCCTACGGAATGGACGTAGCCGATTGCGAAATTCGGGTTTTCGGGGAAACCAAAGCCCTGATCGTCAAGCGCTTCGACAGAAGATTGGCGCATCAATGCAAGTACTGGCTAAGGCTGCCACAAGAAGACATGTGCCAAGCGACTGGAACGCCTGCCGCCACCAAATATGAGGCCGATAACGGCCCGGGCATGAAGAAGATTCTCGACCTGCTTCGGGGGTCCAGCCGGCAAGAGCATGACCGCCGCGCTTTCCTAAAAGCTCAAATCCTCTTCTGGATGCTGGCCGCTACGGATGGCCACGCCAAGAACTTCAGCATCTTTCATGAGCGCGATGCCGCGTATCGGATGACACCTTTGTATGACGTACTATCCGCGTGGCCCGTCATTGGGGAGGAGCCTAACCACCTTTCTTGGCATCGCGTTAAGTTAGCCATGGCCTGGCGGTCAGAAAACGCTCACTACCGGCTTAGCGAAATCCGGCGCAGGCATTTCAATCGAGTTGCGGCAAACCTCGGCGTGGGAAAAAACGCTGAAGACATTATCGAAGAATTGTTGGCGGACACACCGAGGGCCATAGATGAGGTCCGTGCGCAATTGCCGGACAATTTCCCGAAGCAAGTGTCCGGGCGAATTTTCGAGGGACTCAATGGTTCAGCAGAATCGTTAAGAAAAATGCCTATTGATTAAGGTTGCCAATTTCGCGCGGTCGGCAGGCACTTTATTCCCTTTTGGGCGCGCGCCCAGCGTCGCCTCCCGCTTACTCAACCGTGACGGACTTGGCGAGATTGCGCGGCTTGTCCACGTCCGTGCCGCGCGCCAGCGCCGTGTGGTAGGCGAGCAACTGCAGCGGCACCACGTGCAGTATCGGCGACAGCGCGCCGTAATGCTCCGGCAGCCGCACCACATGCACGCCTTCGGAGGGCGCGATGTGGCTGTCGGCGTCGGCAAAAACGTAAAGCTCGCCGCCGCGCGCGCGCACTTCCTGCATGTTGGACTTGAGCTTTTCCAGCAGCGCGTCGTTGGGCGCCACCGTGACCACCGGCATCTCTTCGGTCACCAGCGCCAGCGGCCCGTGCTTCAGCTCGCCCGCCGGATAGGCTTCGGCGTGGATGTAGGAAATCTCCTTCAGCTTGAGCGCGCCTTCGAGCGCGATCGGATAGTGCAGGCCGCGCCCGAGAAACAAGGCGTGCTCGCGCTGCGCGAACTGCTCCGCCCAGGCGATGATCTGCGGCTCGAGCGCGAGCACGCTCGCGAGCGCGGCCGGGAGGTGGCGCAGGTTTTTCAGATGGCACGCTTCGTCCGCGGCGGCAAGCCGACGGCGCGATTTGGCCAGCGCGAGCGCGAGCAGGAACAGCGCGGTGAGCTGGGTGGTGAAGGCCTTGGTCGAGGCGACCCCGATTTCGACGCCGGCGCGGGTCAGGTACTTGAGCGCGGTCTGGCGCACCATGACGCTCGAGGCGACGTTGCAGATCGCCAGGGTGTGGACGTGGCCGAGCGACTGCGCGTGCTTCAGCGCGGCCAGGGTGTCGGCGGTCTCGCCCGACTGCGAGATCACCACCACCAGCGCCCGCGGGTTGGGCACGCTGATGCGGTAGCGGTATTCGCTCGCGACCTCCACCTCGGTCGGCAGGCCGGCGATGGCCTCGAGCCAGAACTTGGCGGTGAGGCCGGAATAGTAGCTGGTGCCGCAGGCATAGATGTGCACGGCGTCGATCGCAGCAAACACGTCATTTGCGCCATCGCCGAAAATGTCCGGCCCGATGCCGGCTACGCCTTCGAGCGTGTCGGCGATGGCCTGCGGTTGCTCGAAGATCTCCTTCTGCATGAAATGCCGGTAGGGCCCGAGCTCGACCGCGCCGGCATAGGCGCTGACCGTGCGCAGTTCCCGCGCCACCGGTTTGCCGCCGCGGTCGACGATGGCGTAGCGGCCGAGCCCGATGTCGGCGACATCGCCCTCTTCTAGATAGATGATTTGGTCGGTCGTCCCGGCCAGGGCCATGGCATCGGAGGCGAGGAAGGTCTCGCCCGCGCTTGCCTTAACTCCGACACCCAGCACCAGCGGGCTCCCCTGGCGCGCGCCGACCACACGCTGCGGCTCGGCCTTGCAGAACACGGCTATGGCATAAGCGCCCTGTAGTTCCGCCGCCGCGCGCTGCACGGCCGCGAACAAGTCGCCCGAATAGTGGCTGTGGACGAGGTGCGCGATGACCTCGGTGTCGGTCTGCGACTCGAACGCGTAACCGCTGGCCTTCAGCCGCGTGCGCAGGTCTTCGTAGTTCTCGATGATGCCGTTGTGCACCACCGCGATTTCGTCGCGGCTGAAAATCGGGTGGGCATTGACCGTGACCGGCGCACCATGGGTGGCCCAGCGCGTGTGGCAGATGCCGGTCGAGCCGGTGAGCCCGGACTCGCGCACCTGCGCGTCCAGGTCGGCCACGCGCGACACGGTGCGCGCGCGCCGCAACCGCCCCCCGCCGCCGGCGTCATAAACCGCGACGCCGCAGGAGTCGTAGCCGCGGTATTCGAGCCGGCGCAGCCCCTCGATCAGAACGGGAACGATATCGCGCTTTGCAACCGCTCCGACTATTCCGCACATGGCCTGTTCCCGTCGCCCTTCATTTCTTTTTCACCGGCCGCTTCCAGCCAGGGACCGTGACCTGCTTCGCACGCGAGATAGTGAGCGCGCCCGCGGGCGCGTCCCTGGTAAGCGTGGTGCCCGCACCGAGAGTGGCGCCCTTGCCGACCCGCACCGGCGCCACCAGCTGGGTGTCGGAGCCGATGAACACGTCGTCCTCGATGATGGTGCGGTGTTTGTTGGCGCCGTCGTAATTGCAGGTGATGGTGCCGGCGCCGATGTTGACGTCGCGCCCTACGGTGGCGTCGCCGACATAGGCGAGGTGGTTGGCCTTGGAGCGCGCCGCGATCCGGCTCGCCTTCACCTCGACGAAATTGCCGATGTGCACTTCTTCGGCGAGCGTGGTGCCGGGGCGCAGCCGGGCATAGGGACCGATGCGGCAGCGCGCGCCGATGTCGGCTTGCTCCAGATGACAGAAGGGTTCGATGCGGGTGCCCGCGGCGACCTTCACGTTGCGCAGCACGCAGTTCGCCCCGACGCTGACGCCTTCACCGAGCACGGTCTCGCCCTCGAACACGCAGTTGACGTCGATGGCCACGTCGCGTCCGCAGGCGAGGCTGCCGCGCACGTCGATGCGTGCCGGGTCCGCCAGCGTGACGCCCTCCCGCATCAAGGCCGCTGCGACGCCGCGCTGAAACGTGCGCTCGAGTTCCGCCAGTTGCGCTTTGCTGTTCACGCCCAGGGTTTCCCAGGCTGCACCAGGTTGCGCCGAGCTGACCGGTACCTTGTCCGCCACCGCGGCCGCGACCACGTCGGTGAGGTAATACTCCTTCTGCGCATTCTTGTTGCGCAAGCCCGCGAGCCAGGTTTTCAGCCGCGCTGTCGGCAGCACCATGATGCCGGTGTTGATTTCGCGCAGCGCGCGCTCGGCCTTGGTCGCGTCCTTTTCTTCGACGATGCGTCTAACCGCGCGGCGGCTGCGGACGATGCGGCCATAGCCCTGCGGATCGTCCAGTTCGACCGTGAGCAGGGCCACGCCCTTGCCCGCCGCCTGACACAACGAGCGCAGCGTCTCGGCGCGAATCAGCGGCACGTCGCCGTACAGCACCAGGGTCGGGACCTTGGAATCGAGATGCGGCAGAGCATGCGCGAGCGCATGCCCGGTCCCGAGTTGCGGCTCCTGCCTGGCCCACACCAGGCCTGGCTGGGCGATGGTCTCGCGCACGCGCTCGCCGCCGTGGCCGTAGACTATGCAAATGACGCCGGGTTTCAGGCTGCGCGCGGTGGCTATGACATGCGCGAGCAAGGGTCTGCCCGCCAGCGGGTGCAGCACCTTGGGCAAATCCGAGTGCATGCGCTTGCCTAGGCCGGCGGCGAGGATGACGACGTTCATGGATTCATGGAATTCTTACTGTTACTCGCCTGTGAATCATACCATGCAGCCTCGTCTTCTCGACTTGTGGGAGGGGTTCTTGCGGTATATATTGGCGCTCTGTTTCACGCCCCTGCAACAAACCAGAAAATAATCGGGAGGAAGTTTCATGCTCAAACTGAAAATTGTTCTGGCCGGCCTGCTGGCTGCGCTGTTCGCACTTCCGGTGCTCGGCCAGGACGCCTGCAAAAACCGCGGTGATCTCGACCTGAACTACTGCGATGAGAACAAGGATCTGGTGGCCGATACGCCCAAGGACTCGAAGAAATTCAAGACCCCGGGCACCCTGGTGTTCACCTACACCCCGGTGGAAGATCCGGCAGTGTACGAAAAAGTGTTCAAACCCTTCACCGACCATTTGGCGCAGTGCACGGGCAAGAAAGTCGTGTTCTACCAGGTGCAGTCCAACGCCGCCGAAATCGAAGCGATGCGCTCCGGGCGCCTGCACGTGGGCGGTTTCTCTACCGGACCGACTGCATTCGCAGTCAACCTCGCCGGCGCGGTGCCCTTCGCAGTCAAGGGCTACGAGAAGGAATTCCAGGGCTACAACCTGATCGTCATCGTCAAGAAAGACAGCCCGCATCAGAAACTTTCCGACCTGAAGGGCAAGAAGTTCGCGCACACCTCGCCTTCCTCCAATTCCGGCCACATGGCGCCGATGGCGCTGTTCCCGACTCAAGGGCTCACTCCGGAAAAGGATTACAAGATCATTTTCTCGGGCAAGCACGACCAATCGGTAATGGGCGTGAACTCCGGCGACTACGACGCTGCCGCGGTCGCCTCTGACGTCTTCCACCGCATGGCGGAGCGCGGGCAGGTAAAGGAAGACAACTTCCGCGTCATCTATCGCAGCGCCAAATTCCCGACGTCGTCCTTCTCCTATGCGCATGATCTGGAGCCGGCATTCCGCGACAAGATGCTGAAATGTTTCTACGACTATCGCTTCCCGGCGGAGATGCAGAAGGCATTCGACGGCGCCGACCGTTTCTTCCCCGTGACCTATCTCAAGGACTGGGAAGTGGTGCGCAAAGTGGCCGAAGGCTCGGGAGAAGCCTTCAATCGCACCGCGTACGAGAAAGAAACCAAGCGCGAGGAAGAGGCGCGCAAGAAAGCAGCCGAGGAAAAAGCGAAGAAGCCGTAGAAGGCGCTGCGGCATGTCTTTGCTGTGGAATGGTTCGCTGCGGCTGAAACGCTCGATGTTGCTGCTGGGACTGTGCGCGGCCGTGCTCGCGCATCCCGTCGGCGCCCAGGATGCGTGCAGGCACCGCGGCGAACTCGATACGCCTTTCTGCGACGAGGATGGCGACCTGCTCGCGGACACGCCGAAGGACGCGAAGCGGCAGAAGGACCCGGATCCGCTGTTCTTCACCAATTCACCGCTCGAAGACCCGGCGGTGTTCAAGGAACTGATGCGGCCTTTCGTCGAGCACCTGGCGCAATGCACCGGGCGCAGGATCCGCTTCTACGACGTGTATTCGAGCGCCGCGGCGATCGAGGCGATGCGCTCGGGCCGCATGCACATCGGCACCATGTCCTCGGGCGACACCGCGTTCGCGGTCAACGTCGCCGGCGCGATCCCGTTTGGCATCCGTGGCGATGCCGGCGGGCCGCAAGGCTACCAGCTGTGGATGATCGTGACGAAAAGCAGCGCGTACCAGAAGCTTTCCGACCTGAAGGGCAAGCGCGTGGCGCACACCACGCCCTCGTCGAACTCGGGCAATCTCGCGCCACGCACGCTGTTTCCGCCGGAGGGCCTGACCCCGGACAAGGACTACAAGGTGGTGTTCTCGGGCAAACACGAGAACTCGATCTCCGGCGTGGCAAGCGGCGATTTCGACGCGGCGCCGATAGCACACGACGTGCTGCTGCGCATGGCCGACCGCGGCCTGGTCAAGATGGACGATTTCCGCATCATCTGGAAAAGCCGCAATTTCCCCCCCGGGGGCCTGTCGATGGCGCACGATCTTTCCCCCGCCCTGCAGAAGAAAATCCGCGAATGCACCTACGCGTTCCGCTACCCGCCGGAGATGGTCCGGGGTTTCCAGGGAGCCGACCGTTGGCTGCCAATAGACTACAAGCAGGACTGGGAACTGATCCGCCGCGTAGCGCAGGAGAGCGGCCAGGCATTCACGCGCACGGCGTTCGAGCGCGAGAAGGCGCGCGCCGAAGCGGCGGCAAGGAAATAGCGCGCATGCTGCTGGCCGAAGAACTTCCGCTTGAGCCCGCCGAGTCGCGCCTGCTCGAGGCGGCGCGCGACTTTTCGCGGCGCGAGGTCGCGCCGAACGCGGCGCGGTGGGAACGCGAGCGCAGCTATCCGCGCGAGACCATCCGCGCCGCCGCCGCTCTGGGCCTCACCCGAATCCAGATTCCGGCGGCGCTGGGCGGCCTGGACCTGCGCTTCCGCGCCAAGCTGCGCATCGTCGAGGAGATTGCGCGCGACGATTTCGGCTTCGCTTTCGCCCTGGTCAACACCCACAATGCCGCTTCGCGCCTGGCGCGCGACGGCACTGACGGCCAGCGCGCGCGCTATCTGCAGGGACTGCTGCGCGGCGAGCTGATTGGTGCGGTGGCTCTGACCGAGCCTGCGGCAGGCAGCGATTTCGGGGCCATCCGTACCCGCGCGGAACGGGTCGCCGGCGGCTGGCGCTTGAACGGCGAAAAGGCCTGGCTGACCAATGGCGCCGTCGTCGACGTCGTCGTGGTCTATGCGCAAACCGATCCGGCGGCCGGCAGCAAGGGCATTGCCGCCTTCGTCGTCGATGCAACACGCAAAGGCTTCCAGCTCGGCGCGGCCTACGGCATGTCCGGGGCACATGCGACAGGCGCCGCCAGCCTCAGGCTGGCCGATTATTTTGCCGCGGACGAGGATCTGTTCTATGCGCCGGGCGCGGCATTCAAGACCGCGCTCGTCAGCATCACCGGCGCGCGCATCTACGTCGCGGCGATGTGCTGCGGCATGGTGGAAGAGGCGCTCTCGCTCGCGCTAAAGCGTGCACTGGAGCGCAGCACCTTCGGTGAACCGCTGATCAAACGACAAGGTCTGCGCTGGATGCTGGCCGATGTCGCCACCGACTTGGAGGCGGCGCGGCTGCTCGCCTACCGCGCGACGCGCCTGCTCGAATCGGGCGCGGACGCGGTGCTGGCGGCGGCCCACGCAAAGAAATTCGCCGCGCGCATGGCCGAGCGGCGCCTGCCGCAATGCATGCAGGTGTTTGGCGCCGAAGGGCTGATGGAAGCGCACCCGATCGGGCGCCATCTCGCCGCGGCGCGCGTGGCGCATTACGCCGACGGCACCACGGAAATGCAGAATGAGCGCATTGCGGCGTACCTTGAGCGCAGCATCGGCGACTGAACCGGCAAAGGACCGCTATCGTGCCTGCACTTTCCATCCGCAACCTGTTCAAGGAATACGTTCGCGGC
>Ga0315281_10011174_pt1 | contig 12314 bp, 11 predicted proteins | sample YL17G07_0_MG_FD_204540 | JGI IMG/M metagenome (GOLD analysis project Ga0315281, IMG submission 204540) | Sediment microbial communities from Yellowstone Lake, YNP, Wyoming, USA - YL17G07_0 | ecosystem: Environmental > Aquatic > Freshwater > Lake > Sediment | place: USA: Wyoming | collected... | reverse complement strand
GCGAACGAGTTGAACTTGCGGACGCGAATGTCTCGTACCACCTGTATCAATTATACGGCGCCAGTCTTCTGCCTTCTTACTTCTGCCTTCTTACTTCTTCAACACGCTCTGCCAGTTCAGCACGACTGTGATCGGCTTCAGGCTGGCTTCGTCGACCGAGATGTTGACGAGAAAGCGGCCGTCCGCGGCGACGGCGTACTGCGGCCGCTGCAAGCCTCCAGTGTTGAGGATGTTCGAGCCCGTTGCCCAATGGGGCGCGAAGAGCTTTGCCGGCGCAGCCACGTCCACCTTCGTGCCCGGGCGCGCGTTCACACTTGCCGCCATGAGGCTTCCATCAGGCGCGACGTAGAACACCTCCCGTCCATCGCGGCGCCACCGGGGATGCGCACCGCCCGCACTCGACACCTGCACCTTTTCGCCTGGCCCGGGAAACGGCTGCACGTAGATCTCCTGCCGCCCGGATTCGTTCGACGTGTAGGTGAGCCAGCGGACGTCTGGCGAGAACTGTCCCTCGCTTTCATCAAAACTCGTCTGTACGACCGGGAACGGTTTTCGATCACCCGTCAACGGCAAGGCGAAGAGATCGACGCCGGTTTGTGGGCGAGTGCTGACGAACAGCAGAAGTCGTCCGTCTGGCGTCATGTCGACGGGGGACTTGGGGTCAGAGCTCGCCAGCAGCAGTTGCTCGGTGGTGGCGCCGTTCGTGGACTTCTCGAACAGGTCGCCGCCTCCGCTCCGGGTGGATCGAAAGAACACGCGGCTGCCGTCGGCCGCCCACACCGCCGCGGTGTCTGACGCAGGATCGAACGTGAACCGCGTCGGGAACGCGCGAGCCACGTCGATAATCCAGATGTCGTTGGAGCCCTGAAGGGTATTTCTGGAGATCGCGACCCGGCGGCCGTCCGCTGACAAATCAGGCCCCGAAATCGACGCGTCGTCGGGAGCCCCGAGCGCGGCCAGGACTTTCCCGGCGCGGTCCATCCAGACGAGCTGGCGTCGCACACCCGTGATCGACCGATGCGCAAGCACCGTGGACGAGGCCGAGAAGGCGCCAAGGGTGATGGCCGCGTCGCCGCCGACGTTGCGATCGACGACGATCGGATCGCCGCTCGCGGTCAGGCCAACCGGATCGAAATGCCTGGCCACCAGCGTCCCCTGGTTCACGAATAGGAGCCAATCCGGCCGGGCGAACACGGCGGTCGTGTCGTTTTCCATGAAGCGTCGAGGCGGTCCACCGTCGAGGGACGTCACGTACGTACCGCGCGTCGCCGGCGCACCGATCGCCATCGCGAAGAACACGTGGCGGCCGTCAGGGAGGAACTGGGGAAACCGGTGGCTTCCCTCGTTGTCGCCCAGCTTCGTGAGCGCGACCGCGTCTCCGCCCGCCGCGGGGATGCGCATCAGACCACTGCTGGTCGACGGGGCGAACACGACGACGCCGTCGCTGTTCCATGTTCCGCCGCGCCCGGACGGGGCATTTGCCAGCGTTGTCAGCCCGGCGCCCGACACGTCGACGCGTTTGAGCTTTCCGTTCGAGAAGAAACCAATCGCCCGGCTGTCCGGTGACCAGAACGGCAATGTCGCGTCGTCGGTACCCGCAAGCACGTGCGCGTCCGCCTGATCGAGTCCTCGAATCCAGAGCTTCGACACGCCGTCCGCGTTGGCGACGAACGCCAGTTGACGGCCGTCGGGAGAGATGGCGAACGAGATGGGATCGGACGAGGCCGGCGTCGCGACGTCGAGGCGCGTCACGTCCAGTGCTGGCGCGGTCCGGCGCGAAAGTACGACGGCCCCGGCCGCGAGTATTAAGGCGAGCGTTGCCGCCGTGCTCCACGCCAGACGCTCGCGTCCCTTCGCGCGCGGCGCCGGATCGGTGGTCGCGATCTCACCGCCCGCGGCCGCTTCATCGATTTCGATTCGCGCATCAGCGATGTCGTGCAGCCGTTTCTGCGCGTCCTTCTCGAGACAGCGTCGCAGGAGCCGCCGAATCGGCGCGAGCGTCGCGGGTGGCAGCGCGTTCCAATCAGGGTCTTTCGTCAGGATGAACGCCAGCGTGTCGGTGATCTCCTCGCCGCCGAACGCGCGCGTGCCGGTCAGCATCTCGAAGAGCACGCAGCCGAACGCCCAGATGTCCGCGCGCTTGTCGACGGTTTTGCCGCGCGCCTGTTCCGGCGCCATGTACGCCGCGGTGCCGAGAATCGCGCCGGCCAGCGTCCCCACGGGCGACGCCAGCGTCGGCGACATGCTGGGGACGGGAGTCGGCGTCCCCCCGCTCCCGACTCCCGTCCCCAGCGCTTTCGCCAATCCGAAGTCGAGCACTTTGACCGTGCCGTCGGGCCGCAGCTTGACGTTGGCCGGCTTCAGATCGCGATGGACGATGCCCTGCGAGTGCGCGGCCTCGAGCGCGTCCGCGATCTGCCGCGCGATGGGCAGCGCGGCGTCGATGGGGACGGGTCTCGGTTTCTCCGGCCGTCCGAGACCCGTCCCCATCCGTTCCGCCAGCGTCTCGCCCTCGACGAGCTCCATGACCAGCGCGGGGCCGTCGCTCGATGCCTCGAGTCCGTGGATCTGCGCGATGTTCGGATGATTGAGCGACGCGAGGACCTGGGCCTCCCGCTCGAACCGCGCGAGCCGCTCGGGATCTTTCGCGAACACCTCGGGCAGGACTTTGATCGCGACCTCGCGATTCAGTTTCGTGTCGCGCGCGCGATAGACCTCGCCCATGCCGCCGGCGCCGAGCGGCGCGACGATTTCGTACGGGCCAAGGCGTGAGCCGGCGTTCAGGGGCATCGGGAAGGTGGACGGATTATACCGTTCCCCATGCTACGATTTAGGATTCTCATGGCGCACGAATGGATCTCTGTACGGGGCGCCCGCGTCCACAACCTCAAGAACATCGACGTCGACATCCCGCGCCACAAGCTGGTGGTCATCACCGGCCTGTCGGGCTCGGGTAAGTCGTCGCTCGCCTTCGACACCATCTACGCGGAAGGGCAGCGGCGCTACGTCGAGTCGCTGTCGGCCTACGCGCGCCAGTTCCTCGAGCAGATGGAGAAGCCGGACGTCGATCTGATCGACGGCCTGTCGCCCGCGATCTCCATCGAGCAAAAGACGACGGGATCGAATCCGCGGTCGACGGTCGGCACGGTCACCGAGATCTACGACTACCTGCGGCTCCTGTTCGCCAGCATCGGCGTCCCGCACTGCTCGAACTGCGGCAAGGAGATCACGAGCCAGTCGCTCGAGCGCATCATCGACATGGTGATGCTGTACCCGCAGGACGAGCGCATCAACGTGCTCGCGCCGATCGTCCGCGGGCGCAAGGGCGAGTTCAAGAAGGAACTCGCCGGCCTGCGCGGCCGGGGCTACACGAAGGCGCGCATCGACGGCCAGTTCCGCTCGCTCGAGGACGACCTCAAGCTGGACCGCCGCCGCAATCACAACATCGACGTCGTCGTCGATCGCATCATCATCCGCGGCGGTGTCGAGCGCCGGCTCCTCGAATCGGTCGATGCCGCGCTCGCGCTCGCCAACGACATCGTCGTCATCAACTCGTACGACGGCGGCGACCGCCTGTTCTCGCGGCGGCTCGCGTGCGTCGACTGCGCGATCAGCATGCCCGAGATGACCCCGCGCGCCTTCTCGTTCAACTCGCCGCACGGCGCCTGCCCCGGGTGTCAGGGGCTGGGCGCGATGGTCGATTTCGATCCGGCGCGCATCGTGCCGAACGAAGCCATCTCGCTGGCGGACGGCGCGATCGCGCCGTGGGCGCGCGGCGATCGCAAGCTCGTCAAGGACGCGCTGCAGGGCCTGTCGCGCGACTTCGGGATCGATCTCGCCGCGCCGTTCTCGCGCCTGCCGCGGAAATCACGAGAGGTCCTCCTCTTCGGCGCGGGCAAGGCGTTCGAAGGCCTGATTCCGAATCTGCGGCGCCGGTACGACGAGGGCAGCTTCTCGGATCAGGACGAGCTGGAGCCGTACCGGTCGCTCCGGCCGTGTCCGACGTGCAAAGGCCAGCGACTGAAGCCGCAGAGCCTGTCGGTGAAGGTCAAGGGCCGGACGATTTCGGACTACGTCAACCTGCCGATTTCCGAAGCCGTGGGCGTCGTCGAAGGCCTGGAGCTCACGGACCGCGAGGCCATCATCGCCGAGCGCATCCTGAAGGAGATTCAGGAGCGCCTGCACTTTCTGAACGACGTCGGCGTCGGCTATCTCACGCTCGGCCGGAGCGCCGCGACGCTGTCGGGCGGCGAAGGGCAGCGCATTCGTCTCGCCACGCAGATCGGCGCGAATCTGAGGGGCGTGCTCTACGTGCTGGACGAACCGTCGATCGGGCTGCACCAGCGCGACAATCGCAAGCTGCTCGCGACGCTCTCGCGGCTGCGCGACCTGGGCAACACGGTCATCGTCGTCGAGCACGACGAGGAGACGATCCGCGTCGCCGACTACGTCATCGACCTCGGGCCCGGCGCCGGCGACCTCGGCGGCCACGTCATCTTCCAGGGGACGCCGGCGCAGCTGCTGGAAAAGGGGACGGGTGTATTTTCGTCCCAGGAGGCGTCCGAAAATACACCCGTCCCCTTTTCATTGACGGGCGCGTACCTGACCGGCGCGCGATCGATTCCGACGCCGGCGGCCCGCCGGCCGGCGGCCAAGGGCGAGCTGCTGATCCGCAGCGCCCGCGAGAACAACCTCCAGAACATCGACGTCCGGATCCCCATCGGCCTGTTCACGGCGGTGACCGGCGTCAGCGGATCGGGGAAGTCGACGCTCGTCAACGACATCCTCTATAAGTCGCTGGCCCGCACGCTCTACCGCGCCGGCGACGAACCCGGCGCGCACGATCGCATCGACGGCGTCGAGCTGATCGACAAGGTGATCGAGATCGATCAGTCGCCCATCGGGCGGACGCCGCGCTCGAACCCGGCGACCTACACGGGACTGTTCACGTTCCTCCGCGACCTGTTCGCGATGATGCCCGAGGCCAAGGCGCGCGGCTTCAAGCCCGGACGCTTCTCGTTCAACGTCAAGGGCGGGCGCTGCGAAGCGTGCCAGGGCGACGGCGTGATCGCGATCGAAATGCACTTCCTGCCAGACGTCTACGTGACGTGCGAGCAGTGCAAGGGCCGCCGCTACAACCGCGAGACGCTCGAGATCAAGTACCGCGGGAAGTCGATCGCCGACGCGCTCGAGCTGACGGTGGATCACGCGCTGCCGCTGCTCGAAAACTTCCCGGCCATCGCCAACAAGCTGCGGACGCTGCAGGACGTCGGCCTCGGCTACATCACGCTCGGCCAGTCGGCGACGACGCTCTCGGGCGGCGAAGCGCAGCGGGTGAAGCTGTCGAAGGAACTCTCCAAGCGCGGCACGGGACGCACGCTCTACATCCTCGACGAGCCCACCACGGGCCTTCACTTCGAGGACACGCGCAAGCTGCTCGACGTCCTCACCAAACTCGTCGACCAGGGCAATACGATCGTCGTCATCGAACACAACCTCGACGTGATCAAGACGGCGGACTACGTGATCGACCTCGGTCCCGAAGGCGGCGTCGGCGGCGGCCGCATCATCGCGGCGGGCACGCCCGAAGAGGTCGCGCGGCAGGAGCAGTCCGCGACGGGCCAGTTCCTGGCGGCCCTGTTCAACCCGTCAGCCAAGGGGCCGATTCGCGCCCTGGCGGGCTGATCGATTGTGGTCGTATCGCCACAACTTGCGTGAATACGGCTGTGGTACGAATAACACAGAACGGTAACATCCGACGCGGCGCTCGCGCATGAAATGTTCTTCAAACTATTACAAAATATGGTGTTTATCGTCACTGACCGCTTCATGGACCCGCGGGCACTCCCCTTGCTTCATCCACGATCGCTCAGCCCCCGTTGCCCGAGAGGCTAATGGACGCACAGCGATCGCTTCGTCGACAGATTTCCTGCGTTGGAATCGGACTGCACTCCGGCAAGAAGGTCACCCTGACCCTCAAGCCGGCGTCCGCCAATTTCGGCATCCGGTTCCGCCGGACCGATTTGGGGCACCGCGAAGTGCCGGCGACGGTGGACAACCTCGGGGGCATCCAGCTCGCGACCGGCCTCGCCCGGAATGAAGTCTCTGTCGAGACGGTGGAGCACCTGCTGGCCGCGCTCGTCAGCATGGGCGTCGACAACGTCCTCATCGAACTCAATTCGCCGGAAGTGCCCATCATGGACGGGAGCGCCGCGCCGTTCGTGTACCTGATTCAGGAAGCCGGCGTGAAGCGGCTGACGACACCGCGGACGTACCTGAAGATCATCCGTCCGATCGCGCTCTCGCGCGGGGACAAACGCATCGCGCTGTATCCGTCGGATCGCTTCAAGGTCACCTACAGCATCAGCTTCGACCATCCACTGCTGCGGCATCAGTCGCGCACGCTGCCCATCACTGAAGAGTCCTTCATCGAGGACATCGCGCCGGCCCGCACGTTCACGTTCCTGAAGGACGTGGAGATGCTGCGCCAGAACGGCCTCGCGCTCGGCGGGTCGCTCGACAACGCGATCGTCCTCGGCGAGACCGGCGTCCTCAACAACGCCTTGCGGTTCGACGACGAGTTCGTCCGCCACAAGATTCTCGACGCGATCGGCGATCTGGCGCTCGTCGGCTACCCGGTCGTGGGCCATCTGGTGGCGCACCGCGCAGGCCACGCGCTCCACACGGCGTTTGCGGCCAAGGTCCTCGAAGAAACGCACGCCTGGCGCCTGGTGCAGTCGCCGGACGAGGCGGCCGCGCAGCCGCTGGCGTCGCCGGTCAGGGGCATGGCGTCCCGGCTGGCCGACTAGCGTCGCCCCGGCGCCTTCCGCGTTTTGTCACACCGCCCGGTAAGTCCTTTCTGCTAGGCTCACCCTTCAAGGAGCCTCCAATGAAACGCGCATTCTCGTTCGTGCTGGCGTGTGCCGTCATTCTGCCGTTCGCGGCCCGCGCGCAGGGCAAGACCGACTTTTCCGGAACGTGGACGCTGGACGCCGCCAGGAGCGACGCCCCCATGGGACGAGGCGGCCGCGGCGGCGGCGCGCCCGCGGGACCGGTCACGATTACCCAGACGGCCGGCGAGCTCACCCAGAAGCGGGGCGAGCAGTCGCTCACGTACAAGCTCGACGGATCCGAGAGCAAGAACCAGACGCAGGGCCGCGGCGGCATGCAGGAAGTCGTGTCGAAGGCGCACTGGGACGGCGCGAAGCTGATCATCGAAACGTCGCGTGACATGGGCGGCATGTCCATCACGACGAGGGAGACGCGCAGCCTGAGCGCGGACGGCAAGGAAATGACGATCGAAAACGCGATCTCGACCCCGCAGGGCGACTTGAACACCAAGCAGGTGTTTACCAAGTCATAGTCGTTAGTCGTTGGTGACCAGAACGCTCACGCGACTGCTCGCATCGATTGCGCTGCTCGCGCTCTGCGTTTCCGCGCAGGCCGAGCAGCGCGTCACACAACCCTACCTGGGCATCACCTACACCGATCGGACGGAGACCGCGCCGCGCGACGTGCACATGCACATCGTGCAGATCGACCTGACGGCGCCCGGCCTGCGGTTCACGCTGTCGCGGCCTGCCGGCGGCCGCGAAGTCGTTCGCCAGACCACGACGGCGTTCCTGCGGCAGGAGGGCGCGCAGCTGGCGATCAACGCGCATTTCTTTCTGCCGTTTCCCTCCACCGATACCGAGGCGTGGCTCGTGGGCATCGCGGCCTCTGACGGCCGCGTCTATTCCGCGTTCGAGACGCCGGAGCAGCGCTACGCGATCGTCGTCGACGCGCCCGGCGTGAACATCGACGCCTCGAATCACGCGACCCTCGTGCACCGTGTCGACAGCGCTGCGTCGCCGCGCGGCGGCAATCGTGTTCGGGAGAACGTCACCCTCTGGACGACCGTGTCAGGCTCGGCGCAGATCGTGACGGACGGCGCGAAGACCGTGCCGGTGTACGCCGATGCGGAGCACGCCGGCGCGCTGCTCACGCCTGGCGGGCCGGGCGAACCGTATTCGAACGCCCGGTCCTGGTACGACGCCGTGAACGCGCGAACGGTGCTGGGGCTCTCGCGCGACGGACGCACGCTGACCATGTTCACGGTCGACCGGAGCGGAGGCAGCGAGGGGATGCGTGTCGGCGAGGCGGCCGACGTGCTGATGCGGGACTACGGCGTGTGGAACGCGCTGAACCTCGACGGCGGCGGGTCGACCTCGATGGCGATGGAGGATCCGGTGACGCACGAGCGCGCGCTGATCAATCGCTCGTCGGATAACCCGGACGGCCGCGCGGTCGGCAGCAGCCTGGCCGTTTTCGCGCGTCCGCGCTGACTATTTCTTCGTCAGCTTCTTCATGTAGGCTTCGAGCTTGTCGTTCTCGTACTTGACCGTGTTCAGGAACAGGCTCTCCGCCAGGTAGGTCCGCCGCTCGGCCTCGTCCATCTGCCCGATGAGGTGCTGGATTTCCTTCACCATGTCCTCGAACGATCGCTCGAGCTCGTGCTTGGCGGTGACTTCGTGGTACAGCGATTCCATGACGGCGAGCAGATCGCCGTCGAGGGTGATGGCCACGCCGCTGCTGGTCTTGATGGTGCGCATCGTTAAACCCCGAAACTCTTGACGGCGGTCGGCTCGTCGGCGTGAATCTCGATGAAGTTCTGCGCGCCCGTCATCGTCAGCATGGTCTCGACGCGCTTCTGAACGCCGGACAATTTCAAATGCCCGCCGGCGCCCGTGACCTGGCGGTACAGATCCATCAGGCAGCCGATCGTCGCGCTGTCGACGTAGGTGACGGGCGCCAGATCGATCAGGATCTCTTTCTTGCCGGCGGCGAGCAGGCCGGTGACGGCCGTCGCGAAGTCCGCGAGAATCGGGTACATCAACCGCGTCTCGCCGACCCGGACGATCGCAATCGCGCCGGTGTGTTCCGTTTTCACATTCATCAGTAAGCTCCCGTTCGTGAGCGATTGGTATCGTTGGGTCTCGAACCCGTCGGGCTGAAGTCATCGCCGCGCAGCTTCCGGACCTGCCGCGCGAGCTCGGTCCGGCCGCGGTTGATGCGCGACTTGACCGTGCCTTCCGGCAGCCGCAGCGCGTCGGCGATTTCCTGGTACGACAGTTCCTGGATATCGCGCATGAGGACCGCCGTCCGCAGCGTCTCCGGCAGCGCGGACAGGGCCTGCCGCAACAGCGCCACGCGGTCGCGCTGCTCGAGCGCGGCGACTGGTCCCGGGTCCTTGGACGTCGGGGTCAGCTCGTTGGCGTCCACGTCGCGGTCGATTGTCTCGCGCTCCTTGCGGACGCTGCGGTAGTGGTCGATGCACAGGTTGCGGCTGATGCTGATCAGCCACGTCTGAAAATTGGCGCGCCGGTCGAACGTGTGCAGCGACTTGAAGATCTTGAGAAAGATGTCCTGCGCCAGGTCCTCGGCTTCGTCGTGCTTGCCGACGAACTTGTACGCGACGTTGAACACTTTCCGCCAGTACGTCTTGACGATCTGATCCCAGGCGGACTGGTCGCCCTTCAGGCACCGCTGAATCAGCGCCTCGACGGCGTCGTTGGGCGAAGGCGGCGCGGCAGGTGAGTCCGGCGACATGAAGGTTGAGTAGAATAGCGTACCACGTTGGCACAATCGACCGGCTTCTCGACACCTTCCCTGGACCTCCTCTGTGACGGCGTGCCGCTGGCCGCGATCGCCGCGCAAGAGGGCACGCCGGTCTACGTGTACAGCGCCGCCGTCCTGCGCGAGCGGTACCGGGCGATCGACCGCGCCTTCGGCGACTATCCGCACGCGCTCCACTACGCGATGAAGGCCAACTCCACGCTGGCCCTCGTGAGGCTCCTGCGCGAGGAGGGCAGCGCGGCCGACGCCAACTCCATCTGGGAGATCGAGGTGGCCCGCCGGGCCGGGTTCGAGCCCGCGCAGATCGTGTTCACGGGCGTCGGCAAGTCCCAGGCGGAGCTCGAGCGCGCGGTTGGCCTCGGCGTGAAGGCCATCAACGTCGAATCGGCGGGGGAACTCGGCCGCGTCGAAGCGATCGCGGCGCGCCTCGGGCGGATCGCGCGCGTGGCCATCCGCGTGAACCCCGACATCGACGCGAAGAGCCATCCGCATATTTCGACCGGGCTGAAGATCAACAAGTTCGGCGTGCCGATCGACGAGGCGCGCGTCCTGTTCGACACGCTCGGGTCGCGCCCCGCGCTGACGCTCGTCGCGATCCACCTGCACGTCGGATCGCAGATCACGACCGTCGATCCGCTGCGCCGCGCGGCCGCGGTCGCCGCGGATCTCAGCCTGCACCTGATGCAGCGCGGGCTGCCGCTCGAATACGTCGACCTCGGCGGCGGCCTCGGCATTTCCTACGACGGCGGCCTCGTCGTGTCGGTGCAGGACTACATCGGGGCGCTCGTGACTGAGGCGCGGCGGACGTCGCTGCCGATCGTGCTCGAGCCGGGGCGCGCGATCGCCGGGCCGGCGGGCGCGCTCCTCGCGACGGTGATCGATGTGAAGCCGCGGACGGCCGACAGCGACTTCGCCGTCCTCGACGCCGGGATGACCGAGTTGCTGCGCCCGGCGCTGTACGGCGCGTATCACGCGATCGAGCCGGTCTCGCGCCGCGCGGCCGCGAGCCTGCGGCAGTACGAATTCGTCGGCCCGGTCTGCGAGAGCAGCGATGTCGTCGGACGCGATCGCCGGCTGGCGCCGCTCGCCGTCGGCGACGTGGTGGCGATTCGCGACGCCGGCGCGTACGGATCGGCGATGGCCTCGAACTACAACCGGCGTCCGCTGCCGCCGGAAGTGCTCGTCGACGGCGGCGCGTGGCGCGTCATTCGCCGGCGGCAGACCGTCGACGACATGCTGGCCCTGGAGAGCGAGTAATGCGGATTGGGGATTGCGGATTGCGGATTTCGGAGTCAGGGGTGACGGCATGCGTGGGTATCTGATCGCCTTCGAGGGGCTCGATCAGAGCGGCAAGCAGACGCAGGCCGAGCGGCTGCGCGATCGCCTCAAGCTGGAGGGCCGCAAGTCCCGCCTCGTGGCCTTTCCGGACTACGCCACGTCCATCGGCGAGGAGATCGCGCGCGCCTTGCAGGGCGAGCGCGACTACGGCCCAGACGTCATGCAGCTGCTCTACATCGCCAACCGGTACGAGCGAAAGCCGGACCTGACGCGCTGGCTCGACGGCGGGCTCGTCCTGGTGTGCGACCGCTACGTGGCGTCGAGCATCGCGTACGGCGAAGCGATGGGCCTCGATCCGGCGTGGCTGACCGAGATGCAGAAGTTTCTCCCGCCGCCGGCCCTGACGATCCTCCTCGACATCGCGCCGGACACCGCGGTGGGACGGAAGTCCACCGATCGCGATCGCTACGAGCGGGACCTCGCCCTGCAGGGCCGCGTCCGCGCGAGCTACCGGCGGCAGGCGGCCGCGGGCGGGTGGATCGTGCTCGACGGCGAGCGGTCGAAAGACGACATCGCCGCGGACGTGTTCAGCGCGGCGGCGTCACGACTCGCGCCGCCGTAAGCGCGCGCACTTCCCGCACGCCCGCGCGCTTCAGTGCCCGCGCGCAGGCTTCGAGCGTCGCGCCCGTCGTGCTCACATCGTCCACCAGCACGACAATGCTGCCCGAGAGGCGCGCGCCCGCCCGCGTGACCTGAAACGCGTCCCTGACGTTGGCGTGCCGCCGGGCGGCGGGGAGACCCGTCTGTGTCGGCGTGGCGCGGACGCGCGCGAGCGCCGCGACGCGCGGGAGCGGCAGCCGTGCCGCGAGATCCGCCGCCTGATTGAAGCCGCGCTGCCGGCGCCGGGACGGGTGCAGCGGCACGGGGATGACGCAGGCTGCGCCGCCGAGCATGGCGGCGCCCCGCGCGCGCATCAGCGCCGCCAGCGGCGTCGCGAGCGATCGCCGGCCGTCGTACTTGAACGCATGGACGATCGCCCGCAGCGCGCCGTCGTACGCGCCAATCGCGCGGGCGCGGTCGACGAGCCTCCGCGACCGCCGGCACCGCGCACATCGCGCGAGCGGCACGCTGATGGATCGCCAGGCGGGGAGCGGATCGCCGCAGCGGTCGCAGATCGGCGGCGTGAGCGGCAGGATGGACTGCCAGCAGCGGGCGCAGACCGGGCCGGTGGTCGGCTGTTCGAGAGGCTCGTCGCACGCGGCGCAGGACGGCGACAGCGCGACCGCGAGCAGCGCGTCAAGCGCAGCCGTCAGCCGGGAGTCGCCGGTCGTCAGCCGAGTGAAGAGCGCGCGCGCCATCGTCATGGCGCGATCCGGGTGAGGGGCGGGCTTACGTCGCGGCGGGCACGTCGATGCGGTCCG
>Ga0315281_10011173_pt1 | contig 12314 bp, 12 predicted proteins | sample YL17G07_0_MG_FD_204540 | JGI IMG/M metagenome (GOLD analysis project Ga0315281, IMG submission 204540) | Sediment microbial communities from Yellowstone Lake, YNP, Wyoming, USA - YL17G07_0 | ecosystem: Environmental > Aquatic > Freshwater > Lake > Sediment | place: USA: Wyoming | collected... | reverse complement strand
TGACCATTCCCGATGCGATGGGCTTGGGCTTATATTTTGCGGAAGGGGAAGGTCCGCATTTTGAACGGCCGGTGCGCAGTGCGGCGGATGTTAAAAAACTTGTCGTACCCGACATGCAGGACAAACTCGGTTATGTCATGGACGCGGTGCGGGTGATCCGCCGCGAATTAAACGGCCGTGTGCCGCTGATTGGTTTTTCCGGCAGCCCGTGGACCTTGGCCACTTACATGGTCGAGGGCGGTGGCAGCAAAGAATTCGCCAAGGTCAAAGGCATGCTGTATGACGACCCCAAGAGCATGCATCAATTGCTCGATGTGATCGCCCGCACCGTGATTGAGTACCTCAATGCGCAGATTGAGGCGGGTGCGCAGGCGCTGATGTTGTTCGACACCTGGGGCGGCACCTTAACCACGCGCGATTACAAAACCTTCTCGCTGGATTACATGCAACAGATCATCGCCGGATTAAAACGCGAACACAATGGTCAACGGGTACCGCTGGTGTTGTTTAGCAAAGGCGGCTGTCAGTGGTTGGAGACGCAAGCACAAACCGGTGCAGACTGCCTGGGGATAGATTGGACCATCGACATCGGCCAGGCGCGGCAGCGTGTCGGTAACCAAGTGGCGTTGCAAGGCAACATGGACCCCACGGTATTGTATGCCTCACCGCAACGCATTCGCGAGGAAGTCGCCTTCATCCTGCAAAGTTACGGCAAAGGCAGCGGTCATGTCTTTAATTTGGGCCACGGCATCCAGCAAAATGTGAATCCGGATCACGCCAAGGCCTTCATCGACGCCGTGCATGAACTCAGCAAACCGTATCATCAAATATAAGTTCCGAGACGATCGTGCTGTTTTTGACTGATCGTCTGTCATAAGCGATTAGTGAGAATACCAAGGACGGTGTTTTACTAATCCGATAGACAAAAACTCTATCGTTTCCCAATGCGGCGCGAGGGTAGAATGAATAGAGTCGAGATCGGATCAAGATTTTTACAACAACCACGCTGGAAGATTCTTATCGGCGTCCCGCTCATTTACCTGCCGCTGTTGACGACCGTCCCGTTTGTGATGATCGGTGTCGTATTGGTGAGGACACACCTGAAATATATCGGCGCGATGAATGTGCTTGCCTATTGGGATTTTGTACCGGCGTGGATATCGCATCGCTATCGCAACGCGAATCAGCTTACCTATGCGACGGGCGCGGCCTGGTATAACTTACGCGCCTTTCGTTTCTATTGGGTATTTAATTGTAAACTCTACTGCCCATTGAGTGTCGCGTTATTCCGTTACCACGCTTATCTGGTTAAGATTGTGGAAAACTGGTGGTGTCCGTTCGCGCATGACCAGAAAGCCGAGTACGCTGAGGGTGCGATTGATAAATCGTATTGGCATCTGCATAGCCAGGAACGGCAACAGCTGCACCCCGATGATCTGAATAATCCGCAGTGGAACACGCCGTCTCACCACAATACCGGCACCCCGGAAAAATAATCAGCAAGCAAGCGTTCGGATGGCCTCGCTGTGGGTGGATGCGCCTACCTTATACGGCCGGTTGCAACACGCCATTTTTGGCAAACATCCGTAACAACCGGTCGACGTTGTGTTCAATCTCAACGCGGGTGGTGCGGGGCTTGTCTTTTTGCATTTCGGCCAATAACTGGGTAATGATCAGAGTTTTGTCGCGACTGCCGTCGAGTAATTGCAGCAACCGCGCGGAAAACGCATCGAGCGACAAGGTTTCTGACCACGTGGTACTGATAAATCCATCACGGCGTTTAGTTTGTAACTGCGCAAAGGGCGTGGCGGTGATACTGCCCAGTGACGTTGGGAAATGACGCGGCTCGGTGGCAAGACCGATCAGGCTGTTCGCAAACAGATTAAAAATTTCACCGCGCCAGGTGTTGACCTCGCCCGCCAAGTTATCGGCATGCTGTTGCTTGAGGGTGTCCTGGGCAATCACCAGTAATTCCGGCAAGGCAATCGCATCGGGATAGACGGCCTCAAGATACAACAGACTAGCCTTGGTCAAGGGATGGTTGACTGGAAAGGTTTTGCCCAACACCGTGCTGAAGTTATCGGTGCGCACACGCTGCAATTCGGGGGATTTTGTCGCCGTCAAATTCGAGTAGGCGGCCAGGCGATCCAATGACTGCAAATCAATTTCATACTCTGGCGTTTGCTGGGCGTGACAGATCACCGACTGACGAAAGGTGCGCATCTGCAAAAAATCCGCGTATTGTTCGATGGTCTCCAGATCCGCGAATTGTTCCAACATCGCGGCCCCGTTGGCCCCATAGCTGGATGGAAACAGGGTGAATAATTCCGCGTCGCACACATAACGCAACGCATGTGGTTCGAGCCGGCCAAGAAATTCAGTAAACAGGATCGGTTCATTCACCGCCTCAAGATATTCATGGTACAGATACGCGGCACGCGCCGTGCGCAGATGCGCCAATTCCTGGCGCAAATAATTGGCCATCAGTGTTTGTGCTTCGCCCAGTCCCTGTTCCATCAGTTCGATCAACTGATAGGCGCCGCTGAGTTTGTCCTGTGGCGTGGTTGCATTGCGCAGGTGATAAGCAAACATGTCGCGCAATGCCCCCCGCAGACGCCAGCCTGGATTGACGTTATAACTGACGTAGGCCAGGCCCTGTGGTGTCAGTAAGTCGCGGCACAACGCCAGCATTTTGGTTTGCACGTGGGCAGGCACCCAGGAGTAAACGCCGTGGGCGATGATGTAATCAAATTGGCCCAGCTCCCTGCCAACGTCAAGAATATTGGCGCATTGAATGCGGACATTGCGCAGCGCTAATGCGCTGATCACCGCATTGCCGGAGTTGGTTTGTCCCGCCGATAATTCCAGACCGAGTAATTCCGCGCTGGGGAATAAGCGCGCCAACGGGATCAGCGTGCCGCCTTCGGCGCAACCCAATTCAAGGATGCGGCTGGTGGCCGGTGGGGGTGGTGTCAGGCCGAGCAATTGTCCCAGTGCCGCGAGTTTATAGGGATGCGCGTCGGCAATCGGTGTGCTCTCGTAGGGAATGGCGTCGTAGTCGTGCATGGGCAAAAATGTATGGTGATATCGGCGTGGTTAAGCGAACAAGGTGTGCGGCAAAGCGTATTTCAAACCAGGGATAATGTCCACCAACAGGAGGGTTGCGCGCGGGTGGCGCTTGTTTGTTGCGGCTGGATGACATATATATAGCGTCATAACCCGTCACGGTTCACACCAACAAGAGGTAAACGATGCCGACCTATGATTATCGCTGTCCGGCCAATGGCCAAGTGGTTGAAGTCAAACATTCCATTCAGCAAACTCTGAAGACGTGGGGTGAGGTCTGCGCGCAGACCGGCACGGCGGTGGGTGACACGCCAGCGGTTGCCCCCGTCGAACGATTGATTTCTGGTGGCAGTCTGGTCAGCAAAAGCAATCTGGGCAGCGCGCCGCCGTGCGCAAGCGGGCCGTGTTGTGGCGGGGGTGGTTGCGGCATGAATTAAGGAGTTTCTGATGAATTGTCATTTCGAGCGAAGCGAGAAATCTGTGCTTTGTCAGCCTACCTTTCCGCTCGCGGATGAATAGATTTCTCGCTGCGCTCGAAATGACAAAGCTGGATTAAATCAGAGGGCCAGTTCGTGAGTGCCAGGATTTCACACATCGCTCGAAATGGCAATTCAAGCGGGTTTCTTGAGCCGCGTCACGTCGCCTTGGGTTTGCTTTTCGCCCGCGGGTGCGCCTGGTCGTAGACTTTAGCGAGGTGTTGAAAATCCAGATGGGTGTAGATCTGCGTGGTTGAGATATCACTATGCCCCAGCAGTTCCTGCACGGCGCGCAGATCGCCGCTGGATTCAAGCAGGTGACTGGCAAACGAATGACGCAGCATGTGCGGATGGACATGCACCCCCAGCCCTTGTTTTTGCGCCCAACCGCGCAGGCGTTGTTGAATGTTGCGGGTTGATACACGCAGGCCTTGCTGACTGAGAAAGAGCGCCGGGGTTGTACTGTGCTTGGGAAATTGTGTCCGTGTGTTCAGCCATGCACGGATCGCGTGTTGTGCATACGCGCCGAGCGGCACCCGCCGCGCCTTGCGGCCTTTGCCAATGACATTCACCATGCCGTCGTGCAGATCCACATCGAGCAAATTCAATTGGGTTAATTCGGATAAACGCAAACCGGACGAATAAAAAAGTTCGAGGATCGCCTTGTCACGGATCGCCAAGGGATCATCCGCGCTGATCTGCAAAAACTGCTGCATCTGATCCACGTCCAAGGCGGTGGGTAAGGCACGCTCGGCCTTGGGGGCTTGCAGGTGTTTGGCGGGATTGTGGGTCAGCCGTTGTTCCTGAATCAGGAAATTAAAAAAACTGCGCAAGGTGGAGAGTTCGCGTTGTAGGCTGCGCGCCGCCATGTGTTGGCGGTGGCGCGTGGCGAGATAATCACGCAAGAGGGTTTCATCAATCATGGACCAGTCGTGAAGGGCGCGCGTACTGAGAAAGGCGGTAAAGCGCGCCAAGTCACGCGCATAATTACTTAAGGTATGGCTGGAATAGTGTTTTTCATGCTGCAGTTTTTGCAGAAAGAGATCAACTTGCGCAAATTCCGTGGCGGACATGCGACTAGGTCTTGAGATTACGGATCAGAACTCGCGTGAGGATTTTACCCAGTTGCGTCAGAAACAGCGTTCCCATGTCGGCGCGGAAACGATCCCGTTCGTGACTGCCGATGGCCAGCATGCCATAACAAGTGCGACTGTTTTCACTCTCCACTAACGGCATCAAGGCACAAGAGGCAATGTGACCGGCCTCGTCATTGAACAGGGATTCCAATTGGCCGGGTTGCAACCGGCCGCACACCGGACGGCGTTCGCGAATGATCTTTTCAAACGCACCCAGGGCCGGTTCACCCCAATCGACGATCTCGGGGCGTGCAGACAACGCGGGGTGACCGGTATTAAACAAACGGATCACCACCGCATCGGCGGCAAAATCCTTGCTCAGGCGTGTCTGCACAATATCCAACACCCCATCCAGGCTGGTCGCATCCAATAACGCCAGGGTCAATTGATTGATGTGCTCATTGAGGCGTTCATTGAATTGGGCATTCTGAATCAGCGTTTGTAATTGCTGTTTGTGGTTGTCTTTTTGCTCGCGCAAGATCGCCACTTGTTTCTCAATCAGCGAAATGGCGCCACCGGTGCTGTGCGGCAGACGCATATCGGCAAGTAGATCGGGATGGCGGGTAAAGAAGTCGGGGTTGTCCCGCAAAAACTTGCTGACCTGCCGTTCGCGCTCGGCGTCATCAATCGGGTTGGGTTTGTACGGGTTGCTCATAACTCGATGGAACCCTCGTAGACGGTTTGTGCTGGTCCCGTCATCATCACCGGTGTGCCGGGGCCTTGCCACTTGAGAATAAGTGTACCACCCCGCAGCCGTGCTTGCGCGGTTTCGTTTAATAAATCCCAGCTGCGGCCGATGACCATCGCCGCACAGGCACCCGAGCCGCAGGCCAGCGTTTCACCGGTGCCGCGTTCATAGACACGCAGCTTGAATTCATCGCGCGAGACGATCTGTAAAAATCCAACATTCACGCGTTTCGGAAAACGCGAATGCTGTTCAATCGCCGGGCCCCATTGTGCGACCGGTGCCAGTTCGACATCATCAACCTGCAACACCGCATGCGGATTACCGAGGGCTAGCGCGCCGATGCTAAAGTTGTGTCCATCAACCTCTAAGGGATAGCGACTAGCAGGATGATCCGCGACAAACGGGATTTTTGTTGGCGTGAATTCAGGGATGCCCATGTTCACGGTCACTTGACCATCGGCCTGAACGTGTAAGACCAGCTTCCCGGACTTGGTCTCCACCGTGATCACCGTTTTATTGGTAAGTCCCTGGTCACGGACAAAACGGGCGAAGCAGCGCGCGCCATTACCGCATTGTTCCACCTCGCCACCGTCGGCATTGAAAATACGATAACGAAAATCCACGCCCGGCTGATCCGTGGCTTCGACCAACAGGATTTGATCACAACCGATGCCAATATGCCGGTCGGCGATAAAACGCAATTGCGCGGGGGAAAGCGCCACGTGTTGGGCGATGGCATTGATGACCACGAAGTCATTGCCGATGCCGTGCATTTTAGTGAACTGGAGGTGCATGTATCAGGCGCTCAAGGTGAAAGATAGGTATTTACTAACGAGGCGCATGGAAATGATACCCTCCAACCAAGACACGCCGTAAATACATCCATGTAGGCTCAACAGCAGCATCCCTGCTGCTGACGGTCTTGGTTGGAGGGTATCCTTTCCAAGTGACTCAGTAATATATACCATATTTACCATCAGTATGGTAAGACATGCGCGTGGGTTTATAGGGAAGCGCTCTGCTGCGAGATGATCGCGGCGCCGGCGAAAACGGTTTATTCCGGCAAGCAACGTTCGCCAGCAAATAATTCAGCAATGGTTTCGCGTTGGCGTACCAGGTGTGTGGTGTTGCCATCAACCATGATCTCGGCGGCGCGTGGGCGGGTGTTGTAATTGGAACTCATGCTCGAACCATAGGCGCCGGCGGAACGTACCGCCAGCAAATCACCGGCCTGGATCGCCAATGGACGATCCTTGCCAAGAAAATCGCCGGTCTCACAGATCGGGCCGACGATATCATAATGTAAACTTGGGATATCACGGCGCGGTTGCACCGCGACGATCTCGTGCCAGGCATCGTACAGCGCCGGGCGCATCAGATCATTCATCGCCGCGTCGATGATCGCGAAGTGTTTAGCATCGTTGTGTTTGAGGTGTTCGACCGTGGTCAGCAGGATCCCGGCATTGCCGACGATCGCCCGGCCCGGTTCGAGTAAGATTTTATAATGATGCTGACCCAGGGCGCGGCTCAGGGCCGTGGCATACTCCGCCGGTGTTGGCGGGGTTTCATCGTGATAGCGAATACCCAAGCCGCCGCCGAGATCCAGGTGATGGAGCGGGATACCCGCTTGTTTTAGGGAATCGAGTAGCAGCAGCAGACGTTTGACCGTATCCACAAACGGCGTAACCTCGGTGAGTTGCGAACCGATGTGACAATCGATACCGAGAATCTCCAGGTGCGACATACTCGCGGCCAAACGATAAACGCGCTCGGCCTCGGCGATCGGGATACCGAATTTATTGTCCTTGAGACCGGTGGAAATATACGGATGGGTCTTGGCGTCGACATCCGGGTTCACGCGCAAGGACACCGGGGCCTGGCGTTGCAGGGCTTGGGCGACGTCATTGAGGCGATACAGCTCCGCTTCGGATTCGACGTTGAAACAATAAATTCCCACCTGCAGTGCCCGCTGCATTTCATCGACACGTTTACCCACGCCGGAAAACACGATCTTGCGCGGGTCACCGCCGGCGGCAAGCACCCGTTCCAATTCACCGAGCGAGACAATGTCAAAACCCGAACCCAATCGGGCGAGGAGATTCAAAATCGCCAGGTTGGAATTGGCCTTGACCGCGTAGCAAATCAGGTGATCGACGCCGCTAAGCGCGTTATCAAAGGCGTGCCAGTGTTGTTCGATGGCGGCGCGCGAATAGACATAACACGGCGTACCGAAACGTTGCGCCAGTTGCGTGACAGGCACGTCCTCGGCAAACAGTTGCTCATGACGATAGACAAAGGCATCCATGGGTGTGCGCCAGGGGATTATTGTTTGGTTTGCGGCGGGTTTTCCGCAGGCGGCAAATACAACGGACCTTTTTTGCCACAGCCGCTCAAGACGCTACCCGCGCTCAAGAGTAAAAGTAACAGGAGGCTTGGCCACTGTGTTTTCGGTTGACGCATGCTAAGCTCTGTGTGACTAATATATGTGATCGAGAGTATACGCGGGCGGCAGATAAAAATCCCTAGCAGCCTGTTGAAAAACGCGCTGAGGGGCGCATCGCGGCGTTGGAAACAGACTCAAAGTGCTCATTTACTTCGTGTAAACTCCGCTTTTTCGTCCGTTTCCGCCTTGCGCTGCATCCCCTGATCACGTTTTTCAACCGGCTGCTAGCCCACGGAAATTGTTCACCATTTTTATTTAAAAGGAAGTCAGTATGATCGTCGCTTATGTGCTTACCTTCGTCTTGGCGGTGTCCGGGTTATTGTTGTTTATTGCCGGCGTGGGCGGTGTCTGGAACCGCCGCCCGCTGTGGGGCAGTATCAAGGGTCTGACCGGGTTGTTGTTGTTGACTGCGGGGGTGCTGGTCTTGATGATCAGCATGAATCTGTATACCTATCATCGCTTGACCGCCGAGGCGCCGGTGGCCGAGATTCGTTTTGAACAGATTGCGCCGCAACGGTTTCGCATTAATCTGCTGCCGGTGGGCGATGTCCCGCAATGGTATGAGTTGCGCGGTGATGAATGGCAGTTGGATGCGCGCATGATCAAGTGGCAGGGCGTGATCACCCTGCTCAACGTCGATCCCGTGTATCGCCTGGATCGCTTAAGCGGCCGCTATCGTATCGTGGAACAAGACAAGCGCGACTTGCGTACCATTTATGATCTGGGGGTCAGTCACGGCCTGGATCTATGGACGTTGGCGCAACAATACAAAACGCTATTGCCGTGGGTGGATGCGGTGTACGGCAGTGCGGTGTATATGCCGATGATGGACAAGGCCAGTTATCAAGTGACCATTGCCAACAGCGGCTTGGTCGTGCGGCCCGGCAATGAACAGGCGCAACAAGCCGTCAAGACCTGGCGTTGAGTCAGACGGAATTCCCACGGTGCGGATCCGAACCCACATTGTCAGTTGGTTGTTACTAGCGACCATTGTGCCGTTGACCGGGGTTGCGTTTGCCGCGATATATTATATTGAACGTGATTACGAACAGCGGGTGCGGGAAGAAATCAACACCAGCCTGAATACCATCGGCACCAATCTGAAACGGCATATGGAATTACAACGGGAGTTGGCGCTGGGTTTGGCCAACGCCAATGTGGTGCAGGAATTCCTGCCGTCGATGCAGGCGGCGGAACAAGGCAAATTTAATTCCACCTATAATATTTATCACAGCCGGATAAATCATTATTTTGAAGGTTTCCAGACCATCATCAATGGTCTGTACGTCATGCGTCTGCTGGATCGGCAGGGTAACACCTACATCAAGGTCAGCGACACCCGGCGCAGCGCACCCATCTATGAAAGCGTGAATGGCTTGGCCTATGCGGAGCAGGAGCTGGATGATAAACCGTTTGCAAAATTATTAAAAAAATTGCCAAACGGGGAAGTCAGCGGCTTGGTGTTGCCGCACAATCAACAACAGTCCGAGGCCATGACCACCCTGTCACAATATGATTATGTGGCCCCGTTATATTTGCAGCAGCACTTTGTCGGCGCGTTGACCCTCACCTTGTTTGGCGAGGACATTGATCGGGTGATGGACCAGTCGCCACGCTTGTACGAGGCGCAGTTGTTTATCATGGAAAACAACCCCGATATCCATTACCGCAATGGCATGGTCTTGTATGACGACACGCACGCAATTCGCATGAATCAATTGCGGCAAGAACCGCAAATCGCACAAACCTTGTATGGCCAGACGGTATTCAATATGTTAGTGGGTAAACCCTATGGCGTATTTGAAAATAAGGCGACCAGTGAAAACGTGTTTTTTACCGAGATATTTCCCTATGAAGGTCAATTAGTCAGTTGGGTGCTGGGCGCGCGAGTTAAATCCGAATATATCAATCAACCGTTTCAGAGTGCGCGCTGGATCGTGCTGGGGGTCGCCTCGCTCGCCTTGCTGCTGACCTTGTTGCTGGGTAGCATCGGCGTGCAGACCTTGGCCAAGCCAGTGCGCGAGTTGGCCACGCAGTTGTTATCGTACGCACACGGCGCACAGGCGGTGCGGGTCAAAACCGATTCCGGCATCGATGAGATCCGCGATCTGGAACAGGCCTTTAATACCATGGCGGATTCACTGGATCGAACCGGCGCGGAACGCGACAAGGCGCAACACATGATGTTACAAAGCGCCAAGTTGGCGAGCATCGGCCAATTGGCGGCGGGGATTGGACACGAAATCAATAATCCACTGAATAATATCTTGTCGTATGCCAAACTCATTGAACGGGATGTGGCGCAAGATGCGGGACATCTGCAGCGGGATCTCACTTCGTTGAAAGACGAGGCGCAACGGGCGAGCAGTATCATTCAAGGTATTTTGAATTTTGCGCGACAGGTGCCGCCGCATTACGCACCCTTTGCGGTGCTTGCCTGGTTGCAAGATACCCTCAACTTAGTCAAGCAAAGCGCAAAAACCGCGGGGCTAACACTTGCCTATGAGTGCGGAGAGGATTTTGTGATTGAGGGCGATCGCGGCCAGTTACAACAGGTGTTGGTTAATTTGCTGCTCAATGCCATTCAAGCGAGCAAGGCCCACGATCAGATACTGGTGCGGGCGCTTGCCGATGACCATGAAATCCACATCGCGGTGATCGATCAGGGACAGGGTATCCGCGCGGAAATAATCGATAATGTGTTTGATCCCTTTTTCACGACAAAAACGGAAGGGGAGGGTAGCGGTTTGGGATTATCGATTGGCTTAGGTATTATTGAGCGGCACGCGGGTGCGTTGACCATCATGAATAATCTCGACAAAGGCGTGACCGCGACGGTCATTTTACCGAGGAAAATCCAGCATGAGTAATCCGCAAGCGAATAAGCCGCTCATTGTATTTGTCGATGACGACCCCAAGGCGGGCGAATTGATGCAACGTTTCAGTCAAGGTGCCGCCTATGCGTGCCGGGTTTTTCAGGACCCCACGCAGGCCCTGGAGTTTCAGCAGGCCAACAAGGTCGCGCTGATTATCAGCGATCTGCGCATGCCGAAAATGACGGGGATTGAGTTGCTGCGTGCGGTGCGCGAGCGTGATAGCGAGGTGCCGTTTATTATTATCACCGGTTACGCGGAAGTAGAGAACGCGATCGAGGCGATGCGGTTGGGCGCAACCGATTTCATCAAGAAACCGTTTGATATGGATGAGTTACGGTTGCAAATTGAAAAAACCCTGCACACGCAATCACTGCTACATGAAAATCGGTTGCTCAAGCGTCAGATCAAGGATGAACAACTACGCTTTGGCATGATTGGTCAGGCCAAGGCCATGCACAGCGTCTATAACATTATCACCAAGGTCGCCGACATTCGTTGCAATGTGATCATCGAAGGTGAATCCGGCACCGGTAAGGAATTGGTGGCGCGCGCGATTCATTATCAAGGCCAATTTGCCGACAAACCCTTGGTGGTGATCGACTGCGGCGCATTGACCGACACACTGTTGGAGAGTGAGCTATTCGGTCATGAAAAAGGCGCGTTTACCGGCGCGGTGCGAAGCAAGGCGGGTTTATTGGAATCCGCCAGCGGGGGCACGGTGTTTCTCGATGAGATCGGTAATATTTCTGATTCGATGCAGGTCAAACTATTGCGCGTGGTGCAAGAGCAACAAGTCACGCGTGTCGGCGGGATGCGGCCGATTAAAATCGATGTCCGTTTTATTGTCGCGACCAATCAGGATCTGGAAGCGCGCGCCGCCGCCGGTAGCTTTCGCCATGATTTATATCATCGGCTTAATGTCGTCAAGCTGCGGGTGCCCTCCTTGCGCGAACGGCGTGACGACATCCCGGTGTTGATCCAGCATTTCATTTGTCACTTTAACCAGCAATATCACCGCCAGATCAGCGGCTTTGATCCGCCGTCGATGCAAAGATTAATACAGCATGATTGGCCCGGCAATGTCCGTGAATTACAAAACCTGATTGAACGGCACGTCGCGCTGGCCGACGGCACACAACTACAAGTGGAAAGTTTAAGCCAACTCAAACCCGCTGGCGTCAAGAGCGGCGCAACCGGCATCGATGCCGACACGCCAGCACTGGAAGAATTGGAACGTCGTTACATCCTCAAGATTTTACACAGCGTCCAAGGCAACCGCGAGCAGACCGCGAGCGTCTTGGGAATAAATAAATCCACGCTATGGCGCAAGCTGCAACAGTACAAAGCCTTGCCGGAGGGTGAGCTTGAAGATCCAAACTTGTAATGATTGGCGTTTATCTGACAGTGACTTGGGTGGGTGTCCTGGATTTGGTGTTCTGTGGCGCAGGTTATAAAGCGAGACCTGACCCCAATGTTTTTGACCCCAATGTTTTTGTCTGTCGCCCTGTTGGCTCTAGTTTTCATCATATTATCTTCAGAAAATCGACCGATTTTAATTGTAAAACTGGTTTGTGCCTGCGAGGAATTCGGATATGATTTAGCAGGTAAATTTGTTGGATGTCCAGGATT
>Ga0315281_10011172_pt1 | contig 12315 bp, 10 predicted proteins | sample YL17G07_0_MG_FD_204540 | JGI IMG/M metagenome (GOLD analysis project Ga0315281, IMG submission 204540) | Sediment microbial communities from Yellowstone Lake, YNP, Wyoming, USA - YL17G07_0 | ecosystem: Environmental > Aquatic > Freshwater > Lake > Sediment | place: USA: Wyoming | collected... | reverse complement strand
CCTTGTTAAAGGCGTTTCGCAACAAGTGCGCGCTGCACGATGTGAAGTATCAAACACAAATTAAAACACTGATGCAAAAATGGGTGGAACACGGTGACTGAAAACAAGCAACACGACACCATCCGCGCGGTGACGTGGGTGAACGATCAACTGCAATTGCTCGACCAGCGGGTGTTGCCGCAGCGGGTGGAGTATTTGCGTTTGGCGGATGCGGCAGGTGTGGCGCAGGCGATTAAAGATATGGTGGTGCGTGGTGCGCCGGCGATTGGTATCGCGGCGGCGTACGGCGTGGTGCTGGCGGCGCGGGCGTGTTATGCGCGCGCACCAAAGAGCTGGAAACAAGACATCGCGGCTGATTTAAAGCTGCTCGCGGATTCGCGCCCGACGGCGGTGAATCTGTTTTGGGCGCTGGCGCGCATGCAAACGAACATCGCGGCGCTCGACGGTGATCCGCGCGTGGCCTTGCTCGCCGAAGCGCAGCGCATCCATGACGAAGACATCGCGGCCAACCGGCGCATGGGCGCGCTGGGTGCGGAATTGATCGCGCCGGGCAGCGGCATTCTCACGCATTGCAATACGGGCTCGTTGGCGACCGGCGGGTACGGCACGGCCTTGGGTGTGATCCGCAGCGCGTATGCGGCGGGCAAGGTGCAACAAGTTTTCGCTGACGAAACGCGGCCGTGGTTGCAGGGCGCGCGCCTCACGGCGTGGGAGCTGGTGCAAGACAATATTCCCGTCACGTTGCTGGCCGACAGCGCGGCGGCGTATTTGATGAAGCTCGGCAAGGTGCAGTGGGTGATCGTCGGCGCGGACCGCATTACCGCCAACGGCGATGTGGCCAACAAGATCGGAACGTACAGTCTGGCGGTGAATGCCAAGCGCCATGATGTGAAATTTATGGTGGTCGCGCCGATGTCGACGATCGACATGAAACTTGCGAGCGGCGAAGAAATTCCGATTGAGCAACGTCCGGCGACGGAAGTGTTAAGTCTCGGCACCCAACGCGTGGCGGCGGACGGCGCGCAGGCGTGGAATCCGTCGTTTGATGTGACGCCGGCTGAGTTGATCGACGCGATCGTGACCGAGAAAGGCGTGGTACGCGGCCCCAACCGCGAACGCATGCAGGCGTTGCTTGCGCGCTGCGACGGGTGAGGGTTCGACAGGTGAGCGCCATGCAGTTTCCGACCGTCAAACAATTGCGTTATCTGGTGGCACTGGCCGAGCACAAACACTTCGGTCGCGCGGCGACGGCGTGTTTCGTGTCGCAATCGGCGTTTAGCATCGGCATTCAGGAGTTGGAGTCGTTGTTGAAGGTGAGGCTGGTGGACCGCACCAGCAAGCGCGTGGTGGTAACGCGCCTTGGCGAGGAGATCGCGACGCAGGCGCGTTTGTGTCTGCGTGATTTAGAGAGTCTGGTGGAGATGTCGCGCGGTGAGCGCGCACCGCTCAGCGGGGTGTTGCGGATGGGTGTGATTCCGACCATCGCGCCGTTCCTGCTGCCCAAGATCATGCCGACCTTGCGCAAGGCATTTCCGCAGCTTGAGTTGTATCTGAAAGAGGACATGACGCAACGCATTTACGAGGCGTTGCTGGCGGGTGAGATCGACGTGATGTTGTACGCGGAGCCGTTCGATCTGTACGGCGTGCAGACGCTGGAATTATTTCGCGACCGCTTCCTGCTGGCTTACCGCGAGGGCACCGAGTTGGTCGATCCGCAGCGCTACACTTTCAATCGCCTCAACGCGCACAGCGTGTTGTTGCTTGAAGACGGGCACTGCCTGCGCAATCACGCGATCGCGGCGTGCCGCATCCGCGATTTTGCCAAGGTCCGGCCCTTTGCGGCGAGCAGCTTGTTCACGCTGGTGCAGATGGTGGACAGCGATCTGGGCATCACCTTTTTGCCGGAGATGGCGGTCGGGTCGAGCTTGCTGCGCGGCACGCGCGTTAAAACCCAGCCGCTCAAGGACAAGAGTTTTCGCACCATCGCGCTGGCGTGGCGCAAGGGCAGCGCACGCGGCGAGGAGTTCGCCAGGCTCGGTGAGTTCATTCGGCAAGTGTCGTCAAAGTAGCAATCCGCAACGATTCAGAGAATCGATCGTCACGATCTAAACTATCTGATTTTCAGTCACATCGACCCTCCGCATACTGCCTCCATCGCGTGAACAGTTCCGTTCCGCACCACACTGGAGGAGTAGCATCATGAGCGTACTCGTAGGCAAAGCCGCACCCGATTTCACCGCCCCGGCGGTGCTCGTCAACAATCAGATCGTCGAGGACTTCAATCTTCGCACTCACATCAAGGACAAATACGCGGTGCTGTTTTTCTGGCCGCTGGATTTCACCTTCGTGTGCCCGTCGGAAATCATCGCGTTCAGCAACCGTATGGAAGAATTCAAGGCGCGCAACACCGAAGTGATCGGCATCAGCGTCGACTCGCAGTACACCCACTTTGCATGGCGCAACACGCCAGTGGAAAAAGGCGGCGTCGGCGCGGTGAAGTTTCCGATGGTGGCGGATCTCACCAAGTCGATCAGCCGCGACTACGACGTGTTGACCGGCGATGCGGTGGCGTTGCGCGGCACCTTCCTGATCGGCCGCGACGGCATCGTGCGCCACCAACTGGTGAACGACTTGCCGTTGGGGCGCGATGTCGACGAAACCCTGCGCGTGGTCGATGCGCTGCAATTTTTCGAGCAGCACGGCGATGTGTGTCCGGCCGGTTGGAAGAAAGGTGAATCCGGTATGAAGGCGACGGCGGACGGTGTCGCAACCTACCTTGCGTCACACGCTGGCGAGCTTTAAATCTCAGTGGCATCAAACCGGGCGGGCCAAGTGTTCGCCCGGTTCTTTTTTGTAGTCTGCAAACTCAAAATTCGCAAACCTCGCAAGAACGCTGCTGACGGAAAAACGTTAGCCGTGGCAGCGTTTTTTTCGAGCCAGGTTTTGGTGCTTCCCCAATAGTGCTGTGTTACTATTTCCCGCCTCGGAAAATGGCTTTCGTTCGAAGTACGGCGAACTCTTCACGAGTAGAAAATCGGTGAACGAGCCAGGGTGTTTTATCCTAGAAAATAAGCAACTCAACGACTGAAGGATTGCGACTTGCCGATGGATTTCGCCAAAGAAGTTCTGCCCGTCAACCTCGAAGACGAAATGCGCCGTTCGTACCTCGATTACGCGATGAGCGTAATCATCGGGCGCGCCCTCCCGGATGTACGCGATGGACTCAAGCCGGTGCACCGCCGCGTGTTGTACGCGATGCGCGAACTGGGCAACGACTGGAACAAGCCGTACAAAAAATCCGCGCGCGTGGTCGGCGACGTCATCGGTAAATATCATCCCCACGGCGACACGGCGGTGTACGACACCATCGTGCGCATGGCGCAGCCGTTTTCGCTGCGTTACATGCTGGTCGACGGGCAAGGCAACTTCGGTTCGGTGGACGGCGACGCGCCGGCCGCGATGCGTTACACCGAAGTGCGCATGGCGCGCATCGCGCACGAACTGCTGGCCGACCTCGACAAAGAAACCGTCGACTTCGTACCCAACTACGACGAGTCGGAACACGAGCCGTCGGTGATGCCGGCGCGCATCCCGAACCTGTTGATCAACGGGTCGTCGGGCATCGCGGTGGGCATGGCCACCAATATTCCGCCGCACAATCTCACTGAAGTGATCAACGCGTGCCTCGCACTGATCGACGATCCAAGTCTCGACATCGCCGGGTTGATGCAACATATTCCCGGTCCGGATTTCCCGACCGCCGCGATCATCAACGGTTCGCGTGGTATTCACGACGCGTATCACACCGGGCGCGGCAAAATTTATCTGCGCTCGGTTTCGCATATCGAAACCGACGAGAAGAACGGTAAAGAAAGCATCGTGGTCACCGAGCTGCCATATCAGGTGAACAAGGCGCGGCTGGTGGAAAAAATCGCCGAGCTGGTGAAAGACAAGAAAATCGATGGCATAACCGGGCTGCGCGACGAGTCCGACAAAGACGGCATGCGCATGGTGGTCGAACTGCGCCGTGGCGAAGTGCCGGAAGTGATGCTGAACAATCTGTACCAGCACACGCAGATGCAGGATGTGTTCGGTATCAACATGGTGGCGGTGGTCGACGGCCAGCCGCGCACCTTGAATCTCAAACAACTGCTCGAAGCATTCATTCGGCATCGTCGCGAAGTCGTCACGCGCCGCACGGTGTTCGACCTACGCAAGGCGCGCGAGCGCGCGCACGTGTTGGAAGGTTTAGCGATCGCGCTGGCCAACATCGACCCGATTATCAAACTCATTAAAGAGTCGTCCAATCCGGCGGAGGCGAAAGTCGGCCTGATGGCGAAGCCGTGGGCACCGGGCATTGTGGTGCAGATGCTGGAGCGCGGCGGCGCGGAAATGTCGCGACCGCGCGACTTGGCGCCGCAGTTCGGCTTGAAGCCGGAAGGCTATCAACTGTCAGATGTGCAGGCGCAGGCGATTCTGGATTTGCGTTTGCATCGCCTCACCGGTTTGGAGCAGGACAAGATCCTCGGCGAATACAAAGAAATATTGGTCAAGATCGACGACCTGCTCGACATCCTGAACAGTCCCGAGCGCTTGATGCGCGTGATCCGCGACGAGTTGAGCGCGATCAAGGAACAATACGGCGACAAGCGCCGCACCGAGATCGTGGTGTTGCAGCAAGACATGTCGCTGGAAGATTTAATCACGCCGGAAGAAGTCGTGGTGACGTTTTCGCACGAAGGCTACGCCAAGGCGCAGCCGTTGAGCGACTACCGTGCGCAGCGCCGTGGTGGCCGTGGCAAAGCGGCGACGTCGATGAAAGAAGAAGATTTCATCGACAAGTTATTTGTCGCCAACACCCACGACACGCTGCTGTGTTTCTCCAGTCGCGGCAAAGTGTATTGGATGAAAGTTTATGAGCTGCCGCAGGCCAGTCGCATTGCGCGCGGCAAGCCATTGGTGAATTTGCTACCGCTGGAAGACGGCGAGCGCATCAACGCGGTGTTGCCGGTCAAGGTCTACGACGAAAACATGTTTGTATTCATGGCCACCAGCAGCGGCACCGTGAAAAAAACCTCGCTGGTCGATTTTTCACGTCCGCGTTCCAACGGCATCATCGCGCTGGACTTGCGTGGCGACGACACGCTGGTGGGCGTCGACATCACCGACGGCACCTGCGACGTGCTGTTATTCAGCACCGCCGGCAAATCGGTACGCTTTAAAGAAAGCGACGTGCGCGTGATGGGCCGCAACGCGGCCGGTGTGCGCGGCATCCGTTTGCAGGAAGGGCAAAAACTCATTGCGTTAATGATCGCACGCGGCACGGGCGCGGTCTTGACAGCCACCGAAAACGGCTATGGCAAGCGCACCCCGTTGGCAGGCTACCCAGTGAAAGGCCGTGGCGGATCGGGCGTGATTTCGATTCAAACCAGTGAGCGCAACGGCAACGTGGTCGGCGCCGTGCTGGTCGACGAAAAAGACGAAATCATGCTGATATCAAATCAAGGCACCTTGGTGCGCACGCGCTGCGCCGAAGTGTCCGAAGTCGGCCGCAATACCCAGGGCGTGCGCCTGATTAATGTTGCGGAAGGCGAACGCCTGGTCAGCATCGAACGCATCGCGGAAGGACAAGACGGCGCGCTCGCGGAATTGCCGGAGGGTGGCGAAGCGGGAGTCGTGGATGTTGCCCCCGAACCAACGGAAGAATAAGTCGTAGGGTGCGCCATGCGCACGCGTGCGCATGGCGCACCCTACGTCGAACATGAATCTTTTTATCGAGATAGAGGTGTAATGACCATGGCACGTGTATTCAACTTCAGTGCAGGCCCGGCGGTGTTGCCGGAAGCGGTGTTGCAGAAAGCTCGCGAGGACATGCTCGATTGGCATGGCAGTGGGATGTCGGTGATGGAGATGAGTCACCGCGACAAGGAATTTATGTCGATTGCGCAGGGCGCGGAGAAAAGCCTGCGTGAGTTGATGAATATTCCGGCCAATTACAAAGTACTGTTCCTGCAAGGCGGGGCGTCGGCGCAGTTTGCGATGGTGCCGATGAATTTGCTGCGCGGAAAAAACACCGCTGATTATGTCAACACCGGCGAGTGGTCGAAGAAAGCCATCAGCGAAGCCAAGCGCTATTGCACCGTGAATGTGGCGGGCACGAGCGAGGCGAGCAAGTTCACCACCGTGCCGCAGCAGGGCGAGTTGAAGCTCAACAAAGACGCGGCGTTCGTGCACTACACACCCAACGAAACTATCGGCGGCGTGGAATTCAATTATCTGCCCGACACCGGCGGCGTGCCGCTGGTTGCGGACCTGTCCTCGACAATTTTGTCGCGCCCGGTCGATGTGTCGAAATTCGCCGTGATTTACGCTGGCGCGCAAAAGAACATCGGCCCGGCCGGATTAACGGTCGTGATCGTGCGCGACGACTTGATCGGCCAAACGCTCGCGGGCACACCGACCATGTTCGATTACAAAACCCACGCCGACAACGAATCGATGTACAACACGCCGCCGACCTTCGGCTGGTATCTGGCCGGGCTGGTGTTTGACTGGGTCAAGCAGCAGGGCGGCTTGAGCAAGATGGCCGAGATCAACAAGCGCAAAGCGATGAAGCTTTACAATTATGTCGACGAGTCCGGCTTCTACAAAAATCCGGTCGATCCAAAATGCCGTTCGTGGATGAATGTGCCGTTTACATTGAAAGACGCCGCACTCGATGAGCCGTTCCTGAAAGAAGCCAAAGCTGCGGGATTGGTTTCGCTCAAAGGCCACCGTTCAGTCGGCGGCATGCGCGCCAGCATTTACAACGCGATGCCGGAAGCGGGTATCGACGCGCTGGTAGCGTTGATGGCGGATTTCGCGAAACGGAAAGGGTAAGCCCATGTTCAAAATACTTACGCTTAACAATATCTCCGTGCGCGGTCTCGAACGTCTGCCGCGTGACCAATACGAAGTTGCCTCCGAGATTCAGCATCCCGACGCAGTGCTGGTGCGTTCGGCCGATATGCACAAGATGGAGATTCCTGAAACCGTGCGTGCGATCGGACGCGCCGGTGCCGGTGTCAACAATATTCCGGTGGACAAAATGAGCGCACGCGGCATTCCGGTATTTAATGCGCCGGGTGCCAATGCCAATGCGGTGAAAGAGCTGGTGATCGCCAGCATGTTGATCGCGTGCCGCAATCTTGGGCCGGCATGGGATTTCGCGCGCAAGCTGGAAGGCGACGACGCGACGCTGCACAAACTCACCGAAGCGGGCAAAAAAGATTTTGCCGGGTACGAGTTGATCGGTCGCACCTTGGGAGTGATTGGTCTCGGGGCGATTGGCCGCGAAGTCGCCAACGCGGCGATTGCGATGGGCATGCGCGTGATCGGTTTCGATCCGGGCATTACCGTTGAGGGCGCATGGCGCCTGTCGTCGACCGTGGAGCAGGCGCGCAGCATTGATGATCTGGTGGCGCGTGTTGACTTTATTTCGTTTCACGTACCGCTCAGCGATGCGACCCGCAACTTGCTCAACCCGGCGCGTGTGAATTTAATGCGCAAAGGCGCGGTGGTGTTGAACTTCGCGCGCGAAGGCATCGTCGATGATGCCGCCGTGTTGGAAGCACTCAACAGCGGCAAGCTCTACGCCTATGTGTGCGACTTTCCCACGCAGAAAACCAAAAATCATCCGCGCGTTGTGACCTTGCCGCACTTGGGCGCGTCCACGGCGGAAGCCGAGGACAACTGCGCCGTGATGGTCGCGGATCAGGTGCGTGATTACCTGGAAAACGGCAACGTGCACAACTCGGTGAATTTTCCCGAGGTGGTGATGCCGCGTGCGGAAGGGCATCGCGTCGCGGTTGTGAACGCCAACGTGCCGAACATGGTGGGCCAGATCTCGACAGCCATGGCCAAGGCCAATCTCAACATCATCGACATGCTCAACAAGTCGCGCGGTGAACTGGCGTATACCTTAATTGATGTTAACGCTGCGTGTTCCGCGCAGGTGGCCAAGGACATCCAAAGCATTAAGGGTGTGTTGGCGGTACGCTGTTTGTGAAAAGCTGACCTGTCGGTGGTTTGGGCAACGAGAAATATGAGAAAAGTAATAGCGTTTTTGTTCTTGATGCCAATTACCACCGCAATGGCTGGTGATGATTGCAGCAAAGTTGACAGTTGTAGCTACTCTTCGCTGTGGTCTAGTTTTTCTCGACTCACGGTAACTTACTCAAGTTCGAAAGGTGGAAAGGGCACGACATTTGATTACTATGTTAAAGACGGAGAGTCATTAACTACCTTTGATACCGAAACCGGAAAGGCCACTATGTTTTCCATCCCCGGTGTCGCAACATTATGGCGCGGCGTAGGTATAACAGGTATTAAACCGTGGCGGGCTTGCTATGAATATATTGGTGATACTCATTCGCTCGTGGACAGTTATGCAGTAAGACTCCTTTTCTTTTTGGGGTTTGGTGTTAAAGGAGGACCAGAGATAGTTTCAGATTCCGTGAACATAGATGTTGCGAATAAAGAAGACACGAAAGTTCAAATTACCCCGAGTGATAGCTTGACGATTCGCGGCCCTTGGTCACTGAAAGGCAACGTAAAGAGGGGTGACGAAATTACTTTTGATTTTTCTCATAACTCTAAGGCATTCAGCCATTCTGCAAGCCTATTTCTAGTAGGAACATGGCAGAATAATCCAGTCGAGCTGCCTATTGAAACTACTCAATCGTTAAATGAGTGGCTGGTTTGTCTGTTCGATAAACCTTCTAACAAAGCTGGGAAGAGTGAATCTGCTTCAGCGGTTGAAGACGCCTCGGATTTTAAAACCATAGAAGACTTAAAAGCGAGAGCCCTACGCTCAAGCGGGGTCGCGCAAAAGCATGCGGCACATTAGTACTACGTTAGGCAAGCAGCGTCGTTACCCGCCGAGATGATTCCGAGCCATGACTGCAGACGACCAACTCAAAAACATTCGCACTCGCATCGATGCACTAGACGAACAGATCCAGGCGTTGATTTCCGCGCGGGCAAAATGCGCGCAGGACGTTGCGCAGATCAAAGGCGCCGGCGCGGATTTCTATCGTCCGGAACGTGAAGCGGAAGTGTTGCGAAAAATTGCCGGACGCAACAGCGGACCGTTGTCGAGCGAAGAGATGGCGCGTTTGTTCCGTGAAATTATGTCCGCGTGTCTCGCGCTCGAACAGCCACTCAAGATCGCGTTTCTCGGCCCGGAAGGGACGTTCACGCAAGCGGCGGCGTTGAAGCAGTTCGGCCATTCGGTGGCGACCGTGCCAATGCCCGCGATCGACGCGGTGTTTCGCGAAGTGGAATCCGGTGCGGCAAATTACGGCGTGGTGCCGGTGGAGAATTCCACTGAAGGCGTGATCAACCACACGCTCGACATGTTTCTGAATTCACCGCTGCACATTTGCGGCGAAGTGGAATTGCGCATCCACCACAACTTGATGGGCGCGATGAGCGACGCGAAAGACATCCGCCGGATTTATTCGCACAGCCAGTCGCTGGCGCAGTGCCGCGAATGGATCGAAGAAAACGCGAGCGGTATCGAGCTGGTGAACGTCGCCAGTAACGCCGAAGCCGCACGCCGCGCCAAGAGCGAAGCCGGTGCGGCCGCAATTGCGGGTGAAACCGCCGCCGCCATTTACGGCTTGAACGTGCTGGCCCGCAATATTGAAGACGAGCCTGACAACACCACGCGCTTTTTAGTCGTCGGGCGCAATAGCGTGTTGCCCAGCGGCAACGACAAAACTACCTTGCTGCTGTCGACCGCGAATAAACCCGGCAGTCTGTTTCAGTTACTGCAACCATTGGCGCGGCACGGCGTGTCGATGACGCGCATCGAGTCGCGCCCGTCACGGCGCGGCATGTGGGACTACGTCTTCTTTGTCGATATTGAAGGCCATGCGCAGAGCGAGCCGGTGAAAACCGCGTTGCTGGAGTTGCAGCAGCAGGCGGCGGCGTTGAAGATTCTCGGTTCGTATCCGCGCGCGGTGATTTGAGATGTTTCTGGATAGTCGCGGGGTTGCTCCTGAGTCAGCTCCTTCCCCCTGCAAGGGGGAAGGCAGGGATGGGGGTGCTCAAAATTCCGGCTGCGTACAAAAGATCACCCTCCCCCTTGCAGGGGGAGGGAATACGTTTTTTCCGCGTCCGGCTTTCAGGTAACTATTCATGTCGCGTCCTTCGTTCTCCGATCTTGCCGTCGCTGGCGTGCGTTCACTGAAACCGTATGTGCCCGGCAAGCCGGTGGAAGAACTCGAACGCCAATACGGCGTGAAAAACGCGATAAAACTTGCGTCCAACGAAAACCCGTTGGGGGCCAGCCCCAAAGCACTGGCAGCAATTCGCGACAATTTGACTCAACTTGAACGCTACCCCGACGACGGCGCGTATGCGCTGAAAAATCTGCTGGCAAAGCAGCACGGCGTGCAGCCGGAGCAGATCACGCTGGGCAATGGCTCGAGTAACTTGCTGGAGCTCGCAGCGCGTGTGTTCGTTGCGCCTGGCGACGACGTGGTGTTTTCGCAATACAGTTTTTTGCTGTATCCAATTATCGTGCAAGCCATCGGCGCAACCGCGGTGGTCGTCGCGGCGAAGAATTACGGTCACGACCTGGACGCGATGCGCGCGGCGATCAATGCCAATACCAAGCTGGTATTTATCGCCAATCCCAACAATCCTACCGGTACCTGGTTAACCCGCGCGGCGCTGGAAAAGTTTTTTGATGGCATGCCGGCGCACGTGATGATTGTCATGGACGAAGCCTATTTCGAATTCGGCACGGCGCTGGGTCTTGACGATTATGCCGACGCAATGCTGTGGCTGGATAAATATCCGAACGTGATTGTGACGCGCACGTTTTCCAAGGCGTTTGGTCTGGCCGGGTTGCGCGTCGGCTACGCGGTATCGCATCCGGAAGTGGCTGATCTACTCAGCCGGGTGCGTGCGCCGTTCAACGTCAACTCGCTTGCGCTGGTCGCGGCGCAGGCGGCGCTTAGCGATCACGCGCATTTGTCGAACACGCAAGACGTGAATAAAAAAGGACTCGCGCAACTGACGCAGGGGTTGACGCAGCGGGGTTTTGCGGTGATTCCGTCGGCGGCCAATTTCGTGTGCGTGGATGTCAAAGCGAATGCGGCGCAAGTCTACGAAAGCTTGCTACGCGAAGGCGTGATCGTGCGTCCAGTGGCAGGCTTGGCGCAACACTTACGCGTCACGGTCGGGCGGCCGGAAGAAAACGCGCGCGTGATTGCGGCCCTGTGCAAGGTGACAGGGCGTGACTGACGCGCCGATCCAGCGCCTGTGTGTTATCGGTGTCGGGCTGATTGGTGGGTCGCTGGCGCGGGCGCTGCGCGCGGCCGGCGCGTGCGGTGAAATTGTTGGTTGCGGGCGCGACGCGCAACAACTGCAAAAAGCGCTCGCGTTGGGCGTGATCGATCGTGCCGAGATCGACATCGGGCGCGCGGTACAGGGTGCGGATGTTGTCGTGGTTGCGGTGCCGGTGGGTGCGATGGCGCAGGTGTTTACAGCAATGGCGCACCATCTTTCGCCCAGCACGATTGTTACCGATGTGGGTAGCACCAAGGGCGACGTGGTGCGCGCGGCGCAATCCGCGTTTGGTAACTTGCCGCCGACGTTTGTGCCGGGCCATCCGATCGCGGGCACCGAGCAAAGCGGTGTGGAAGCGTCGTTCGCGGAATTATTTCGCAATCGCAAAGTGATTCTCACGCCAGCATCGAATACACATGCGTGGGCGGTCTCACGCGTGACGTGGATGTGGGAACAGGCCGGTGCGCAAGTCAGCGAAATGGACACGCAGCATCATGACGAAATCCTGGCTGCGAGCAGCCACCTGCCGCATGTGCTGGCGTACACCCTGGTGCACACGCTCGCCGGCATGCAAGACAGTGACGAGATTTTTAAATATGCCGCCGGCGGGTTTCGCGACTTCACGCGCATCGCCTCCAGTGATCCGCAGATGTGGCACGACATCTGTTTGGCGAATCGAGATGCACTGCTTACAATGCTGCGCCGCTATAGCGGCGAGTTGCAGCAGATCGCGGAGGCGCTGCAACATGGTGACGGCAGCTATTTGCGGGCAGTGTTCGCGCAAGCAAAGCAGGCGCGCGATGGGTACACGCAAACTATTGAAGCAAGCGCCGACGCGCAGAGTTCGCGCAGCGACAACCAATAATTCTGAGTTGAGTTTTTTGGAACGGTGAAATGACGACAGCAGAAAAAGATGTGGTGTACACGGTGCAGCCCGGCGGAAAATTCACTGGGCGTGCACGCGTGCCGGGTGAC
>Ga0315281_10011171_pt1 | contig 12315 bp, 10 predicted proteins | sample YL17G07_0_MG_FD_204540 | JGI IMG/M metagenome (GOLD analysis project Ga0315281, IMG submission 204540) | Sediment microbial communities from Yellowstone Lake, YNP, Wyoming, USA - YL17G07_0 | ecosystem: Environmental > Aquatic > Freshwater > Lake > Sediment | place: USA: Wyoming | collected... | reverse complement strand
GCATCATCCTCTCCTGTTTCGGCCCCCCTCTTCCATCACCAGCTCAGATGCGGTGGGCAGAATGGTCTTGGCGATGACGGAGAACAAGATCGCACTTTTCTCCGCACATACAAATCTCGACTTCGCAAGGGAGGGCGTCAGTTTCTCACTCGCCCGGGCTCTCGGACTCGAGAAGATCCGGTTCCTCGTTCCACTCAAAGACTCGCTCGTCAAGATCGCTGTCTTCGTGCCCGAGGCACACGTGGAGTCTGTCAGCAATGCGATGGCAACCGCTGGAGCGGGTGTGATCGGGAATTACAGCTCGTGTGCGTTCCGCGTGAAGGGGACCGGCACGTTTCGAGGGAGCGAGGAAGCAAAACCGTTCGCGGGAAAAGCGCAGCATCTCGAGACGGTGGAAGAATTCAGACTCGAAATGATCGCTCCACGGGCAAAGTCGAATGAAGTGATAGCAGCAATGAAATTGGTACACCCCTATGAAGAAATCGCATACGACATCTATACGCTCGAAAACACAAATCCCAATTTCGGTATGGGCGCGCTGGGTGAGCTGCGTCAACCCACGGTGCTGAGGTCCTTCCTCACCCGAACCAAGAAAGCGTTGAGCGCGGAGTCTGTGCGCTTCGTGGGGAACGTGCGCCATCGAGTACGAAAGGTCGCAGTTGTTGGGGGAAGCGGCTCAGATCTGTTGAACGAAGCCGTGGCCGCGAAGGCGGACGTCTTCGTCACCGCTGATGTGCGATACCATACCTTTCACGATGCAAAAGGTCGCATTGCTCTGGTCGACGCGGGTCATTGGGAAACGGAACACCCCGTGCTTTCATCCATCGAGAGCCATTTGCATGAGATGATCCAACGCAAAGGCGAGACGGTGCAGGTTTCTGTTACTCATTACTCAACAAATCCAATTCATTGTCTTTAGCAAAAGGTAAGGAGTGTCCATTGGAGAACCGATTACGCCTGTTGTACGCTCTTCAGCGAGTTGATTCCAGCTTGGACGAACTGCACGAGCTGAAAGGAGACCTCCCTCGTCTGGTGGGAGAGTTAGAGAATCAACTTCAGAAAAAGACGACAACGCGCAGTGAGTTAGAAGAGACGGTCAAGCAGTCCATGATTCGGCGGGACGAAATCGACCTCGAAATCGTCTCCACCAAAGAGAAAATCGAGAAGTACAAGGAGCAACAGTTCCAGATCAAGACAAACAAGCAGTACGATGCCCTCACTCGGGAGATCGATTTGGCGCAGGTGCACATCAACGGTCTCGAAAGAGAAATGGAAATAGTCGAAGGAAAGGCAGCCCTGGCCAAAACGGATCTCGAGAAGCTCACTCCAGAGCTTGACGAACTCTCGGAGGAGCTGGAGGAACGCCAGGGGGAGCTCGATCATGTGAACAGAGAGCACGAGGATGAGGAGCTCCGCCTCAAACACGAACGTGAGAAGCTGGTCGTACGCATTGAAAAAAACGATATTCGGCTGTACGAGCGGATACGCAAGGCGATGAGCGGCAAAGCTGTCGTTCCGGTCCGTCGCAATGCCTGCGGCGGATGCTTCAAACGGGTTCCACCCCAAGTGAGCGTGGAATTGCGGAAGAACTCCCGGCTGATGGCGTGTGAACACTGCGGGCGCCTCCTCGTCTCCGACGAGATCGTCGATAGCTATTCTTCGGCGCTATGACCATCCATGCGTTTACAGATGGCGCCGCACGGGGTAACCCCGGGGAAGCAGGTATCGGTATCGTGTTCAAGGATGAGCGGGGAAAGCCGGTTGAAACGATCCATGGATACATCGGTGAGGCCACGAACAATGTTGCGGAGTATAAGGCCCTTCTCGCTTGTTTGAAGGCTGCACCCAAGACACGGTGCACGCGGCTCGTCGTCCATTCAGACAGCGAACTGCTGGTTCGCCAGTTAACAGGAGAATACAAAGTAAAAGATCAGACTTTGCGAGGCTACTTTGTGAGGATCCATCGGCTCCTGGCGAAGGCACCCTTTGAGTTTGAGATACGACACGTGAGCCGGGAACAAAACCGGGAAGCAGATCGGTTAGCAAACCTGGGGATTGACACGAGAAAGAGAATGCGGCTTTAGCGAGTTTTCTGCTTGAACAGGATTTTTCAACGCGCAGGTATGGTCGGCCAGGCAGCCGCTCTATCCGTTCAGGATAGGGAGGAAAGTCCGAACACCACAGGGCAAGGTGCCTTGGGTTAACCAAGGGTCCCGCGGGCAAGATCCCACGGGAACGGAAAGTGTCACAGAAAACACACATCCCGTCACCTTCAGTGAAGGTGATGGGAGAAAGGTGAAATGGTGGTGTAAGAGACCACCGCTCCGACAGCAATGTCGGTGGTCCCGCTCCGAAGGAGTCCTTTCGGGAAACGGGATCCCGATGCGACCGATGGTCGAGTCGGGACACGACAAACCCCACCTGGTGCAAGACCAAGCAAATCCCGCTTCTCCGCCTCTGGCGGGGAGAAGAGCTGCCCGCTCAATCCTCTTAGCGAGGGGCGGGATGGGTAGGTCGCTCAGAGAAATGGCTGCCTCGTCCCGTCCACGACTTTAAGTCAAGACGGGATCAGACAGAATTCGGCTTATCGACCGACCATTGCCTGCCTTACTTGGATCAGTTTCCATCGCCGCCGAAACCAGACGGCATCACAACCCACGGACTGTACATTCCACAGGATTCGCACGCATGACACCAATCCGAGAATATCGTTGGACGCTTGCATCCTCGGATCGTTCATCGGAATCTTCACCTGCAACGCAAGAAATGGTGAAGAAACTGAGCGACGAAGTGAACATCTCGCCCGTCCTTGCGGCGATACTCGTCCGGCGCGGGATCGATACCTTCGAACGGGCAAGGACATTTTTTCGCCCAACGCTCAAGGATCTTCACGATCCTTTCCTGATGTCCGGAATGGATCGGGCTGTCGAGAGAGTTGTTCACGCCATTGCAGAGAAAGAACGAATCCTGGTGTTTGGTGACTACGACGTCGACGGAACGAACGGCACCGCTCTCTTGTGGACATTTCTGAAGTCCCTCGGCGCCGACGTGCGTTACCACATTCCGGATCGAATCAAAGAAGGGTACGGAATTTCTCAAGCCGGCATCGAACTGGCGAAGCAGCTGGGCATACAGCTGCTGATTTCTGTGGACTGCGGCATTACGGCAGGCAAACAGATCGAACAGGCGCGGAACCTCGGCATCGATGTCATCGTCTGCGATCACCATGAGCCTGGTGACAGTATACCTGCAGCGTACGCTGTGCTTGATCCATTACTACCGTCATGCCAATATCCCTTCAAGGACCTGTGCGGGTGTAGCGTTGCCTTCAAGCTCATTCAAGCCCTCTCTCGTCACGAGTCGCTCCGCTCTTCTGCAGACGGAGACGAAGATAACTTCCCGAAGCAATATCTCGACCTGGTGACCCTCGCTACAATTGCGGACATCGTGAGGCTCACGGGTGAGAATCGAGTCCTGGCAAAACAAGGCCTTGAGTTGATCAACTCCAATCCTCGCCCCGGCGTTCACGCTTTGATCGAGACGTCGGGACTGAAACTCGGCTCGATTACGACTGGACAAATCGTCTTCGTTCTCGCTCCCCGGATCAACGCGGTCGGAAGGCTGGGCGATGCCGGGCGGGCCGTTGAGCTACTCACGTGCGATTCCTATACCCGCGCCCTTCAGCTCGCCCAGGTCTTTGAGGAAGAGAATCGAAACCGTCGCAAGATCGATGAGGACACATTCCTCGAAGCGCAGGAGCTTGTTGAGAAATTTCTGGACGTCGAAAATGAGGGCGCGATCGTTCTTCACCAAGAGACCTGGCACCCTGGAGTCATCGGCATCGTCGCCTCTCGGCTCGTCGAGCGATACTATCGCCCAACGATCATGATGACAACGGTCGACGGCGTCGCAAAAGGCTCCGCTCGAAGCGTGGCCGGCTTTGACATCTACAAGGCCCTCAAACGGTGTGAGGACAAGCTCGTGCAATTCGGCGGTCACAAATATGCAGCCGGACTTTCAGTTGAGATTGACCGTCTGGACGAGTTCAAGGAGGCCTTCAGAATGGTCGCCAATGAACTTCTGACAGACGAGCTGCTTACGCCGGAGATTCGTATCGACGCTGAGATTTCCCTCCAGGAACTCACGCCGAAATTCGTACGCGTCCTCAGCCAATTCGCGCCGTTTGGCCCTGGCAACATGCGCCCCGTGTTTATTACACGCGGCGTGGAGTTGTACGGTCAGCCGCGCATCGTCGGCAAGAACCATCTGAAGTTCAAAGTCAAGACAAACGGACAGGTGTTCGACGCGATTGGATTCGGCCTCGGCGGCCTGATGGAAAAGCTCAACAACGGGGGAAGGACAATCGACCTTGCGTTCTCGCTGGATGAAGGTGAATTCGCAGGAGAGACAGTGCCCCAGCTCAAGATTCGGGATTTGAAGCAAGGAGATGAGTAGTAAAGTAGTGGAGTATATGAGTAGTTGAGTATGCAAGTAGGAAGTAGAAAGTATGTGAGTAAGAAGTAGATGAGTAGTTGAGAAGCTGAGGAGGAAGGGGAAGCGTGGCTCGACAATCCTTTTCGCTTCTCAGATCTCACATCTCATTTCTCACATCTCACTTCTTACGTCTCACTTCTCACTTTTTCGTTTTTCAGTTTTCCTTTTTACTCTTTCATTTTTGCCTGGCTCAATCGTATGTCCGGTCATTCAAAGTGGCATCAGATACGTCACAAGAAGGCTGTCACAGATGCAAAGCGGGGTAAGGCTTTCACTCAGATCATCAAAGAGATCACCATCGCCGCACGGCTCGGAGGCGCTGACCCCGCTGGCAACCCTCGCCTCCGGTTGGCCATCGAAAAGGCGAAGTCTAACAACATGCCTGCCGATAACATCAAACGGGCGATCATGAAGGGAACGGGTGAGCTTCCGGGAATGGCGTATGAAGAGGCGACGTACGAAGTCTACGGGCCTGGCGGCGCAGCGATACTGATCGAGGTTGTCACAGACAACAAGACTCGCGCGGTCTCGGAGATTCGCCACACGTTGGATCGCAATCATGGAAAGCTTGCGGCGACCGGCGCGGTGGCGTATCAGTTCCACAAGAAAGGGCAAATCACCCTCCCAAAAAGCAAGATGGCTGAGGACGATTTGCTCGGTATCATTCTGGAAGCTGGGGCAGACGACCTGAGCTCCGATGACGAACACTACACCGTCACGTGCTCACCGGAAACGTTCGAGGCGGTCAAAAAGGCCATCGAGCAGCGCGGCGTCCCTCTCGACCACGCCGAGCTGCAGATGATTGCAGAGAACACGGTGAAGGTCGAAGGAAAGGACGCCGAGCTCCTGCTGAAATTGATGGAAGTGCTGGAGGACCACGACGACGTGCAGCACGTTTACAGCAACTTCGACATTGACGAAAGTGTCTTGGCTGGTTTCAACGCTGGAGCCAGCTAGGGTTTTCGATTCACTATTGACCGTTCACGATTCTCTGATTACTATTCACCTCATCGCCCCATCCCAGCCATGATCATCCTCGGCGTAGACCCTGGAACTCTCCTCACCGGCTACGGAGTCATCGAAGGGAAGAAGGGCAAATTCCGGGTCTTGGAGTTTGATGTGGTCAAGAACCGAAGCGACGAGAAAATGCCGATACGGCTGAGAGCAATCTACTCGACCTTGTGCAGGATCATCCGTCGGTACCATCCGGACGAATTCGCCATCGAGACGGCCTTCTACGGTAAGAACGCACAATCTGCGATGAAGCTTGGCCACGCGCGCGGAGTCTCCATACTCGCAGCAGTGAACCACGAGATCCCGACAACAGAATATGCACCTCGTGAAGTGAAGCGAGCGGTCGTCGGCAACGGAGGCGCCTCCAAAGAACAAGTGAGCTACATGGTCCAATCGATCCTGAGGCTCAAAGCTGCTCCGAAATTCTACGACGCTACCGATGCACTTGCCGTGGCTATCTGTCACTACAACCGAATGGAAGGAGATGGGCGTTTAGCCAAAAAATCAGCCGCCTCCAAACGGACCCAAAACAACTGGAAGTCGTTCATCCAGGCTCATCCTGAACGAATCGCCAAGCATCCATGATCGCCTCACTGAGCGGCATTCTGAGAATCAAGACTCCCACCGAGGTATTGATCGACGTCAACGGCGTCGGCTACGCCATTATCATTCCGCTCTCTACCTATGAGAAACTAGGGGAATTGGACTCGCCCGCGACGCTCCTCACGCACCTTCACGTTCGGGAAGATGCTCTCCAACTGTTTGGATTCGCGACTGAAGAGGAACGGTTCGTGTTTAAGCTTCTCATTTCGGTGAACGGAATCGGCCCGAAGATTGCGCAGGGCATCCTTTCGGGAATCTCGGTGAGTGACTTGAAGGCGCACATAGCGAAGGAGAACGTCGCTGCTCTCACCACCATTCCGGGTGTTGGAAGAAAGACTGCTGAACGCCTCATCATCGAATTGCGCGACAAAATCGGCAAGCTTGAACAGATCCTCCAGATGCCAGCAACGGGCAAGGATCAACAGGCCGAGATGCGTCTCGAAGCTCTTCTCGCACTGACATCGCTGGGCTACAACCGGCCGGCCGCTGAGAAGGCAATCCGTCAGGTGTTGAGCGAATCTGCCGATGCAAGCCTCTCGCTTCAGGAACTCATCAAAAGAGCCCTCCGTTATGCGAGCTCAAAGTAGACCTTGTGCTCTTCTCCTGCCTCAGAGCTCGACCAACGTTGAATATCACTCCCCTTCTTGGTATTTTCTTGACGTATGAAGAAACCTGATCCCGACCCGATCCCTCGAGGATACACCTCGCCCGAGCGCCTGGAGAATGAGCTGGAGCTTGACCGAACGCTTCGTCCGGCTCGTCTCGAAGAATTCGTCGGGCAAGGCAAGATTGTCCAAAACCTGCGCATCTTCATCTCCGCGGCAAAGCAGCGTAGCGAACCCCTCGACCACGTCCTGTTGACCGGCCCTCCCGGCTTGGGCAAGACCACGCTCGCATTCATCATTGCAAACGAAATGGGGGTAGGGATCAAGGTCACATCGGGTCCTGCGCTCGAAAAGCCCGGTGACCTTGCTGGCATCCTCACGTCTCTCGTGAAGGGAGAGGTCCTGTTCATTGATGAGATTCATCGGGTGCCGGTGAAAATCGAGGAGTATCTTTACTCGGCCATGGAGGAATTCCGCGTCGATATCATCATCGACAGCGGACCGGGAGCGAAGACCATCTCGCTCAACCTGGAGCCATTTACACTCGTGGGTGCCACGACACGTGCCGGACTTCTGAGCTCACCGCTCCGATCCCGGTTCGGAATTTCCAACAGGCTTGACTACTACAACGTGGGTCAATTGCAGTCCATCGTGAGGCGGTCGGCAAAGATTCTGGAGATCGAGACGACCGATGATGCCGCTCAAGAACTCGCCAAGCGTTCGCGAGGAACACCGCGCATCGCCAACCGGTTGCTCAAGCGCTGCCGGGACTTCGCTCAGGCAGATCGCAAGCTGGCAAAGCACGGCGGCGTGGTCACGCAGGAAGTCGCACAATATTCGTTGCGGGCTCTCGAGGTCGATGAATTTGGGCTGGACGAGATGGACAAGCGGATTCTGCGTGCCATCATCGAGAAATATGGTGGCGGGCCGGTGGGACTTAACACGCTCGCCGTGGCTGTTGGCGAAGAGCCCGGCACAATCGAGGAAGTGTACGAACCATATCTAATTCAGGAAGGATTCCTCAAACGCACGCCACGCGGACGCGAGGCGACGTCGCTCTCCTACAAACACTTCGGCATCACCAAGAAGTCTGCCCGCCAAGATAGCTTGTTCTGACAACAATCGAACGTCATTCTGAATCCCGCTAATCTTCCAGAGCGGACGAAAAATCTGACGGTGATCGTCATTCTGATCCCGCTCGACCTGTCCCGATGTTCTTTATCGGGAAGAGCGGGAGAAGAATCTGATTCACCCATAATGTCAGATCCTTCGCCTCGTCACAAAACGACGAGGCTCAGGACGACTTTTCCTCCCTCGCTCTGAATTTTCTGAGATATTTCAGCACAGAACTCATGTCCTTTGGCAAGGGAGCCGAGAACGTCACCCGCTGATCGGAGGCCGGATGGGCGAAAGAGATTGCAGAGGCGTGGAGGGCAGTCCTGTCGAGCAACGGCTTCTCCTCCCCTTCAATCCTATACCCACTTTTCACTTGGGAAAGATAGAATCCTTCCCCACCACCGTATGTTCTGTCTGCCAGTATCGGCAAGCCGATTGATCCGAGGTGAACCCTAATCTGGTGCATCCGTCCCGTCTTCGGCCTCACCTCCAGCAGCGCATAACCGCGGAACTTCTCGACAACTGTGTAATAGGTAAGTGCGTCTTTTCCCTTCTTGTGGTCCGCTCTCACAATCCCGGAATCCGTTGAACTCTGAGCCAGCGGAAGATCGATACTGCCTTCCTTGCTGGCTGGCTCTCCAACGACGATGGCACGATAGATTTTCTCGACCTTTCTCCCTTCGAACTGTGCATTGAGCGCAGCGTGTGCCTCAGCGGTCTTTGCAAAGACGATCATGCCGCTCGTCTCCTTGTCGATTCTATGGACGACAAAGATCTTTCCAAGCTCATCGTTCAGAATGGTGTAAAGGTTGGGGAGGCGCTTGTTGTAACGATCCGGCAGAACGAGGAGGTTCGCCGGCTTGTCGAGAACGAGGAGATGTTCGTCCTCATGGACAATCCCTGTCCTCGTGGACTCGATCAGCCATTTCAGTTTCCGTTTCACGGCTGCTCACAAGATAGACGTTGGCGGGAAGAGATACAAGGTGGCGCCGCAAGAATTGACAGTCAGTACAAATAGGTTTACCTTTTGCGGGAATCAACGGAGACGATTGATGCGCGGTTCGGTGAACGTCAAGAGATCCAAGGAAGGTCATTCTGTTTCAGCCCGCAATTCTGCGCCGCAGGCGCTTCCCAGCCCGACTGATGGCTGGCGGGCGCATCTGGCGGAGAGACCCGTACTCCCCAATTCAACCAAGCTCCCACGCTCATTCTACCTCCGTCCCACCGTCCAAGTCACACGCGATCTCCTCGGAAAATACCTCGTGAGACGCTATCGAGGCAAGAGCCTGGCGGGTAAGATCGTAGAGGCCGAAGCGTACTGCGAGGGCGATCCAGCGTCCCATTCGTATCGCGGCAAGACCAAACGCAACGAGGTGATGTTTCGGAGAGGGGGGAATCTGTACGTATACTTCACATACGGGATGCACTTCTGTGCGAATGTCGTTACAAGAATGGAAGGAGTCGGGGAAGCAGTCTTGATTCGGGCCGTGGAGCCGATTAATGGTCTCAAGGTGATGACGAAAATGCGGTTTTCCCGACACCAATCAACCACTCACCAATCGCCTCTTAACATCACCAACGGACCAGCGAAGTTCTGTGAAGCGTTTGGGATCGCAAGAGAGCAAAATGGCACGGACTTACGCGGGAATGAGATCTATATTCTGAAGGGAGAGAAGATATCTCCGAGCAGGATCGGTCGATCAGCACGAATTGGAGTTACGAATGGGAGAGAGAAGAAGTGGAGGTTCTTCGTCAAGGGGAATCCGTGGGTGTCAAGATAACTGAGGATTGTGGATTGCGGAGTAAAGCATGCTGACTCGCAGAGGTCTACTTTCGAGAACGCCGAAATGGCTTGAACTGTGCGCTTTTGTGATTATATTTCAAGCGCATGAAAATCGAAATGCTCATCGAAAGGCTACGCGATTCTCATTCTCCGGTTTCTTTGTCAGATTTCTCAAGGATTGGCACTCATTTTGGATATTCGCTTGACCACGTCTCTGGGAGCCACTATGTCTTCAGGAATTGGACGGGAAGAAAATTCGTTGTGCCAGTACACAAGAAGAAAATCAAAGCTATCTGTTGAGGGTTTTCTCAAGGAGCAAGGATGAAAAGAGCCACACCCAAGACCAAGAGGAAAACGGGCGGGAATAAGAATCGAAACGAGAGGTCGGTGGAGAACCTCATGAAACTCCGCTACAAGATTGAGTTGACTCCACTTTCTCGGCAAGATGGCGGAGGTTTTCTTGCGACCATCCCTCTACTGAAAGGATGTCAGAGTGATGGTGAAACACCCGACCAGGCTATTCAAAATCTCAGAGAGGCACAGAAGGCATGGTTTTCGTCAGCTCTCAAGCACGGGGATCCGATTCCCACGCCGGAGTGAAGTAGAACGGAAGATTCGTGTGCCGAGACATATCCAGCTCTCCATGTGAACGTCGATGCGTCTCGATTCTCTACGTTATCAGCTCCTTTTTTAAAAACATCCCCGTATACGATGCGGGATTCTTCGCCACGTCCTCCGGCGTCCCCTCTGAGACAATCTCTCCACCATCGTCACCTCCTTCAGGGCCCAGATCGATAATCCAGTCCGCGGTCTTGATGACATCGAGATTGTGCTCGATGACGATGACGGTGTTGCCTTTGTCAACGAGCTTGTCGAGCACGGAGAGGAGCATCCTGATGTCCTCGAAATGCAGCCCCGTCGTCGGCTCGTCGAGTATGTACAGGGTCTTGCCGGTCCCGACTTTTGATAATTCCGTCGAGAGCTTCACTCGCTGCGCCTCGCCTCCGGAGAGCGTCGTCGCCTGTTGACCCAGGCGGATGTAGCCCAGGCCAACGTCGTGCAGAGTCTGAAGATGGCGCTGAATTCTTGGAAATTCACTGAAGAGCTCGATGGCATCTTCCACCGTCATATCCAATACATCGGCAATCGATTTCCCCTTGTAGTGCACCTCAAGCGTTTCCCGATTATAGCGCTTTCCTTTACAGACATCACAGAGAACATAAACATCCGGCAGGAAATTCATTTCGATCTTTCGCACGCCATCCCCCTCGCATTCTTCGCAGCGGCCGCCTTTGACGTTGAAACTGAAGCGTCCAGCCCTGTAACCGCGGATTTTCGCCTCCGGCAACTGTGTGAAAAGGTCTCGGATGAGAGTGAACACCCCGGTGTATGTCGACGGATTCGACCGTGGAGTGCGCCCGATAGGAGACTGATCAATGTCAATGACCTTGTCGATGTGCTCAATGCCTCTGATGGATTTGTGCGGAAGCGGGACCATTCGGGACCGATAGAACTTGTTTGAGAGAATCGGATACAGGGTCTCATTAATCAGTGTCGACTTTCCTGATCCGCTCACGCCCGTGACGCACACAAATCGTCCGAGCGGAATTCTGACGGTCATATTCTGGAGGTTGTTTCCCGTAGCTCCTGTGAGTGCCAACCACTTTCCGTGCCCCTCTCTCCTCTTCTTTGGGACATCGATCTTCTTCTCACCCTTCAAGTAAAGAGCCGTATGCGATATCCCCTCAAACCCGTTGCCACCTATTTTTAAATTTTCATTTTTATTTTTTAATTCACTCGGCTTACCGCATGTTACCACATAGCCGCCATGCTCTCCGGCTCCCGGTCCAAGATCAATCACATAATCGGCACTCTTGATGGTCTCCTTGTCGTGTTCAACGACGATGATCGTGTTGCCCAGGTCCCGCAGCGACTTCAGCGAGTTAATCAGCTTAATGTTGTCCCTTTGATGCAGTCCGATGCTGGGCTCATCGAGGATGTAGAGAACGCCAACGAGTTGAGTGCCAATCTGTGTCGCAAGCCGGATTCGCTGGCCTTCTCCTCCTGAAAGCGTGCGCGCAGGACGGTCGAGCGTGATATAGTCGAGACCCACATTGAGCAAGAAATCCAGACGCTGTGTGATCTCCTTGAGAATCTGGCGGGCAATTTCCGTCTGTCGGGAACTCAAGGAAAGTTGAGTGAAGAAATTCCGGGCCGAGCGAATCGAGAGAGAAACAACATCGTGGATATTGTAGAGCTTGGCAGTCTCGGCATCCTCAAGCTTGACAGCCAGGCTCTCTTTCCTCAGGCGCCCCCCTTTACACGCATCGCAACTGCTCGTCGTCATAAACGACTCGACCCACTCTCGAATGTTGTTGGAGGACGACTCGTCATAGAATCGCTTGAGCATCTCCATCACGCCGCCGAAGCGATGCTTGTAGACGACAGTCCTCCCACTGCTCTGGGCATACTCGATCTCGAATTTCTCGTCACCTGCACCGTAGAGGAGGACTTGTTTCGCTTGAGGCGAGAGGCTCCTCAGCGGCGTGTCGAAGTCAAATCCGTACCGTTTCGCGACGGCTCGTATCTGACTGAACATCCAAGTAGGACGCGGCTTGCCAAGTGGAGCCAATCCCTCCAGATTAATGCTGAGGTGTTCATCGGGAATGATCAGCCTGAGATCAAATGCTCGCTTCTCGC
>Ga0315281_10011170_pt1 | contig 12315 bp, 15 predicted proteins | sample YL17G07_0_MG_FD_204540 | JGI IMG/M metagenome (GOLD analysis project Ga0315281, IMG submission 204540) | Sediment microbial communities from Yellowstone Lake, YNP, Wyoming, USA - YL17G07_0 | ecosystem: Environmental > Aquatic > Freshwater > Lake > Sediment | place: USA: Wyoming | collected... | reverse complement strand
TGACGGGCGCGGGCGCCTCGATCGACGGCGACTCCGGGGTCCGTGAGGCCCGCGCCGGGGGCGTGGTGAAGATGGTCGCCAGCTCGGGCGGCATCACGTACGGCGGCAGGGTTCGGTGCTGCTCGGTCACAGACCCACCATCGCCGGCTGCCGAAGGGCGGATTCGATCGCCGAACTTGCCGTCTGGCCGAGGCCGCAGATGCTCGCGTCACGCATGGCGCGCCCGATGTCGGCAAGGAGGGCCAGCTCGTCGAGGCGCGAGCGACCGGGACCGACCCCGACCCCGACCCCGGTGCCGGGATCCGCGAGCCGTGCCAGCAGCTCCTCCTGGCGGACCGTCCCGACCCGGCACGGGACGCACTGGCCGCACGATTCATCCCGGAAGAAGGCGGCGATCCGGCGGAGCGTCCCCACCAGATCGGCGGTCTCGTCGAACACCATCACGACACCCGACCCGAGCGTCGCATTGATCGCCCGCGTCCCCTCGAAGGTGAGTGGCACGTCCAGGGTCTCCGGTCCGACGAAGACGCCGGCCGCGCCGCCGAGGAGGATGGCCCGGATGGCACGACCACCCGGCACGCCGCCGCCCAGGGCAAGCAGCTCGCGAAGCGTGGCGCCGAAGGAGACCTCGTAGACGCCCGGTCGCGCCACGTGGCCGGAGAGGCAGAAGAGCTTCGGGCCGGTGGAACCCTCTGTGCCGGTGGCAGCGTACCTGGCCCCGCCGCCGATGCCGTCACCGTCGCCCAGGATCAGCAGCACGTTGACCAGCGTCTCGACGTTGTTGATTGCCGTCGGCTTGCCGAAGAGCCCGAATTCCACGGGGAAGGGCGGCTTGTTGCGTGGTTCGCCACGCTTGCCCTCGATCGATTCGAAGAGGGCGGTCTCCTCGCCGCAGATGTAGGCGCCGGCACCCCGGCGAAGCTCGATGTCGAACGACCAGCCGGAATCGGCCACGTTGCCGCCGAGCAGGCCGGCCGAGCGGGCGGCGGCGATGGCCCCGTCCAGGCGCGACTCCGCGAGCGGGTACTCCCCGCGGAGGTAGAGGTAGCCGCGCGAGGCGCCGGTGGCGAAGGCCTCGATCGTCATCGCCTCGATCACCGCGAACGGATCGGCCTCGAGGAGGACGCGGTCCTTGAAGGTGCCTGGCTCCGACTCGTCCGCGTTGCAGACGACGTAGTGCGGCTGTGCCACCTGCGCCGCGACGGCGGCCCACTTGCGCCCGGTGGGAAAGGCCGCGCCGCCGCGCCCGACGAGCCGGGCGTCCGTGACCTCCTTGATCACCGCCGGCGCGCCCATCGCGATCGCGTTGGCGAGGGCGCGGTAGCCGCCGGCAGTCCGGTAGGCGGTCAGCGAGGTGGGATCGACCCGCCCGATGCGGGCGAGGAGACGAAGGCCGGCCGCGCCCACCTGTGGCACGGACCCGGCCGCCTCCGGTCCGGCAGCCGTCGCTGTGGCTCCCGGGTTCCCGCCCGCCTCGAGGCGGGCGACGACCCCCGCCGCGTCCACCGGCGCCGCGACCTCACGCTGTGGCGTCTCCCCGGCAATCGTGAACAGCGCGGCGGGGCCGCGTTCGCACATTCCGAGACACGGGCTCCGCATCCAGCCGATCCGGCCGTCGCGGGCCGCCGAACCCGCCGGGCCGAGGTTTCGTTCGAGGTCCGCGGCCACGTCCTCCGCGCCCGCCAGCCGACAGGCGATGTCGTCGCAGAGATGGGCGACGGCGGGCGGTCGGGGCGTCGTCGCCAGGAGCGCGTAGAAGGTTGCCACGCCGTATGCCTCGGCGGGTGGAACGGAGAGCCGGCGGCAGACGTAGTTCAGGCCCGGCTGCGTGATCTGCCCGACGCGATCCTGCAGGGCGTGGAGGGCGGGCAGGAGGAGATCGCGCTGGCCCCGTGCCGCATGGCCGCCGCGGGCGACGCGCCCGGCCGACCCGGTGTCACGCGCCCCGCCTGAGCGCCCGCTCAGCGCCGGCCCGAGCACCGCGTCCACGGCAGCGCGCTCGGCAGGGGAGGCGAGGGGTCCGACGACGTGCAGGTCCATCGCTGGCGAGTGTAGCCCCGGGCCCAGCGGGCCGCCCGGGCTCCGGCCGTGGACCAGGGCTGATGCCTGGCACGTGCTCCGGCCGTGGGCCCATCGGGCCGCCTGGGCTCCGGCCGTGGGCCAGGGCTGATGCCTGGCACGTGGTCGGGCCAAACCTTGTATGCCAAGAAGGGTTAGATGATCGGTCTTGAGCGCCTCAGCTGGTCTCGATGTCCATTCTGGTTGCGCCGCATTCCGTGGAGGCATGGAGTGCCCGCTTCGGCGTCCCCAAACAGGCCGAGATGGGCTCCGGCCTGGGAGTTGCTGCTCGATAAGCCTTCTTGGAATACGCCGTGAGTCTGGGGCACGAATGGGTCCGGGAATCGAGCGGCCCCCGGACGAGCCGGGGGCCGAAGCGAGCGAAGAGGCCGGAGTTACTCGGCGTCGCCAGCTCGAACGTTCGCCGCACGCGGGCCCTTCGGCCCGGCCTGGACGTCGAAGCTGACCTTCTCGCCGCCGTTGAGGCGGTCGAAGTTCAGGGGCGACTGCAGGGCGTCGCGGTGGAAGAAGTATTCCTTCCCATCCTCCGCGGCGATGAAGCCGAATCCACGGTCGGCGATGACTTTCTTGACGGTACCGGTGGTCACAGGTGACCCCTTTCCTCTTCTCGAACGCTGAAGCAGGCGCACGGCCTGTCGAGAAGCAGGACGACCACGCGGAGCATCGGCACGCAGTGCGCCGACCCGGCAAGCCTACGCCCAATCGAGGATCGGTGGGTTGGACAGGTTCGACGATGTCGATCGGACGCGCGACAGCGGGCGCTTTCCAGATTGTGCTACCATGTGCTACATGAGCGAGTCAGGTGCGCGCCCCGCACGTGTCGGCGTGCGTGAACTGCGCCAGAACCTGTCCATCTACCTGGACCGCGTGAAGGCGGGCGAAACCCTCGAGGTCACCGAGCACGGTCACGCGGTCGCGCGGCTCACCCCGAACCCGCCGGCGAAGCTCTCGATCCTCGACCAGATGATCGCGGACGGACGGGTCACACCGGCGACGTTCGACCATCGGAAGATCCCGCCCCCGCCGGTGATGCCCAACCCCGGCGGGCCGACCCTGTCCGAGATCCTCCAGGACATGCGTGATGAGGAATACCGGTGAGCCGGCTGTCGTACCTGGATGCTTCCGCCTTGGTGAAGCTTGCCGTGACCGAGGCCGAGAGCCCCGCGATGCTGCGCTGGTATGTCGAGGCGGAGCGCGTGGCAACCAGCCGGGTCGGGATCGTCGAGACGACGAGGGCGGCAGCCCGATACCCGCACGACGCACAGCATCTTCGGCTGATCCTCAATGCGGTTGAGGTGATCGAGCTCGAACATGGGGTCGGGGAGCGCGCGGCGGAAGCACGCCCCGTCACGCTGCGGGTGCTCGACGCCATCCACCTGGCGTCGGCCCTCGCGCTGATGCCCGAGATTGACGCGTTCGTGACCTATGACGATCGACTCGCGGACGCGGCGCGGGCCGCGGGCCTGCCGGTGGTTCGCCCGGCCTGAGGGAAGTTGACGGCGTCGGTTCGGCGCGATCAGGCCTCGGCCACGAGCGCGATCGAGATCCGGAGGCCGTCGATCTTGAGCGGATGGCCGGCGCCCTGGCGGGCGGGCGGATTCGTGGGGAACCAGCGGACCCACTCCTCGTTCATTCCGGCGAAATCGTCCGGGTAATGGAGGATGAAGGTCGCGTTGACGACCCGAGACATCGAGGAGCCCGCGGCACGGAGGATCGCGTCGCAGTTCCGCAAGGCCTGGTGGGTCTGCTCCTGGATCGTCTCGCCGATCACCTTGCCGGTCGCGGGGTCGAATGGGCCCTGGCCCGAGACGAAGACGAGCCCGGCGGCCTTGACGGCCTGGCTGTAGGGGAAGCTCCCGTACGCTGCCGAGCCCGGGGCGTCGGGCGTGTTGACGATCTCGGCCATCGCGAGCCCTCCCCCGGCGCCGGCCCCTTTTCTTGGGCTGCGGCGCTCGGTTGCGCGGGATCGTCCCACGACGGTGTCGGCTGTCAAGTGGCCGCGACCGGGGGTAGTGTCTCAGTTTGGAACGCGGCTCCCGTTGACGCTCCCTAAGCATCGGTCCATGCTTAGGCTATGAAGCAAGCCAAGATGCCCGCCGACCCGAACCGTCTCGCCAAGGCGACGGTGGACGCCATCGATGCGATCCTCGACCGCTGGCCGGAGCCGAGCGTCCCCGAGAAGGACCCGGAGCGGGTCGCGCGCGGGAAGCTCGGCGGAGCGAAGGGCGGGAAGCGCCGGGCGGAGAAGCTCAGTCCTGAGCGTCGTCGGGCCATAGCGCAGGTTGCGGCTCGTGCGCGATGGGAGAAACACCGGGCCGGCCAACGCGAGCAACCCCAAACTCAGGCCGACTCGTGATGGTGCCCGCGGCAGGTACATCCGCCATTTCGCGAATTGACCCCGCGATCCGCTGAGCTTGAGCGGGCGGAAGGCACTCGATCGCCCAGACCGCGCACATGGCCTGCCAAAGAGTGTCCGCCCCAAGTACGAGCCTAGATGCTGCTTCATGCACCCAAGCGTGGTGTTCGCTACCGGTCATCGCTCGTTCGCAGGCGTCGACCAGGGCGGGATATTCACGCCCGACGCGAGCCCCGACCCCTACCCACCCTCGCCCTGAGAGCGCATCGAAGACGACCCGCTCGGGTGCGTCTTCACCGGGCAGGACAAGGCAACCGCGCGACGGGCCTCGGTCGCCATCTAGAAACACGCACGTCTTTCGAGGGAATCGCTGCTCATCGACCATGACGCCGAGGGCCTGACCCACGGACGCCGCCCCATACGGCACCGCCTGACATGCAAGAGCAAGGTCGGGATCATATGCGGCCAGGATCTCCATCAGCATCCGTCCGGCCCGGTCGTCCTCGACATAGAGATCGATTTCGTAATGCGGCATCTCATCCATCTTCGTCATCGCGAATTCGGGGCTGACGCCGTAGACGATCTCTCGGCCCCCGGACGCGTCGACCAAGATGTACGCCCGCGCCGCTAGGGGAAGTTCCTCTAGCACGTAAGGCGAATGGGTACTTAGGATCACCTGCAACTCGTTCTCGCGGCACTTGTCCGCGAGGTCACGCATCAGCCGCCGCTGCGCACGGGGGTGCAGGGAACTTTCAATTTCATCAATCACGACCAGGCTATATTTCGGCATGTCGCGCTGGAGGAATTCCATGATCGTCGTCTCGCCCGCGCCCTGATGGAAACCGGAGTAGGGCTGTCCCTGTTGACTGACGACGGGGACCTCGCGGGTCTGATCCCCAATCGTCGTTGCCATGCGGGCAAGATCGTATTGGCGACCCAGGATCGAGTTAAGCCGATCAAGTCGGTCGTCCGCGAACAACCGCGACCCGGCTTCTTGTAGCGCGGGATTTGCTAGCCGCGTATAGCCAACACGCGCGGGAACCGGCTGGACTCGGCTGAGATCGATGTACTCAACATTTCGTTCCCGGCGGTCGGGGTTGCCGCGCCATCGGTCAGTCGGCTTTCGGACGCTGAGCAGGTGTTGGGCTCCGCCTTCACGGACGGCATACCGGAGCTCCGCGCCTCGAACCTTGTCCCAAGGAGTATCCGGGAAGAAGTCAGACGCAAATCTGAACTTGGTGCGGGCAGGCGTTGACGCATAACCGGATGCCGCAGCTTGTAGAACCGTGCTCTTGCCAGCCCCGTTCTCCCCAACGACGGCCATGATCGGGAAGGCGAACTCGAAGCGCTGACCTGTCCAACCTCGAATTCCCTCGATCTCGAGATAGTCCATCCGCTTTGGCCAGCCGGTCTTGGTATCCCACCGGGCCGCTAGGCGGCGCATTTCCTTGCTGAGCTGGGGCGGCATTGGCAGGTCCTTTCTACCGGCTCAGCCCGGCATGGTTCACGGTTCGGGCCGGGCTATGCGCATAATAGCACCGATTACATGGCCGTAAAGGCTTGGCACGGGCACTAACTAAGCATATAGTTCACTTATGAACCGACTGAGCCGCAAGGAACGAGCCGCCATCATCCGAGCGCTGGTCGAGGGCAACAGCCTTCGCTCTACGACCCGGATCACCGGCCGTTCCATCAACACGGTGTCGAAGCTCCTGGTCGAACTCGGTCGGGCCTGCACCGAGTACCAGATGCGAACGCTCGTCGATCTCCCCTCGACCCGGATCGAGTGCGATGAGATCTGGGAGTTCGTCTACGCCAAGAACCGGAACGTTCCCGACGAGCATCGGGACGAATGGGGCTACGGCGATGTGTGGACATGGGTCGCCCTCGACCCCGACTCCAAGCTCGTCGCGTCCTGGCTTGTCGGGCGACGGGATGGCCCGGACGCCATGGCCTTCCTGCTCGACCTCGCGCCGCGCCTCCGCAACCGGGTGCAGATCACCACGGACGGCCACCGGCCCTACGTCGAGGCCATCGAAGCCGCCTTCGGTCGGGACGTTGACTACGCGATGCTCGTCAAGGTCTACGGTTCAGACCCGGACGCCGACCGGAAGTTCAGCCCGCCGGTCGTGCTCTCCGAGGACGTGCGGGTCATCAGCGGCGACCCGGACGCTTCGAAGATCAGCACCAGCTACGTCGAGCGCCAGAACCTGACCATGCGGATGGGGATGCGCCGGTTCACCCGGCTGACCAACGGCTTTTCGAAGAAGGTCGAGAACCACGCGGCAGCGGTCGCCCTGCATTTCATGTACATGAACTTCGCACGGCCCCACAAGAGCCTCGCCAACCCCTACCCGCGGACCCCGGCGATGGCGGCAGGGCTCGCGGATCACATTTGGACGTGCGAGGAAATCGCCGCGCTGCTCGGATAGGACCATTGGATGCATCCGGCAGTACGAAAGAGGGAGGGAATCGTCAAAGGGCAGCGCCGCACCGTCTCTTGAAGGGCGTGGCAATATTGCGCTCGCGGGATGGCGGGGACATCCGGCCTTACGAGGAGCCAACCATGGCGCTAACGTCGGTCGATCGCGAACGTGCCGCCAGCGTCGCGCGACCGAAGTCTGAACAGGATGCGGTCGTCGACGAGTGGCTCGCAGCTATTCGTGCCGCGAGCAAGCCGCCTGAGGAATTGCTGCGCGACAGTCTCAGAACGGTCCTTGAACTGCAGAGTGAGAGGTATCTGTCCGAGGCCGAGGCAACGGAGCTCCTGAAACGGATCGCGGCCGCGAGCGTTCAGCGATACGTCAGCGACGCCATTCGGGACTATCTGGATCCCGAGCTGATCCACGGGGCAGCCCGGCAGCGCGCGTCTCGGTCGTTCCTAATGAGTCAGGTCCGGCGCCATCTTCGCCCAGAACTGGCTCGCTGAATGCGCGAGCCCGGCGCGGACCTTCCTGCCATAAGGGAGGAGGAGGATCCCGCTGGATCCGAGGATGCCATTCGCGAAGCGGATGATGCCGCTGCGGCCCAGGTCATCCCGCCCGAGGTTTTGGAGCACCTGCCAGCTGAACAGAAGAAGCAGCTGCTGACGGCCATCACCACCATGCTCTCGATCGGGCCGATGCCGAACCCGATTGCCGCCAAGATGACCCCGACCCACATCAGCAAGGTTCTGGACCTTCAAGAGAAGGACATGACCTTCACGTATCAGGACCGGCGTGATTCACGGCTACAGAGCACGGTGGTCTTTCTCGTCGTTCTCATCCTCGGCGTGGCGGTGGTCCTGATACTCGCTCTCAACGGGCATGACTCAACGCTCGATAAGCTCATTCCCATCGGCGCGGGCCTTGCGGGCGGATTCGGCAGCGGATATGCCGTTGGGCGTCGGCGGAGTTAGCCGCGAAGGCACCCCGAGCCGCGCCCTCAAACTGAGACACTACCCGCCGGCCCGACGGGTCTCAGGTGATCCTGGTCGATCTCGAATCGGTCACCAGCAGTCGGCACGCGATCGCGGTCGTCAGCGGCACGGCCGAGAGGACCCCGATGGCGCCGACCACCGTCCGGATGATCTCGACGGCCACATCCTCCTGGCTGGCCGTCGCGGCCATGCTCGAAGCCTGGAGGACGAGCAGGACCACGAGGGGGAGGGCGGTCCCGAGGTAGGCGAAGACGAGGGTGTTGATGGTCGCGGCCAGGTGCGCCACGCCGACGTTCATGGTTCGCCCGAAGAGCTCGCGTCGCGAGAGGTCCGGGCTGGCGTTGTGGAGCTCCTCGACGGTCGCCGCCTGGCTGATCGCCACGTCGTTCAGGACCCCGAGCCCGCCGAAGATGACGGCCGCCAGCAGGAGTCCCGAGAGGTTGATCGTCCCGTTCGTGAGCTGGGCGAGGTACGTGACCTGGTCGGAGCCCTGGGCCTGGGTGAAGTGCGCGGCCGCGGTCACGATGGCGGCCGCGATTCCCGTGACGCCGAGGCCGAGGGTCGTCCCCGCGATCGCCGAGAACGTGGTCCGGTTGATCCCCTGCGTGAGCATGAAGCTCAGGATGGTCACGAGGATCCCGAACGCGATGGCAAGGGCCACCGGGTCCCAGCCCAGGATCACGAGCGGCACGAACAGGCGCAGGGTCAGGACGAGGGTCAGCGCGAGTGAGGCGATCGCCCGCAGGCCGCGCCAGCCGGCCACGGCGACGGCGGCGACCGCGAAGACGCCGAGGACCGATTGGAGGAGGGGCAGCCGCCACCGATCCACGACCACCATCGATGTCGTCCCATCGGGCTGAGTGTCGAGCTCCACGACGACCTCGTCGCCCGCCCGGTAGTCCGGGAGGTCGAGCGCCCCGCTCGGTCCCTGGACGAGCCCCTTTCCCTCCTGGCCGGCGTAGGGCCCGTCCAGGAAGAGCACGATCGCCTGCGTTGACTGGTCACCGCCCGCGACGTCGGCACCGGAGGGCGCCGGGCTGGCGGCGTCCGTCGGCGGCGCACTCGGCCGCACCACGGAGACAACGCGGGCATGTACCAGGTTCGCCGCCGTCTGGTGGGCCTGCTGCGGGACGAGGTCCGGCAGGAAGACGGCGAGCAGGAAGGCGGCGATCACCGCGAGTCCGAAGACCAGCATCTGCCGGTCCGCGTTCGCCGCGTGGTCGTGATCGTGGGTGTCGCCTGCCATGGAGCCTCCGCCATGTGCCGAGCGGGGTGTGCCGCTGGTCAGCGCCGCCGGGGCGGGATCGTACCAGTCGAACGTTGGGCGGACCGGCACGAGCACCGGGACGCGGGAGCCGCACCCGATCAGCGCCGGCCGCTCGCCAGCCGAAGAACGGCCGAGGCCTCAAACTGCGCCGGTGAACACGAGACAGAGCGCCCCTCAGGGCGATATCAGGGCCGCCGTCCGATGAGTCCGCTCGAGGCGATCGCGATCCTGGCCGCCGGCCTCGCCGCGGGCACGATCAACACGATCGTCGGGTCCGGCTCGCTGATCACCTTCCCGACGCTCCTCGCCTTCGGCTACCCGCCGGTCGTCGCGAACGTCTCGAACACCGTCGGGCTGGTCGCCGGCGGAATGAGCGGTGCGGTCGGCTATCGTCGCGAACTGGTCGGCCAGCGGGGCCGGGTGCTCCGACTCGGGGTGGCCGCGGCCGCCGGAGGCCTTACGGGTGGCCTCCTCCTCCTGGCCCTCCCGGAATCCGCGTTCGAGCGGATCGTGCCGATCCTCATCCTGGGATCGGTGGTGCTGATCGCGATCCAGCCGAGGCTGTCGCGGGCGATGGGTCATCGGCGGGTCGAGGGCGCAGAGCACACCGTGCCGCTCGTCGTCACGATCTACCTGACGGGGATCTACGGCGGCTATTTCGGGGCCGGCCAGGGCGTGATCATGATGGCCCTGCTCTCGGTCTTCCTGCCCGACAACCTGCAGCGCCTCAACGGCCTCAAGAACGTCCTGGCCGTGCTGATCAACGGTGTGGCCGCTCTCCTGTTCATCGCCGTGGCACCGGTGGCCTGGCCGCCGGCCATCCTCCTCGCGATCGGCGCGATTGCCGGCGGACAGGTCGGGGCGCACGTCGGTCGGCGCCTCCCGGCGAGGGTCCTCCGCCTCGCGATCATCGCGATCGGCACCTTCGTCGGCCTTCGGCTCCTGATCGGGTAGCGCAGCAGGAACTTCGCGCCGCTGAGGTTCCGGCCGCTTCGCAGGTCGAACGGGCGCCCGCCACCCTATCATTGCGGCACGCCTCTCTAGCCGAGGTGCATGCGCCGAACAGGGGGGAATCATGTCGCACGATCGCCGCACGATCGCCGTCTCGCTTGCCATTGTGCTGTTCGCGGCCGCCTGTGGCGGTGGCTCTGCTGCCACGATCGCGCCCGGGTCAACGACCGCACCGGCTACCCAGGAACCCGCTCTCACCGAGGCCGCGTCGACACCGGCGCCAGCCACGCAGGCGCCTGCTCCCACCGGGACAGCCGCGGCCCCGGATGTCTCCCTGGTTCCGGGGACGGCCCCGGAGCTCGAGGCGATGCTCCCGTCGACGGTGAAGGGTGTGGCCTTCACGAAGACCAGCTTCGGCGGCGGGACCCTGCCGGCGACGCTCCCGATCGACTCCGGCGAGTTCGGAACGTTCCTGAAGGACAACGGCAAGACCCTCGCCGACCTCTCTCTCGCGATGGCGACCCCGACCGACGCCTCGAAGGCGGGGACCTTCATCATGGCGTTCCAGGTGAAGGGCCTCGACGCGTCGAAGCTCGCCGAGCTCCTGGGCGGCGGATCGAGCGGCGGACTCCAGACCGTCACGGTCGGCGGCAAGCAGGTGGAGCAGACCGCCGCGGGCGGGATGGGTCTGACCCTGTACGTCAAGGGCGATGTCGTCTTCTACGTCATCGCGCTCGGGGACGCCTCGCTGACGGAGGCGATCATCGCGGCCCTGCCCTGACCTTCCGGGCGCCAGCGGGCGCCCTGCCTCAGACGGCCATCCCCTGGTCGGCGAGCGCCGTCTCCACGGCCGCCCGCAGCTCCTCGGGCGTCGGCTCTCCGACGAGCGGGGTGACGCGGTGCGGGCCCTCGGTCTCGATCCAGTCGAGGCTCCGGTCGACCGAGGTCAGGACGACCGGCAGATCGACATACGTTTCGCGGAGGTCGGCAATGAGCTGCCGGCCGCCGTCGCTGCTGCCGGCGACCCAGGCGTCGTAGATGAGCACGTCGGCGCGATCAACGAGCGGGCAGGGGAGGCTCTCGATGACCGGGCACGGCTCCTGCCTGGGCCCCCCGCACAGTTCGACGGCGTGGCCGGCGGCCCGCAGGACCGCAGCCTGCCGATCGGCGAGCCCGGAATCGCGGTTGACGATGACCACCCTTGCCATGATGCGACTGTCCTGACTCCGGCGGTGCGCCACCAGCGTCATACGTCACGGCATGGGCGGGCCGAGTGGCCCGCGGATCGCCGCATATCGTGGAGTCGGCCGGCAGGTCAACTGGGCCATGACCTCCGTCCGGGGGGTACCCGGGACGATCTGCTGGCTAACGGATGCCCGGGTGCATCGTTCCTCCTGCATGAAGGGCCCGTCGTCCCCGGTCGTGAATCGAGGCCATGCGCTATGGTGGCCGCCGACGCGCATGCCGGACAAGTCGGGACCGAACCGCTCTCAAGTCCGGGTCGGTGGTCGGCCCAGGAGGAAACTACTGTGAATCTGAAGCACCCATTGACCGCCGCGATCGGCGCCCTGCTCGTCGTCGGGATCCTCGGATCAGGGATCGTGATGGCCTCCGAGACGGCACCGACGGCCAGCTCGGGTCCATGCGCCGCCGCGGTGCCGACGCCAACGCCAACCGCGAGTCCGACCGCGAGTCCGACCGCAACCCCGACCCCGACGCCGACGCCAACGCCAACCCCGACGCCGACGCCAACCCCGACACCGACCGCAAGTCCTTCCGACGGCCACGGCCACGGCCACGGGAATGGCGACGGCAACGGGCACCGTGTGGTGACGTTCTGGGCGAAGGTCACGCCGTCGCATCCGTGCGGGCGGATCACGGTGCAGGCGAAGGTGCTTCACGCGCATCGCGACCGGACGTTCACCGTCACCGCGGTGGCGCACTTCTTCGGCGGTAATAATGTCTCGATCGACCTCCGCCGCTCCGGACACTCGTACGTCGCCGTCGGCCGGATCCCGGTTCCCGCCGACCAGCCGGCTGGACCCGTGACGGTCGATATCACCATCACCTACGACGGGACGAGCACGCCTCTCAGCCGCACCTCGATGATCCGGATCCCGGTCGTCGAGACGCCGAGCCCGAGCCCGAGCCCGACGCCGACCGCGACTCCGTAACCGTCTTCGTAGCTGTTCAGGACGCCCGCCGGGTCAGTGCCCGGCGGGCGTCCTTGATTCCGGGGGCCGA
>Ga0315281_10011169_pt1 | contig 12316 bp, 10 predicted proteins | sample YL17G07_0_MG_FD_204540 | JGI IMG/M metagenome (GOLD analysis project Ga0315281, IMG submission 204540) | Sediment microbial communities from Yellowstone Lake, YNP, Wyoming, USA - YL17G07_0 | ecosystem: Environmental > Aquatic > Freshwater > Lake > Sediment | place: USA: Wyoming | collected... | reverse complement strand
CTGGATAGTTTCAAAGTTTTCTGAGAAAGTGCGTTCTCCAAATTCTACGTTTAGCCTGTGGCAATAATTCATATAGTCATTGATGAAGATGTTGAATTGCTCTCTAAATTCCTCATATTTCTTCAAGATTTGAGGGTTAGCGGTTGATAATCTCATCTCATTCGCATAGACAGAAAGGATTCGCACTTGACTTTGTGCATCTTCTATAAACCTGTTGAATTCACTAATGAGTAAAGAGAAATCTCTTTTGCTTCCGCAAAATCCTTTGCAACGTTCAGTCAGTCCATTAAATTTATTATATAATTGATTTTGGTCATACAGAAACTTGTCAATTACGTATACTGGAAGCATCTCTACATTATCTGTTGGACGTACGTGATGAGTTTGATAATGCGTTTTTGTCATGTTCCATAAATCTGAAATGGGATACAAGACTCTTTGCAGTTTTTCGATTAAGCCTTCAAACTCTTTGAAATGCCAACGCACAATAGAGTCTTCCTTCCTTGTTTTCTTAAATCTCATAACCCTTTCAGAAATTGGTTTCCAAAAAACCACAGCTGGCATAGATAGGGCAAGTGCAATAAGGAAAACCAATGAAGATTCAAACCACCAAGATGGAACATCTCTACCGAGACTTAATAGAGTCGTAATAGCCACTAAAACTGAGACTACAAAGCCTACGAGTGCTACCCAAACTTGTACATCCAAACCTCTCTTTTTCTCTTTCTCAGGTTCTATCATTTCTTCTCTATTGCCTTCTTAATCTTGAATGTATAGCCATTTTAAACTATTAGTTTTTCTGTTCTGCACTTTCGACATAATGTTGATAGCTAGTTAGACAATGACTAGCCCTTTCATTACTCTTCTTTTTGTTACAAGCAAAGACTACAGAGACATTGTTCGGTGTATTGACGGTATGGGACTAGGGGTATAGGTACTGACATTACACTCTATTAGAATGAGGATATTATACTCATTAGGAATCCTAGACCGTCCTTTTTCTAACTCTGGAAAACAACATTGATATTTGATATTTTGATAGAGGTGGGTATACGTACATTATCCATGCAGAACTATATGTTTACTCTACTCAATCTATAGCAAACTATGATTAACTCCCTATACTATCCATAGACCATGTACCCCTAGACCAATACCTTAGAATCGTAACTAAGCAATATTTCCATACGTTGCAGTAGTTAACTTAGTTATAGAATTAGAGCGAGCGTAGGATATAGAGCCGAAGCGAGCCTTAGTCTAGTGCAGCGTTACCGTTACTATTCAACCGTTACTGTTCAAAGACTGAAACTTAGCTTCTTTGCCTCTGGTTCTTGGGATACTGTTAAGTCTGTTGTGGTGACTTCCTCTGGCAGCGTGTCATTCTTTGGTCATCCAAGGAATAATGGCAACTGCAAACACTATCGCTGCTCCAGAGAAGTAGATAGCTCTGACCATCTCCCAATCTACTCCTTCGTAAGCGCTCGCCCCTAGGACGAACAGTATAATGGCCAAGACTGATAGAATGGCAGTTATTACGAGTTTTCTGGCTACTATTGATTGATACATGAAAAGCAAATGGAGTCCAAGACTATTTTAACATTTCATCGCATGCGCAAATTTGTTTGTGATGGCTAGGTTTCTTTAAGAATTTCCTCGACCGTCTTAAGTTTGATTTCTAAGCCTTCTTCATTATGGGCTCTTGCAACTTCGGCCTAAGCCCCATTTCCAAAACTGAATGGGTTCTTGGAAAAGCTTAAACCTCTTAGCATTACTCTTTTAGGACTATGACCATACCAGACACAGAACCAGAAGCTAGAGACACAAACAGCTTACTATGCAAACCCTATTTACTTTACGGTTAACTATGTTTTGAATCCTCCGCTAGGAGAAAAGGATGAACATGCGCAAGTCATCGTTAATCTCAGGCTTTTACAAGCTGAGTCCCAAACAACGCTTGGAATACGTTAAGGAATTCGCCGATCTCACGGTTGAAGAGGCTGCGCTCTTGCAGAACACTGGTTCTTTGCCCATCGATTTGGCTGATCGCATGATTGAAAACGTGGTTGGAGCTTTTCCTGTACCGTTAGGCATAGGCACAAACTTCCTCATAAACAATCGAGACTACCTCGTTCCCATGGCTATCGAAGAACCCTCAGTTGTCGCCGCAGCGAGTTACGCCGCCAAAATGGCTAGGGACGGCGGCGGATTTCACACGAGCAGCACCCCTCCCATAATGATAGGACAAATCCAGGTTGTAGACGTCAAAGATCCCTACGCCGCAAAAATGCGGGTAATACAGTCAAAAGAAGAAATCTTGAAGAAAGCGAACGAACAGGACCCCGTACTCGTTTCAGCTGGCGGCGGCGCAAAAGACCTTGACGCAAAGATAATCAACACTACGCAGGGATCAATGCTGATTGTGGAGCTGCATGTAGACTGCCGAGACGCCATGGGCGCCAACGCCGTGAACACGATGGCGGAGGCAGTGGCTCCCAACATAGAACGTACCGCAAACGGTCACGTGTACCTACGGATAATATCAAATCTTGCAACAAGAAGATTAGTAAGAGCTTCATGCCTCGTGCCCAAGGCCTCGGTAGGTGGAGAAGACGTCGTAGATGGCATCGTGAACGCATGTGCCTTCGCAGCGGCAGACCCGTACAGGGCCGCCACGCACAACAAAGGCATCCTGAACGGAATAATCGCAGTGATTCTTGCAACTTGCAATGATCACCGGGCAATCGAGGCCGGAGCCCACGCGTACGCAGCAAGAAATGGCCATTACACTTCTCTCTCAACTTGGGAAAAGAATGAAAATGGTGATATCGTGGGGTCAATCGAGCTCCCGATGGCCGTAGGTCTGATAGGAGGCGCAGTGAAAACGCATCCTGTTGCTAAAGTGGCCCTGAAAATCCTAGGCGTGAAAACCGCCAACGAATTCGGTGAGGTCCTCGCAGCCACGGGCTTGGCCCAGAACCTCGGTGCATTACGCGCTTTAGCGCATGAAGGCATACAACGCGGTCACATGTCACTGCACGCAAAAAACGTAGCCGTCATGGCAGGAGCGACCGGCGATCTTATTGACAAGGTAGCAGTGAAAATGGTTGAAGAACGCAAAATCAGAGTGGACAGGGCCAAAGAACTCATCGAGCACTTTAAAATCGGGAAAAACTAAAGACTAACCTGTCGCATCTTAAACGTGGCGGTTGGAATGAAGATAGTTCTCGGGCCTGCTTCTTCTCAGCTGGGAAGACAGATAGCCCTGAATCTCCAAGCTGAAACTGTTCCCGTGGCCTTCAAGACTTTTCCTGACGGTGAAGACTATGTGCGATTGGAAGGCCAAGTCGAAGGCGAAGACGTGGCCATCGTGCAGACGACAAACCCTCCCCAGGATCCCAAGCTCATACAACTGGCACTAATGGCCGACTCTGCAAAGAGAAATGGTGCAAAAAGAATAACTGCCGTGGTACCCTACTTGGCCTACGCACGCCAGGACAGAATCTTCCTCCAAGGCGAACCTATAAGCGCCGAAACAATCGCGCGCATGCTCAAGGCAGCAGGCGTTGAGCAGCTCATAACAGTTAACGTTCATCAAGAAAACGTGCTGTCGCACTTTCCTTTTCCAGCAAAAAGCGTTTCTGCGGTTCCAGTTCTGGCTGAATACTTTGTGAAGAAAGGCCACGCCAAAGCATTTGCGCTCTCACCAGACAAAGGCGCAGTGCACATTGCTGAAGAAGCGAGAAATGTATTGGGTGGAGAATGCGGTTATCTGGAGAAAAAAAGGGACCGTTATTCTGGACACGTCAGCATGGAAATGAAAACCTTCGATGTCAAAGACAAGACTGTTGTGATATTCGATGACATAATCAGCTCCGGAGGCACTATTGTCGCTGCCGCCATGATCCTGAAAGAGCTCAGCCCAAAAGGCATCTACGTGGCGTGTGTTCATCCATTGCTAATCGGCGATGCGGAAAAACTCATACTCCAAGCTGGAGTGCGGGAAATCGTTGGAACTGACAGCGTTCCGAGCAGTGTGAGCAAGGTGTCTCTCGCCTCGTTAATCAGCAGGGAACTCGCACAGTAAAGGAGTACTTTAGTGGCCAAACTCTTCCTTTTGCTTTCGGGTGAACATGAGAGTCTGCCTGTCTCCGAGGTGGAAGTAATACTCGAGGCGGAAGGATTCTCATACAAGATTTCAGAAAGACTCGATCAAGTCTTAAGAATAGAAGCAGATCCTGCGTGCGTTGAGGTCCTTAGACGCCGAGCAGCGTTCACGCGAGTCTGTGCACTCGAATTGATCTCATGCCGCCCAGAAACAGCCAACATAATCAAAGCTGTGCGTAAGGCAGGCATCGAAGAAGTGCTGAAACCGGGGGAGCGCTTCGTCGTACGTGTTAAGCACGTCAAAGAATACTCTTCCAAAATCAATGGGATGACTCTTGAAAGAACGCTCGGCGCCGTAATAGTTGACAAGTGCCCAATGGCAATAGTAAACCTGCGGAAACCCCAAAAAACCTTTGTAGGCATACTTACCGAAGACCGGTTTGTCTTCGGACTGAAAGTCGCTGAAATTCAAGCCAAACCTTTCGTGGAGAGGCGTCCAAGGAAGAAACCTTTCTTTCATCCTTCAGCTATGCAGGCCAAGCTTGCGAGATGTATGATTAACCTAGCCAGGCCTAGAGTGGGAGAAACGGTTCTCGACCCTTTCTGCGGGACGGGAACAATGCTTATCGAAGCTAAACTTATCGGCTGCAAAGCATTTGGTTTCGATATCCAGCGTCGAATGGCCAAGGGGACTATTAGAAACATGGCATTCTTCAACGTCGAACCGGAAGGCATAATCATTGCTGACGCAAAAGACCCTCCTCTTAGGCGGGTTGACTGCGTCGTGACAGATCCCCCGTATGGTATATCCTCAACCACGTTAAAGCGCACCACAAAACAGATTATTGAAGAAGTGTTGACGGCTGTTCGTGAAGTGCTGAATAGTGGAAGCAGGGTCTGTATGGCTGCACCCAAGAAACTTGGCCTTGCGGAAACGGGAACAAGATTAGGCTATAAGCATTTACAGTCGCACTTTGTCTATGTTCACAGAAGCCTTACGAGGGAAATAGCCGTGTTCGAAAGGGTGTAAACCTTGAGCTTGCACGTTGTTTTTCTAGGAACAGCCGCAGGCGTCCCAACAATCAATAGAGGCCTGCCCGCCGTGCTGGTCAAACGCGAAGGTGAACAGCTCATGTTTGACTGCGGTGAAGGCGCTCAGAGACAAATGCTTCTCGCACGGGAAAATCTGAACAGGAAAATGAAGATTTTCGTAACGCACATGCACGGAGACCACGTTCTCGGGATTCCTGGGCTTCTACAAACCATGGCTTTGCTCAACAGAGAAAAGAAACTCGATGTATACGGACCTCCAAGGATAAATGATTTTTTGCTGGCGATCAGAGAAACAGTGCCGTTCGGCCTGACATTTCCCATAGAAATCCACGAGATTGAAAAGGCAGGCGTTGTCTTTGATCAGGAAGAGTACTACGTCGAGGCGATTGAGTCGAAACATGCGATTCCGAGCCTCGCCTACGCTTATGTTGAACGGCTGAGACCCGGAAAGTTTCATCCCAAGAAGGCGGAGGCACTAGGGGTGCCGGAAGGTCCGCAGTGGGGAAAGCTTCAACATGGACAAAGCGTGAAACTGCGAAAAGGGCGTGTTGTCAAACCTGAAAATGTTATGGATCCGCCTCGAAAGGGCAGGAAAATAGTTTATACGGGTGACACTCGCCCGTTCAAGCTCTTGGAGAAATTCGCGCTCGGCGCGGATCTATTAATCCATGAGAGCACGTTAGGTGATGAGCTGGCTGGGCGGGCAGAAGAATATGGACACTCAACTCCAAGTCAAGCGGCCAGAACGGCAAGAAACGCAAGGGCCAAGGAACTGGTCCTGACACATATCAGCCAAAGGTACAAGGACACGAGCAAGATGCTGAAACAAGCAAAGAAGATTTTCCGAAAAACGATTGTCGCAGAGGACTTCATGAGGCTGGATGTTCCATTGCTAGAGGAGTAACTGCTCCAATCTTCGGATGCTTTCCTCAACATGCTCTACGGATTCTATCATTACAATCTTTTCGAAGGACGCTTTTTTCAGATGCTGCACAACCATATTCCAGTTGATGTTGCCATTGCCTATGCCTAAGTGTTCGTCAGACTTTCCATGGTTGTCATGAGCGTGAACGTGTACGATCCTGCCTGAAAACTCGACCAGAAAACTCTCAAGTTGCCCAACGACGTTGGCGTGTCCAGTGTCGAAGACCAATCCTACATCTTCACCTATTTCGCTGTAGAACCTTCTGAACTCCTCAACATTCTTCATGACAAAAGCTTCCATGATGTTCTCAATACAAGCTTCAACGCCATGTTTGCGAGCAGACCCAAGAAGCAGACGAACGCTCTCCAAATTCTGAGTCCAGTCCATGCCTGGATAGAACATACTTGTAGCGGTCCTCAAACCAGGATGAAAAACCCACTTCTCACATTCCAGAGCACTCGCATTCCTGATGGAGTTCTCTAGCCTCTTTAGAGTCGCGTTGAGGAGAAAACCCTTCGGCAAAGCTATGTTAATTCCGACAAAAGGCGCGTGCACCGTGTATTTCTTGTCATAAGACCGTCTTATGCTATTCAGTGTTGCAATCCTCTTCTTATCCAGGGCGTGCAAACCATCATCAACAAGTTCTACGCAGGTTGTACTAACCTCAGGAATCTGCCTCGCCATTTTGTCGAAAGATTCTCCAAGACAATAGAGCATAGATAGGCCGATTTCAGGCTTGACCATGTTGCGATCCACCCGTGCTATCAAAGAATCTGAACTCGATGCATATAACCTGATTCATTCAACAACCACATATTCAGCTTTCATCAAATAGATATATCAAGTCTCACGTTGCTTCGGAGCAGTAGCGAGAGTCATCGTCAGGCGAGATGACATAACGCTTTCTTCGAGAGCGAGTTGCTAGGCTAAGGGAAATCGTCTGGCCACTCTCTCTATGTGTAATTACAACCAATTGCTCGCAAGTCTGAAGCCGAGCGAGGGTTGAGGAAAGCCGATGGCGGTAGTCGTTCTTATCTGGTTGCTGCGAATTCCAGCCGCGATTTCTACAAATTCCTGCAACGTGTAATTTGCAAATTCGAATGTGGGTCTTCCGAGTCTGAGGCCTCTGCACATCGGATCTGCATAAACGAACAATTGCTTTCCGCGATAGAAATAGAGAGCTTCGCCGGGATATCCGTACTGCGGCCTCGACAAGACCTTGAACGGCCAGAGCTGACACGCTCTAGGCTTCATGTGCTGCAATCCGCAAAGGCAGATGCTTGAACCATTGTTTAGGAAGGTGCATGAGCCATCGCTTTTTCGGTTTATATACAGCTTGTTTAGACCTGAAGCAGTATGCTCCACACCATAGTTCTTTATGATTCCCAGCCACTCTCTGAAGTCTATAACTACGCTGTAGAGCCTGCAGCAGTCTCCACATGAAATGCATCTCCAGTCTGCAATGTACTGCCATGGAATGAACTGCATTCTGTCCTTCACTGCTTAGAACCAAGAATCCGCGTGTCTTATAAAATCTGCTTGCTGAAAGGTTTCAGTTTGTCAACAATTTCTTTAGGGATCTGCGTGGCTTTCCCAGTGTTTCTATCAGCTGCTACAACCACCAAGTAACCAGTTGCCAACAGCTCCATACTTTCCTTTGTGGTGACGCTGAAACCCAGTTTTGCCGATTTTTCCCCGAGTTCTTCAATGGTCAACTCGACTTCAAGCAAGTCGTCGAATCTTGCAGGCTTCTTGTACTGACAAAATGCTTCAACCCTCGGAAGCCAAAGCCCTCTGTTTCTGAAATCCGTGAAGCTGAAGCCGAGAGACCTGTAAAACTCTTCCTCGGTCCTCTCGAAGTACACCAGGAACTTGGAAAAGTGGACGACCTGTGCCGCGTCGGTGTCCGCCCATGTTACTCTGAACGTGGTTTTGAAAGAAATGGGGGACATGTAATCCCGCCTGGCTACGGCTTCTTGTATAAATAGATAGTGTGTGAAGGGAATCCTAAATTCTGGTTTTCACAAAAGTTCAAAACTTTCACGGGTTTCCATCCGACAACCTCATAGTCATGAGAGACTACGCGCACACCACGTTTGAGTTCAGCGTCAAGTTTTCCCCTGATCTTCTCGTTTGCACTCGTCGTCAAATAAAGGAATATGACATCGGCCGATGTCAAATCAACGTTGAACATGTCCCCGTTGACGATGGTTATCCTGCCCTGCAGGCTCTGTTCATACACGGTGCCTAAAGCCTTCTTCACAAGATCCTCTCGTAATTCGACGCCCACGGCTCTTGCCCCAAAATCCTTTGCAGCCATTATCACTGTTCTTCCATCGCCTGCTCCCAGATCAAAAAAGACTTCACCGGGCCTCAGCTCGGCCAATACGAGCATTTGCCGGACCACTTGGGGGGGGCTTGGAACAAAAGGCGCTATGAACATGCTGCGTGACCTCCGCTGTCTTGTAACATGCTTGCCATTTCTGGTTTAACCAGTGGTCTTGTTGCTTTAAACACTTTCGCTGATTCATGAAACGTAGGTAGCCTTCTTGGGCGCGGGCTGACGAGACTCGCCGCATTTCATGCAGCTCTGCGCGCACTGTTCAAGGTATTTCTCTTCCTCTCCTGAACCCACAGCTTCAGCGGCTCTGCGACACATTTCGCTCGGTTCCTGGCAACCTTCTTCCTTGCACAGCTTCGATATAGAAAGGCAGATTTCTTGGACATCCTTCGGCTCGAGCACAGCTCGGTTGGTCCGGACTAGCAGGCACACTTCTCTCGCCAAAACGCATGTCTTAACATACTTGACTCTTTCAAGAACTTCCTCTCGGACTTTCTTCCGACTTATCTCCAAAGCGTCCTTCCTCACTTGATAAGAGAGCCTGATGTCTAGCCACAGATGTGTGGGCGTTCATTTAAGACTTGTTGTAAGTCGCAGTCATTCACAAACCACTCGCAAAGGAGCAGATAGCGGTGCCAGACTTAGAATTCGTCATAAGAAAGTGGTTCGGGTCTTCCGTTCAAAATGGAAAACCTCGGATTCTTTCCTTGGGAACTGTGTGTCGTTCTACCAGAATCTCTTGCTCATGGCTTTGCGTTCCGCTTCGAGAGCGAGTTCATAGAACTTGTCATTGAGTTTGGGTTCCTTCTCCAAAATCATCCTTGCGTCTGAAGGTTGAATCCTTCTTGCACAAAGCGCAACTGCCGCGACCTTTCCGTGCTTCTCTATAAGCTGTGCTGTCTGTAAGGCTTGGTTGTGCAGTTTCTCTTCCTTTTTAGTAAGGTTTTGGCTTCTCTTTTCAATCATGGGCAGTACCTTTTCTTCTTCAACCTTCAGAAGCCCTAAAGCAGACGAGCCGCACTTTGGACATTTCGGTCTGTCAGACAAATCCTTGGGTTTCATCATCTCCATGTAGCTCCAGCAGTTCGTGCATAGAAAACTCGCTGTCTCATTTAGAAGCCTTGCCTTTGCTGACTCGATTAGCACGGCACGCATCCTCTCCGGGGGAATCAAATCTGTTTTCATACTCATACGCTCAATTCCCGCACGAGCGACTGGCGACGCGTTTCCTTCAGTCTCAATTTTCTGAAGCGTAACTTCGCCCCTTCGCATTTGTCCAAGAATGAATACGAGTTTTTCTAAGTCCAAGTCCTTCGTGAACACTTCTTTTAAGGCTTCTTCGTGGATCGGCGTTTCTTCGAAACTCTTCGCCAGCTTCTGAAGGCTGACGCTCCCAAAGTCAGCCCATTTCTTCAAGGCTCCGAAACGACGGGCGACGTGAATCATTCGTCTCTTGAACAGACCAGTTTTCACAGTTGCCAGGGTTAAACTGTCACTGACAGATTGGGCTGACAACTCTCGCATTTCGATGAACAGACTAACAATCTGATCCGCGTTGACTGTACCCATTGTCTGCACAAAGATTCGGTACGGATCATGCTGGACCACAGCCGTGTATCCGATCTTTTCGGAAAGCATTTGGCCCAATAACTGAGCCAAGGCTCTGTTCGAAAGCGAACCGAAGTTGGCATGTATCAGAACGAACTCGCCCCAGTCTTCAAGGATTATTCGTTTGTCCGTAGGAACGGGGTGGCCTGCATTCACCTGTTCAATCGTCTCCGCCAACGCGCGAAGAACAACATCCTTGTCAGCAGGATACTCTTCACTCAACCTGGCTGCGACGTCCTCAGGCGAAACATTCTTTTTTAATTGCTCTTCAACAAATCCTCTAATGGCACCTACTTCTTGTGAGACTTCATAGGGTACTGGTATCTCTTCGCCTATCCAGCTTGGTATAGCGCCTGTGGGATCGTCTATGGGTTTGACGTGCACTCTCTCTTCGGAGACGTGCTGAATCATCCATGGAGTTCCCCTAATAATGAACTTCGTTCCAGGCTTGCCATACTCGGCCATGAAAGCCTCATCCAAGACTCCGACAGAAGAGTCGCTTGTCTCATCAATTACGAGAAACTGTTTCTCTTCAGGAATCATCGACAGATTGTCAAAGTAATACTCAAACAGGGCTTTGGCCTGCCGCGGCTTCAAGACCATCTTGTCTTCGAACGACACCCACGCTAGGCGTGGAAATCGTTGATGCATATACCTTAGTACTTTCTCAACATCTTCGACTGTCAAATCCTTATACGGATAAGCGTTATTAAACAGTTCCACAATCTCGTTGAAACCGAGTCGCCTATTTTTCAGGAGTAAGCCTGCAATCTGGTGAGCGAGAACGTCATAGGGCTTAGGAGGAATCTGCACGGGTTCCAAATCCTCCCTTAACGCTTTCTTGGCTATGGCCAAGGCCTCGAGCGCGTCATCAGAGTCTAAGGCCACTATTATTCCTTCGGCCACACGGCCGATCCTATGGCCGCTTCTGCCGACACGTTGAATGAGCCGCGTTGCCTGCCTCGGACTCATGTACTGAACGACCAGGTCTATACTGCCCACATCGATTCCGAGTTCAAGAGAACTCGTGCAGACAAGCCCCTTCAAATCGCCGCTCTTCAAACCCTTCTCAGCGGCGATTCGGGATGGTTTGGCAAGCGAGCCATGATGAATCGACACTGGGAAGTCGATGTCCCAAACCTTAAACCTGCTTGCCAAGACTTCAGACACTGCGCGCGTGTTCGTGAAAAGAAGCACCGACTTGTGTTTGTCAATATAGTCACGGATGATTCGCAATCGCGCGGCGACTTCCGGATGGGTGTAAAGCTGCGCTGACAACCGTATATCTTCATCATCTGGCGTCGGGAAAATGATTTTCAGATGCATCATTCTCGCAACAGGGACCCTCACGATTTCGACTTTGCGATTTCCGCCCACGAGAAACTGGCCAACTCTCTCTGGACTGCCAATCGTTGCGGACAAGCCTATAAGCTGGAAGTCTCTGCCGATCATAACTCTGAGACGTTCCAAAGCTAGGGACAACTGGCTTCCGCGTTTGCTGTCCGCCATTTCATGCACTTCATCGATTATTACCCACCGCAATTTCTGGAGATGCTGACGCATTCTCCATCCCGACAGAATTGCCTGCAGAGTCTCAGGGGTAGTAATCAGAATGTCCGGGGGGCTTCTGGATTGGCGTAGCCTTTCTTTGGTTTCGGTATCCCCATGTCTGACGGCCAGTTTTATGTCAAGGTTGTTACACCACCACTCAAGCCGCTCCAGCATGTCTCTGTTTAGAGCTCGCAGTGGAGTGATGTACAAAACTTTTATTCCCGGGATTCCCTGCTGGCCCTGAAGAAGCGTGCTCAACACCGGTAAGAATGCAGCCTCAGTCTTCCCCGTAGCCGTGGGCGAGATAAGCAGAACGTTCTTTCCTTCAAGGATCAGGGGGATAGTCTTCTCTTGAGGCTTAGTCGGCCCTGAAAAACCCTTCTGGCCGATAAGCTTTCGCACGGGCTTTACAAGCAACTCAAAAGCATTTGGTTGACTATCGTTTAATATTCGCGTAACCTACCTGGAAGCTAGATGGAATAAGCTCAGACCCCTAAGTAAAAGCATTTTGGAAACCACACCCAACACATGGACAACACCTGTGCCGAGAATTCACGCGCGGACTCGTGACCAGCTTTGCAGTGCCTGAGTGGCGCGAGCATTCTAGTCAAGCGTGTTTCAGTCATGCTTTCTTTGTCAGAGCGGCCTAGACGGGGTTGATGGAAAGTTATTTATCCATCATCATCAGAAACCATGAATGTCGAAATACATTGGAGGAAGTTGAATGGCAAAAT
>Ga0315281_10011168_pt1 | contig 12316 bp, 13 predicted proteins | sample YL17G07_0_MG_FD_204540 | JGI IMG/M metagenome (GOLD analysis project Ga0315281, IMG submission 204540) | Sediment microbial communities from Yellowstone Lake, YNP, Wyoming, USA - YL17G07_0 | ecosystem: Environmental > Aquatic > Freshwater > Lake > Sediment | place: USA: Wyoming | collected... | reverse complement strand
TCTGTGGACTCCAAACAAAAAGAATTGGCAGTTTCGATTTCAACTCTCCAGGAAGCCAAAGAAGGTCTGGCAAAGACTTTGGAAATTGCCAAGGCCGACCACTCGGTTGCCATAACCACTCTTGCCAACGAACTGGAAACCAAGAAAACGTCCGTGGAAAACGAGAAAATCATCCTTAACACCGAGATCCATGCCCTGGAGGAAGAAAAAATCTCCTTGGCGGGAACCCTGGCCGAAAGCAAAAAGACCTTTGATGCCTACACCGTGGCCACCCTCCAGGCCAAGGACGATGAACTGGCCAGACTTCAAAAAAAAATCGATGAAGCCGAAGTGAAACTGGCCAAAACCCAAAAAGCTTTCGACATCTTGAAAGCAAAATTGGAATAAGATGGGAAGACACGAAAAACCAATTGAACGTAAACAAGGAGATGGTTATTTAATACAAACCGACTCCCTCTTACTTCCGGTCTCCCCCACAGCTGCTCTCGGCCCGGCTGCATATATCCCCGGTCTGGCGGCGTTCACCATGGGAAGCCTTCTCTATCCAGACACGGCCACCACAATTGCTCAATTATTAGCAGTGGCGGTCAATCAGGTATTAGTGTCGGGTGGGGTGGCTACAGCTCCGGTATGGAGTGGTACGCCTACTTTGGCTGGGATTACATGTGTAGGTCAGGTCAATGCCCTAACCACTCCGGCCGAGTCCTGGATCGGACCATCTTTAACAACGGGGATTTATTTTAAAGGCGGCAACGTCGGCATCGGGACGACGGCTCCGAGCGAAAGATTGACTGTTGGTGACGGTATTACTAGCGGGCAAGCCCTACATATTAATGCGGGGGCTAATGCCATCATTAGATTTCAAACGGCAGGGACGACCAATTGGGGTATATTGAATGAATATCCTTCATCGGGCAAGCTTACATTCTATGATTATTATTATGGCGCGAGTAGCATGACTTTTCAATCTGGTGGCAACGTTGGCATCGGGACGACGAGTCCCGGAAATAAATTGGAAATTTCTACAGCGTTGTCGGGGAATACGGGTGTATTTTCACAAGTTACCGACACTACAAATTCAGCAAGCATAAAAACAGGGATTTATTATCTCAATGGATTTACTTCTTATCCAGGTATTTGGCTTAATCAAGCTTCCCCTGATACAAATAATTATGCTTTTTTAGGTGATAGCAGCAATACTTATTTTAATGCTCCATCTGGGTCAGCTATGCATTTTAGAATAAACAATGTTGATAAAATAACACTATTAACCGGCGGCAACGTCGGCATCGGGACGACGAATCCGACAAACCTGCTTTCTTTAGGAGGAAACGCTGCGAGAATTTTCTGGATGGAAAGGCATACAACAGCCAACACAGCGGGAAATTCTCTCTCAGTTCAGGGTGGCGGAGCCACAGTAGCCGCAACGGACAAAGCTGGTGGCCAACTTATCCTGCTCCCCGGCCTTTCAACTGGATCGGCTGAAAGTGGCGTAACTATCCGGGGTTGCTTGGCAGGCGGGGCAGGAACGGGTGACAACTCCCTGCAAGATATGATTAAGGTTTTGGGTAATAAACTTGGAGTGTTCAATACTACCCCGGCTGTGCAGCAAAATCACATTCTCGACGCTTCCGGTGGGGCAACGGTGGACGTAGAAGCACGAGCGGCTATTAATGCGGCTTTGTTAGTCCTTGAAACCTATGGGTGGCTCAAGGCTGCTTAAAAGGAGAGAACCAATGTTGCAAGCAATCGAGGCATACCAGGAAGACCAAAAGTGGGAAGTAAAGCAGACCCAGATTGTTAAATCAGATGATGGCACCATCGTCATCTTTCGCAAGAATTATGATCCCAACACCGGCGAGAGGTTGGGGGATGAAGTGGTCAAAGCCATGTCCCCCAAAGACATCAATTTTGAAATTGCCAAGAGACAGGCGGAAATTGCCACGCTTCAGACTTTTATGGGTGAGGTTGATGCTTCAATCGGGGGGAAAATATGAAAGTTGATTTCTCCCAAGAGCTAATTGGTTATGACGGTGAACCCTTGAAGGAAGGGGAGAAGGTTATAACCCTGGCCATGATTTGCTGCAATGCCCTAATGAACCAGACTGAGGAAGATGCCAAGTTGCCGGGAGAAGAGAAGTTGCGGCGGTTTGACCTGGCCACGATGGTTTATGCCAACAAAGAACCGTCTGACTTGAAGGTTGAGGATATTGCACTTCTCAAAACATTGGTAGGAAAACTCTACGGACCTCTCGTGGTCGGCCCCTGCTGGAAGTTGCTTGAAGGAGAATAAATCATGGCCCTGACAATGAACCCGACAACTTATGCGGGAGGAAAAACAGTGGAAGTAATCGGAGATGGTGCAACCGACCTCAATCTCCTTACCTTCCTTGTCTCCACCATCCCAATCCTGCTCCAAGGAATTTCCTTCTACCCTAACGCCGGGGGTGACGTGATAACCATCCGGGAAGGAAGCGCCACAGGGCCCCGGATATGGAAGAAGAAAGCCTCAGGAATTTCCACCGATGCCCTAGGAGACTCCCTGATCTTCTCCGGCCGCAAACGGTGTTCACCCTATATTCTCGGCACCGAACTTCCTTCTGGCGCCATGGTGGTCTTTCACCTCATCTAAGGAGATTGTCATGGCTCTGCCGATTCTTGTTGACTATGAAATTAAGATGGACCAGGTGCTTCAAGACACCGAAGTAGAGCTTGAAGACGATGCTCGCCTGGCCCTGATCGCTGAGGCCGTCAAGACCTACTCCACCTACCGCCCCATAGAGGTTCCTTTGCGGGTTGATGGGGATGGCGGGTACACTTACGATCTGCCGGAAGATTGGGAAGACGGTTTCTCAAACATCCTCAGCATCGAATACCCAGCCGGCGAACAGGTGCCCGTGATCCTCGACCCCCTTACCTACCTACTCTACCGAGACGACACCGGTCTTCACCTGCGGTTCCTGGTCGACTCCCCGGGTGCCACCGAAGAATTTATCCTCACCTATACCATCAGACATACTGTAGAAGTTGATGATGGCACGGTTCCTGAGTCTGATTTTGATGCCGTGGTAAACCTGGCAACTTCCCTTGCTTGTTCCGCCATCGGGCGCAAATACACTCAGGACGCTGGTGGATCAACCATCGCTGTTGGGTCCGAGCAGTGGCGCAGCGTTCTCCGATATTCTGAGAAGGCCAAAGAACTCATGGATCTTTTTTTACAGCACATGGGAATTAACACAGAGGTAGGACCGGCTCTGGCCTTCGGAACGATGTTTAGGAAATCATCCTGGGGTTATGGCAAGGCTACCCATTAAGGATCATCATGGCTTACTCAGACCTGAGAAGTTATCTGAAAACCAAGTTGGAAGCAATTGCCAGCGTGGGGACCGTCCATGATTACTATCGGTTCCTTAAGGGCCGGAAACGGGTTGAGGCCACTCTCTACGAAGATGGTATACTCAACACCTGGTTCATTCAGAAGGTAGGAGAATTGAACACCTGGGATGGCCCAGGGGTCCTTCTAACTACGCATATCGTCCAAATCATGGGGGTCATGGCAATTGACGACGCTCTCGCCAGCGAGAAGGTTTTCCTGGGGATCGAGGCCGATGTTATGGCTGCCCTTTGTATTGACTACACCTGGGGTGGACTTTGTTTTCAGATTCATGCTCCTCTTCTCAAGAGTCACCAACATAAGGCCTTTGCAGGTATCCTCACCCACACCGGGATCATCGAACTTCGGTTAACGGAGCAGATTGATGTCTCTTGACTTTTTTGACAACAATTTTGTTGCAGATAATCAAGACTTTGGTAATGGGGCAACCGACCCCATTATTGATGCTGCGTTAAAACAATTTCAAGAAGTATCCCAATCTTTAACCGAAAAAAGTTTAACAATAGTTCACGATACAACTGATAAGATTGAAAACAGTAGTAAAACCCTTGAAAGTGAAATTGAAAAAGCCTTAGCAAAAAATGAAGCAGCATTGGCAGTGAAAATAAACCGCATGTTATCATCTGCTGCACAAATTCCAAGTGCACAAAAAACAATACAAACATTAAGCAGTAATTTAATTTCTGCAAATAAAGATTATGAACTTGAAGTAAAAGGCATACTGGAAACCTATGGTCAAAAAACAAAAGAGGACTCCGAGATATTATCAGATGAAATTTCTTCTGGTGGAAACGAAGCCATTAAATTAATTTCCGATTCATGTTTCGGTCTTAAAAAAGATGTCAAACAATCAGTTGCAACATATTTATCTCGAACATTTCAAGACTGGATAAATAAAATTTCTCAACCTGGACCAGATGATATTATAGAAACCGTAATATCTGGATTTGGATTGGGTTCTGGATTTGTAGACTTCTTACATTTACAAGATATGCTAAATAACTGGATTGATAGTAAACTTGACTTCAAAACAGGTTACCAAACAAATTATATTGACACAGTAATGGCAACAATCGCCGGCACAGTCAAAAATTTAGTTAATACAAATTCATCAAAGGTTCAAGGATTCGTTGCAGACACTAAAGATGAGACAGATTATCTTAAAGAAGCATTGCAAGCAGCCGGAGACAAAGCAAATAGTAAATCAAATGAAATCCAACAAGAGGCGGTAAGTGAAATTAGCGAAATTAAAGAAGAAATCAATGAAGCAACTGAATTACTACAAGCATCTGCTGATCAATTACATGGAAAATATGCGAAAGAATTAGAACCGACACGCGAATATAAATATGAGGGGCTTCCTTGGAATAACCAAGATTATTTAACTCTTGGAACTGCTGTATTCCTTGCTGGTATAGCAGCAGGAATTCTTAGAGAAGTTATACCTCAAATCATAGAAAGTCTTCAAAACATTACATATGAAATAAGACCAGAAATTTTAGATGCAGTAAGAGGAAGTTCAGTTTTAATTACAACAAGAGAAGGAATTCAAGATATAGTAAGATATGCGCCTATTGTAGTCGATGCTGCTTATGTAACTGCATTAACATTAACTATTGAAACTACATTGGTTGGTATATTAGCAACTGCTATGATTATAGAAGGAATCGAATTAGATATCGGCTCCCTTGCTGTTGAAGCAAACCAAATGAATATTGATGTAAAACAAGAAACCGAAACTCACGAAGAAAATGTAGCAAATATTATTGAAGATACAGAAAAAGATTTTGGAACAACGGGTGCAGAAGCAATACAACTTATTACTGGTGCAGTGTTTGGCCTCCAAAAAGACTTAAAGCAAGCAATCGCAGACTTCATAACCAGCACAATAAAAACCTGGAAACCAGGCGATTTTGGTAAAGATACCCAAGAACAACCTGGACCTATTCAAGAATTAACATCAAGTTTGTTTGATCTCGGGAGTTGGTTCTAATGGGATACGCTAAATTCACCTGGACACCTGCCGGGGGAGCATTAACCGAATACACCCTTGTGGCCAACTATTCCTTCACTACAAAACCCTTCCTACAGGACGATTCTGACCGGGGCCGGGCCATAGACGGCACCTTGAGAACCTACAATGTGCCCCTGAGAGAATCCTGGTTCCTGGCCTTTAAAAACATCTCACTGGCGCAACGGGAACAGCTCAAGACCATCAAAGAGGCCCAGGTAGACATCAACTTTTATCAGGATGGAGTTACCCTGAGTTTCATCGCTCAGTGGGTGAACGCTTTTAACTTCGTGGAAATGGCCCCTGGAATCTGGGCCGGTACGATCCAACTCGAGGAGGTCTAAATCATGGCATTTCCCACTACCCTCACCGTAGCTATAGACGGCCAATCAGGGACTGAGATTGTCGCTGCACACCTGAACAACCTGGAAGCCAAAGTCGGCATTGATGCTTCAGCGGTGATTACCTCCCTTGACTATCTCATCAAACATGCTTCCAGCATCGAACCCGGGCATAAGCATTATAAATTGTGGGTGCTGGCTGGGGGGTCCGTAGCGATTCAAGCTGATGCCAATGGCAACCTCTTAATCGGCCCAGTGGCAGCCGGAGCAAGCGCAGTCAAAGCCATAATTCACGGGTCTGGCACCGCCCCTTCAGCTCAACCCGCCGATGCAGCCCAGGCATGGGTACAAGACCAGGCAGCCGGAAACGCTTGTCATTACTTCATGACTGAGAATGGCAAAATCATAAAGCTCTACCGGCAGGCACATATCGCCAACCCGACTGACCTGGCCACCTGCATCACAGCCATCAATGCTATTCTGGTTGTTTTGGAAAACCTGGGACTCACTGAGACTTCATAATGATTTATGCAGACCAGAACTATATCGCCGAAGAAACAAGATTGAGGGGCGCCAGACCCACTTTAAGGGCGACCATCAATCCTTCTGCCGGGCGATATGGTACTGATTTCAAATATGGAACAGGGTGTAAGCTTGGAGGCATAAATCTTTTTGGTTCAGGGAAAAAGTACGGAACCAACTATAAATATGGCGGGGTTTCCTTAAACATCTCCGCCTCAGAAATCATCAACTCCGGCAAGATCTTTTCTGCTATTTCCCGAAATTTCCAGAACTTGCAACCCGTTAATCACGCTTTAGCCGTCAATAATCGCTCAACATCCCTTATCCCGAGTGCAGCACCAGGCGGATATGATGACCGAATCCACATTGATCATGGATTTATTCTGGCTGACGATTCTGTCTCATGGTTAAGACTTTACACCGGTCGGATATTCCGTACCAGGAGTCCCCATGCTTGGGGGTCACCCCACAACGCTATCATCGAAAGCTCCAGCATCATCGCAGAAAAACTCCAAACTAAGATTGGTGTCCCTGCGACTGATGGTGCTCGCCAACCATTTATGCACGGCACCTATCTGGCCAATGCTGAATTGCAAGAGACTTCTTTGCCGACAATTTCAAATCTTTATGGTACTGGTCAGAAATACGGACTCGACAAAAATTATGGATCTGGGATAACCAAAGTAGGCACCGGCACAGGCACCCTTATCATCCTAGGCGTAGAAGATTATTCAGGTAACGAGGATCTGGACATCCGGGTCAAAGCCGAAACCACCGGAGAAATCGGCGCCGCCACCTTCAAATGGTCTTCTGATGGCGGGCAGACCTGGGAGAAAACCAGCATCCTCTCTCAAAATATCACCCTGCCGATCACTCTTACCAATCGAATCAAGGTCTACTGGATCGCCGGGGCCGGAAACGACCTGGTGGCAAACGACTATTGGGACTTCACCATTTCTGCCCAGGTACACAAATACGTGGTCCCGGGTTTCCCCTTCTCCAGCATCCCATCAGTCTACAATAACGCCGTGGAAATCTTCTCTGGTTTCACCTCGACCCCCACCACGGGCGTTATTCTACTCACAGGTAGTTCGGGGCGGCTTCGTGCTCGCGTGGTCAAGGACGCACTCACACACCCCGTAGACGTGATTGAGGACATTTTGACTGAGGTGGGCTTGAACGCCTATATCAACGCTCTGTCATTCGCCGCTGCAAAAGAGGCAACCTTGCCCTACAACATCGGCACCCGGTTTGAAAACGTCACCGCGGCCAAAGCAATTCAACTTATCACCCAGGCCTGTCTTTTCTTCTTTTGGATCGATGCCGACCAAATTTACCTCTACGCCTACACCGGGAATTTAATATGAGCCGAGTGAATTGGGCCAGGACCTCCCGGATGAATTGGGTCTATGACAACATGGGCGGGTCTAAGGTCTATGAACCGATCTTGGGAATCCTCTCAGGCTACACCGCCCTGGTGGAAGCTGATGGCACCGTGATCATTAAGACCCCGGCGCCGGGCGGGGGAAAGGTTGCCATAGTTCGGGGGGTATGGCTGGCTACCACCACGTTTTCCTACGCCGGCTTTTGGGCCAACCCGGAAGGTGGGGATCTGACCAACTATTTTACAGGAGGCAGTTTTGCGCAAGTCGGATCGACAACGGTTATCACCTTGGGAACAGGACTCACGGTTGGGACCTCTGTTCAAATCTATTACTTCTACGATCTCGAAACCCCCACAGTCAAAGGAGAAGGGGTCAACAACTTCCCGTGCCCTCGCAAAGCCTACCGCAGCGCCACAGATTTCACCTACGACTATGCAGTAGATCGCATGTTCGATCTTATGGGGATTCTCCACGCAGCCGGCCTCACCCGGGGAATTGATTACACCCAATTTTGGGAATTTCTCTGGAACAAATATGTAGAACATGCAGCCTCTCTGGTCAACCCTCTTTTCCTTGACGACTTTGAGCGGTCTTTAATCGGGACTGGCCGTTATCTGCTCTACAACAATTCAGACCAGGGCCAGACAGGATTCGATGTCTTTGACATTCAACTATACCCCGGAGATGATGATAACCCGGTAACCGGCCTCATTAAACCCCGTGCCTTAAGGGTGGTGTTACCCTCCTTCGCCGCCTCCTGGCACGGGGCCTGGTGGGGATATGGACTTAATTGGGATCTGAGTAATCCACCACTGGACTCCGTAGACACCTTGACCTTCAAGCTTCGTACCGCCAAAAACCCTTCTAGTGTTGACAACCCAGCAACAAAAATAGGTACAGGCGGTGCAAACTTAGTCATAAAAGATTTAGGAACAGGGACAGATTTTTACAGAATTGTCATCGAAGCCGAAACAACAGGCGACATAGGAACAGCCACTTACAAATGGAGTAAAGACGGCGGACTTACATGGGAAGCAACTGGGCTTGTTTCTTGTGGGGTTGATTCACCAGCCAATTTGTTTGACAGCATAAGTATCTGGTGGGAAACATATTCATCACCGCACTTAGTTGCTGGTGATTTTTGGATGTTTCACACCTCGCCAATTTTCATATATCCCCAACGTCTTTTATGTGTTCTTAATGATTCCTTAACAAGTGATCCTACTCCATGGACAGAAGAACATAGTTTTTACCATGCCCTGCCAGATAAATACGAAGTTCTTACTGAAATTGCGATTGCTTTCTCTCAATTTTGGAGAAGGGATAATATTGTATTTGATGCTGACCGCCAAAAAGATGTTTCTTGGGGATCATGGTATTCTGCAAGTGCACTTGATAATACAGAAATAATAGTGTCCGAAAGGGAACTTGAACAAACTATTGAAGGGGATACTTATTACACCCAAAAGAAAATTGAAAACATGATGGGGGTATATGCTACTGGATGGGGAGTATGGGTAGGAATAAACACTACTCTTATTGATTCAACTGGACACACCGGGATTAACCTTGCTATTTATCCTGAAATCTCGGGAGCCGGCACCATTTCGATGAGAATAAAGGTTAAAGGCGATAATGGTTCCTATTATTATAAAGATTTCACTGTCACTAAAAATCAATGGAACCGATTAACTACTTCTTTTGCCAGTATGACCCATGAATCTGGACCAACCCCTCTTACTCATCCTATCCAAATTGTTGATATTGGCGAACCCTCGTCGCCTACCAACGATGCAATTTTCTATATCACCGACATCAAATTTGATGACCATATTGTCTTTGCCGGGCCCAATCTACGCACCCTGGAGTTTAAATACGAAGAAAATTTCCTGGCCCTGGCGCCCCCGGCCTACTGGCTCGATGATATTTCTCTGAACCTTGAGGCCACCGACCCTTATCCGTGGGCACCCCACACGGCCCTCTCTCTGGGGCCTGACGGCCTCAACCCCTACCGTGGCCCCTCCCTGGTGCATTATGCTCACCCCCTGGCCCCCTGGCTCATGGATTTAATCACAGAGACCGCTACCTTTCTCGCCATGCACACCGACGCTCAAGCAGCGTTCACCGCAGCCTACGGGGGAACACCTGGACCTATCATGCCGGTGCACACCCGGAATGACATCGAAAACATTGCCCTCCTGGGATCTGCCAACTTCAACAAGTTCTGCTGGTGGCCAGATTATCCCGAAGCCGCAAGTGGCCTGGGCCAATATTGGGCCTTCATGCGCCTGGCTCACTACTATTTCGTGTCCCGGGATGCTGGCGCCTGGACTATCCTTAACAACTGGCTCACCTGGATCAATGCGAATGGCGCCGCCGATGGTTCAGGTTGGAAATTTCCGGCAACCTTTGATGATGATGGTACGTTTCATTTTGGAACATACGACCCAGGACAAACCGCAGCAATCGCCATCGGCTGCCTCTACTGTTACCTGGCCAACGAGGACTCCCGGGCCAACACCTGGGCCAGGCGAATCCTCGACGACCTCAGGGTCAACCGCCAAAGCGCCACCTACAATTATCTCTACAAATCCGACCTGCATTATGGCTGGCTCAACGCCTTAGTCGCCCATGCCTTCGGTCTGGCCGTCAATGGCAGGTCCGGGACTTCCTTCACCTTCACTAGCACGACAGATGATCTGGATCATTTCACCGCCATGGTGGGCCAGTTCTTTACTATGTCCGGGGACTCCAAACCCAATGTCCTCAACGCTGATCTCTTACCGTTTTCCCTGGTGGAAGCAACCGATAATTGGGCCTTTGCTCCCAACTACATGATGAACAAAGAATATGGCAGCACTGAGGCTCTGGTCCTGATGATGAATGTGGCTCACGACTATGCCGTGCTCAACAGCGACTGGACCTGGTTTGATACCTTGCTACAGTTTCTCTTAGCCGACTTTCTGACTGTCCTCCCCGAATCCAGCATCGAAAAAATCGTTAGCAGCATCGATACCTCATTAACCGCCAATAAAGTTCGTGTGCTTTTTGGTGATTTTATGAAGGACAAGGCCTATTATGTAGAGAAAGAGGACACCAGCCTAATAGCTGCTCAAGGCGAAAATCCACTGGAGATAGACCTACGTTATGGTAACCCAGTAATCACTGAAAGTATCGTCATGGCAACCCTTTTGGCAGAACGAGGACTGTTATATTATTCTAAACCAGTTGAACTTGTCGAGGTTGATAGTTGGCTTGAAGCAGCACGAATTATTCCCGGAGAAGTCATTAATCCAAAATCATCTTTTCATGGATACACAACTGAGGAATTTTTTGTGATAAGCAAACTTATTGATGAAGCTAAAAAAAGAGTTAAAATAACCACAATAAGACAAATAGAATGGAAAACCTAATAATCACATATTCACGGTGCAAGCATCTGATGAGAGGAGAAGTTTCTATTTAACAAGGGCAAAAAGAAGGGGGAACTATGGACTTCAAAGACCTAGCTGAACACTCCGGCACGTTAGTTTCACTCATCGGCTCCTTCGCCATCCTGTGCGGCATCCTGTTGGGAGCAATTTACAAGATGAATGCCAAGATGGTCTCGGGGATTATAGACACTCAGAAGAAATGCCAAGATAGTTTACCTCTTCTTTATGCGCCAAAATCTGATACTGAGATACATATCGCCAAAATCTTTGCTCGCCAGGACAAATTACGGGATGAGATTTTACCTGGAACCTATGTACTCCGGGCGGAGATGGTCGCCTGGAATCAACTAAACGAAAATGGATTCAAAGCGATCACGGCTCGTCTGGATATGCTCTGTATAAAACTTGACAAAATATCGAATATAAAAGCACCGCTAAATAAACAGGAGGGTTTATGAACTGTGAAGTACGTGATCATCTGCTGTTCGTGGATGGGGAGCAGGTCCCCTTTCAGGAATCCCCTAACCATGGCCACAAAATCACCCCCACCATTGTAGTTATCCACTACACCGGGGATAATAGCATGGAGGGGGCCGTGTCCTGGCTCTGCGCCGAACGATCCGGGGTATCAGCCCACTTGGTGATCGGTAAAGATGGCTCCATCATCCAACTGGTCCCCTTCAACGTGAGCGCCTGGCACGCCGGTCGGTCGGACTACAATGGCCGGGCCAACGTCAATGGGTTTTCCGTGGGGATCGAGAATGTGGGGATTGGGGACTTCTGGCCAGATGAGCAAGTAGAAGCTATCCGGGCGGTGATAGCGACCCTGTTCGTTGCTTACCCCATGACCGACGTGGTGGGCCACCAGGATGTGGCGCCAGGACGCAAACCTGACCCGGGCCCTAACTTCCCATGGGATAAGGTCACGGCCTAGTACGAAATTGATACGAGATTGTTATGAAAAAATGGCGGCGGGGTTTCTGGAAGGAGTTTTTCAGCCGGGATAACTCGGTTGTCAGTACCATGGCTGTGATCTCTCTGGTTATCTCTGCCCCCATAGTTGCTCTATCCTGTGCCGCCCTAATCTACGACATTTTTTACCTGGGACATGGCCTGAAAGACCCGTCCGTGAAACTGCTCATCGCCCTGATAACTGCCTCCACGGGCGGGTTGGCGGTGAGCCAGTTTAGCAAACGGACTATCACCGAAATGATGGGGACAGTGCCCCC
>Ga0315281_10011167_pt1 | contig 12316 bp, 13 predicted proteins | sample YL17G07_0_MG_FD_204540 | JGI IMG/M metagenome (GOLD analysis project Ga0315281, IMG submission 204540) | Sediment microbial communities from Yellowstone Lake, YNP, Wyoming, USA - YL17G07_0 | ecosystem: Environmental > Aquatic > Freshwater > Lake > Sediment | place: USA: Wyoming | collected... | reverse complement strand
GGCGTCGCTTGGCTTTGGCGACGACCTCGGTTTCTTGCTTTTCTATTTCTGTCATGGTTTTTCTCCTGCGCCCTGCTCACTAAATTATTGGGGGCTAGTGTTTCACCATTATAGACACAGAGGGTGTCGGTAAAATTTATTGGATTAATCAGGCAAGAACCACCGCAGATAATGTTATAAAAGCTCTGCGCTTTTATCTAAGAAAACATAAAACTTTACCTAAGGAAACATAAAACCTTGTAATGTATAACTTTATTTAGTTTACGACCTTCGATCCTGAAATATTTTCAAACACAGTTATAATCCCCCCGCAATCATAAATCCAAAATCGGAAATCGTAAATGAAGAATTCCTCTTTTCAAGAAATCATCCTCAAACTCCAATCCTTCTGGTCATCGCATGGCTGCCTCATCTCCCAGCCCTACTACACCCAAGTTGGCGCGGGGACAATGAATCCTGCCACCTTTTTGCGCGTCCTCGGACCCGAGGCGTGGAACGTCGCCTACGTCGAGCCGTCCGTGCGCCCCGACGACGGGCGCTACGGCGAGAATCCGAATCGCTTTCAATTGCATACGCAGTTTCAAGTCATCCTCAAACCCGACCCGGGCAATCCGCAGGAACTCTATCTCGAGTCGCTCAAAGCGCTCGGCATTGACCCGCGCCAGCACGACGTCCGCTTTGTGGAAGATAACTGGGAGCAGCCCGCCATCTCCGCGTGGGGCTTGGGTTGGGAGGTCTGGCTCGACGGGCAGGAAATCACGCAGTTCACCTACTTCCAGCAGATGGGCGGCGTGGCGCTCGACCCCGTCTCGGTGGAAATCACTTATGGGCTGGAGCGCATTCTCATCGCGCTCAACAACGCCAAAGCCATCTGGGACGAAGAATACGGCGCGGGCGTCACCTACGGCGAGGTTCGACGCGCCGAAGAGGCGGAGCATTCCAAATATTATTTCGAGACCGCCGACGTCAGCCGCGTCCGCGCCATGTACGACCTCTTCTCCGCCGAAGCCGAAGCCTGCCTCGCGGCGGGGCTGATCGTCCCCGCGCACGACTACGTCCTCAAATGTTCGCACTCCTTCAACATCCTCGACACGCGCGGCGCCATCAGCGTCGCCGAACGCCAAGCCTTCTTCCGCCGCATCCGCGAACTCGCCAAAGGCGTCGCGGTAAATTATGCGGAGCAGCGCAAAACGCTTGGGTATCCGCTGTTGAAAGAAAGTCAAAAGTCGAAAGTCCAAAGTCAAGTTGCGCCCGCGACCTTCGACCTTCGACCTTCGACCTTCATCTTGGAAATCGGCGTCGAAGAACTCCCCGCTTCGGATGTGGATTCCGCCCGCGAGATTTTATCTACCCGCGTTGCGAATCTTTTCTCGGAACTTTATCTTGCCTGCGAAGATATCCGCGTCTTCACTACCCCCAGGCGGATTGCCCTTATCGTTAACAATCTCGCCCCCCAACAGCCCGACCGCGAAGACCTCGTCAAAGGACCGCCCGCCGACAAAGCCTTCGACTCCAACGGCAAGCCGACCAAAGCCGCGCAAGGTTTCGCCAAAAAGAATGGCGTGGAAGACTCCGCGCTTGAAGTCCGCGAAGTGGACGGCAACAAATACGTCTTCGCCGTCGTCAGCAAAACAGGACGCCCCGCCCCCGAAGTCCTGTCCGAAGCCTTGCCCAAACTCGTCGCCGAAATCAAATTTGAAAAATCCATGCGCTGGAACGAAAGCGGCGTCGCCTTCTCGCGCCCGATTCGCTGGCTCGTCGCCATGCTCGGCGAAACCGTCATCCCCTTTGAATACGCGGGGCTAACCGCCGCCAACCTCACGCGCGGACTCCGCCCCTACGACTCTCCCGAAATTCAAATCCCCGCCGCCGAAAAATACGAAGACGTCATGCGCGAAGCGGGAATTATGCTCGACAAAGAAGAACGCAAAGCCGCCATCGTTCAACAAGTTACAGAAGCCGCGTCGCTCCTCAGCGGACAAGCCATCATCGAAGACGGTTTGTTAAACGAGGTTGCAAATTTAATCGAAATGCCCACCGCCGTCATGGGCGGCTTCAACGCGGAATTTCTCCAACTCCCCAGAGATGTTCTAATTTCGGTGATGAAGAAGCACCAACGATACTTTCCCGTTCAACCTGCAACGTTAAACGTTGAACGTTCAACGTTGTTGCCGCATTTTATAGCCATCCGCAACGGCGACGACATCCACATCAACACCGTCAGAGAAGGCAACGAACACGTCCTCGGCGCGCGTTTTGCCGACGCCAATTTCTTCGTCCGCGAAGACCTCAAACTCAAACTCGAAGAATACCGCCCCAAACTTGCCGCGCTTGCATTCCACGCGAAACTCGGTTCTATGCTAGACAAATCCGAGCGCATCGAAAAACTAGCCAATGAAATCGCAATCACGCTGAACCTCAACGACGTTGAACGTTCAAACGTTCAACGTTCAACGTTCCTCGCAAAGGCGGATTTGGTAACCCAAATGGTCGCCGAGATGACGTCTCTTCAAGGAATCATCGGGCTCGAATACGCCTTGCGTAGCGGCGAAAATGAAGAAGTCGCAACCGCAATTGGCGAGCAATATCAACCCGTGCCAAAAACAAAACTTGGCGTCGCGCTTGCGCTTGCCGACCGCATAGATTCTTTAGTTGGTTTATTCGCCGCAGGGCTTGCCCCCACTGGCGCAAAAGACCCCTTTGGTCTGCGCCGCGCCGCCATCGGCGTCGTCCAACCGCTGATTGAACACAACCTCAATTTCAACATCGCCGAAGCCGTCAGCAAATCCGCCGCGACGCAACCGATTGAAGTCAGAGCCGAAATGCAAACCCAAATTTTAGACTTCATCGCCGGACGCCTCAAAGTCGTCCTCCTTGATTTAGGTTACAAACACGCCGTCGTCGAAGCCGTCCTCGCCGAACAATCCAACAACCCCGCCGCATCTGTTATTGCCGTCAAACAACTGCAAGCATGGACGGAACGCGAAGATTGGTCAAGCATCTTAGACGGCTTCGCGCGTTGCGTTCGCATTATTCGTTCGGCGGGGGGCAGTAATCAGTTATCAGTGGTCAGTGAACAGTTGTTGGTTGAGGCGGAAGAAAAAAATCTTCACCAAGCCATTCTGCATTCTGCATTCCGCATTCCGCATTCCATAGACGAACTTCTTAACGCCGTCGCCGCCCTCATCCCCGCCATCAACGCCTTCTTCGATAAAGTCATGGTCATGGCGGAAGATGAAAAGATAAAACAAAATCGCCTCGCCCTTGTAGGACAAGTTTCCAACTTGTCCAAAGGCATAGCGGATTTGAGCAAACTCGAAGGGTTTTAAACATTTTGTCTATTACCCCCCAATTTGCAATTTGCATTCACAGTGATGACCCTGATTTGCTCACGCCTCGTATGATTTATGAAATCATCCTTGACGAAGAAGCGGCGAAGTCAAATTATGTTCGCGTGATTGACAACGAAGGCGAAGATTATCTCTATCCCGCCGACTTCTTTTTATACATGGATTTTCCACTCGAAGTAAAAGAAACTTTATTCGAAGTCGCTCACGGACACGGGTAACAAACAACGGAAACGCCGCCAAGCTTAGCGGATTTGAGCAAACTCGAAGGGTTTTAGATTTTCTTCCGCGCGTCGCCTTACGCAAGCATAGCTTGATACCCCTTCTTCTTCACCGCCGCGACGATTTGCTCTTCGGTCAATTTCGATTCATCGTACTCGATGACCATCTCCAATTTGTGATAACTCGCGTTGATTTCCTGCACGCCGTCAAGGACGTCTTCCAGCGCTTCTAGTTTCATCGCGCAAGCTGAGCAGGTCATATTGGGGATTTTGAAAGTTTTTTTTATCATGGAAGACTCCTTGATTAAAGCTTTCTTTCCTCTTTCTTCTTTCGCCTTGCAAAAAAGAGGAAAGAAGAAAGAGGCGAATTACTCAAACACAATCTGCCCCGTATACATTCCCATCGAGCAGGTGAAGAATAGCCGCGAGCCTTTGGGTTGCGCGGGAATGTTCACTTTGACCGTTCCAGTTTCGGGAAGCGCTTCATAATAATTCAACACGGGGATTACAAAATCGCGGGCGCAGGAATATGTTTGGTTTGTAACCAAATTCAACGTGAGGGCTTTGTCTGCGGGGGCTTTGAGCGTGGTTGGAAAATATCCGCCGTTTTCCACTTGGAGAAGCAACTCGCCTACGGGGACGGAAACGCGAGGCGACGTGGCCGCGCGGCTCGGCGGGAACATATCGCGGGTCAGGTTTTGAAACGAGAGGGGCGAGCCTAAGACGTTGAGTCCGCCGTCCAGCGTGACGAATCCTAAAATCAAAACAACCGCCGCGACAAATCGCATAAAAAGTTTTTCGAGTTTTGCGCCGAGTTCCGTTGTGAGATAGGCGACAATAAAAAACACGGGACTCGTGCCAAGCGTGAACGCGAACATCAACGCCGCGCCCATAAACGCGCTGCCTGTGCCAAGCGCCGTCGCCATCATCGCTTGCGTCACGCCGCAAGGGATGAAGATCGTCAGCAAGCCAAGAAAAATCGGCGTGGCGGTATCAGCGCCTTTGGCGGTTTTACGAATATAACGGGTGATAAATTTCGGCGGCTCGATGGAAAAGTAACGAAAGATGGGATGAACGTTGAACATCCGCAACGCGTTGCCAACCATAAAAATTCCAATGGCAAACATGAGCGCTCCGCGCATCATCGGGCTAAGGGTGAGATACGATCCCAGCAAGCCAAGTAATGCGCCGAGCAAAGTGTACGCGCCGAGTTTCGTTGCCAGAAAAAGAAAAATTGGAAGCGCGACATTAATATGCGGATTTGCTTTTGATTTTTTACGTTGCGCGCGCGTCTGCGCAGCTTGCTCCGCATAATCCCGCTCGACTTGATGCGCGAGGGAACTGGCGAGTAATCCGCCTTGCACCGCGAGGCAACTTAACCCGCCTGTGGTGACGCCTGTGATGAACGCGGCAACCATTTGCCACATCGCGCCAGAATCGCTTGTGACGCCCGCGCTTGGATTGGATTGAAACATGGCAAGCGCAAAAGCGATAGCCACAAACGCAACGCCAAGCGCAACGACAATTACGGGGTCTACGGAAGTTTTTTGATTTTTTGTTGACATATTTTTTATGCAGGACTTTCGCTCAGTCAGCGTTAGAGAACGCTGACTACGCTAAAAATATTTTTTTGAGCGTAATCGGCGCTCTCTTGCGCCGATTTTTTAGAAACAAGCGAAAGTCCTGTTATGAAATTCTTTATCGCACATATCTATTTTACCGCTTCCCCATCTTTTATTGGCGGCGCGGGCGGCAATTAGAATTGACCAAAGCAAAACCGCAAGGCAAGTCGCCTTACTTGCCTTCGCAGGATAAACGCGAGGAAGAGCGGTTGAGTTCGTAAATCAGCCAATAAAATTAGGGATAATCAAAAAAACAGAGATTAGCGTCAGTTGCGCCAACGGATAATAACTGGCGTTGTCAAACAGCCGCGCCGCGTAGCGTCCCTCTTTAAATTTATAAAGTTGGAAGCCCGGCTTTACGAGCAGAGCGTATCCAATCAGCAAACTGATTAAAATATAAGGCAAGCCAAGTTTGGCGGGAGAAATTAAAGGCAAGAAGCCGCTGGCGACAACCGTCAGCGCCGTCGCCGCGATAACGATTAGCCCCGCTTTTTCAACGCCAAATCGAATGGGGATGGTTTTTGCGTTCACGCGCTTGTCTTCGGCGGCGTCGTTCCAATCCGCGGGGATGTTTTGTCCTCCGATTTCCCACAAGAACAACCAGCTAAACAGCAACAACAAAAAATACGGCGAAGGATTGGAATCGACGACAAAAACTGCGGCAATCGGTCCGCTTGCCTTAACCGCTCCGCTGACGATGACGCGCAAGTAGGTAACCTTCAGCAAAAGACAATAAACGACTTCCAAAACGGCGGCGGCAAGCAGGATAAAGACGATAATGGGATTAAGCAAATACGAGCCGATGAGAGCCAAGATCGCCCAGCCTCCCATCCACAGCAATCCGCTTTTGAAACTTAATAAGTTTTGCGCCAGCGGATACCGTTGCGCGGAAGCCTCCACCGAATAGCCCGGATTGATTCCGCTAGCGGCGAATTTTTCCTTATCAACTTTTGCGCCGACCAAATCGTTCAGGGCGTAGACGGCGGTATAGCCCGCAAAAGCCGTGAACAAAGATAATAAAATCACCGACGCCTGCGGAAAACCGCCCAGCCATAACAAAGCGCAAAAGGCGGGCGCCGCCAAATCCAAAACGCCGTGACTTGTTCGTGACAATGCAAAAAATCGTTTCATCTGTTACGCCTCTCCAAGAATTAATTCCTTACAAAATGAACCATGTAATTGACGTCTTCTTTTTCCGCGACCTTGAATTTTTTATTGAATGGATTATAAATTAGACTGGCAAGGTTTTGAAATTTCAGGTCGTTTTTCTGCGCCCAGCGTTTCAATTCGCTTGGGCGAATTAATTTTCTGTAAGTGTGCGTGCCTCTCGGCATGATCCGCAAAACGTACTCCGCGCCGACGATTGCAAATAAAAACGATTTCGGGTTGCGATTAATCGTCGAAAAGAAAGCGTGACCGTTTGGCTTTAATAACCGCGCACAAGCCGCCACAATTTTATGCGGCTCCGGAATATGCTCTAACACTTCCATACACGCCACCAGGTCAAATTCGCCCGCGTGTTTTGCGACGATTTCATCAACGCTGGCGTATTGATAATCAATATGCAAGCCTTGCGCTTGGGCGTGCTGTTGGGCGATTTTCAGAGGGGCTGCGGATAAATCAATGCCCATCGCTTGCGCGCCCGCTTTTGCCAACGCTTCGGTTAAGATGCCGCCGCCGCAACCCACGTCTAACGCTTTGCAATTATTTATGTTTAGACTTTCCGTAATAAATTTCATGCGCAACGGATTAATCGTATGCAACATGCCCATCGAGCCTGCTGGATCCCACCAAAGTTTGGCGAGTCTGCCAAACTTGTCTATTTCCGCGTTATCAACGTTCGTAAATTGATTCATTAATCACCGTCCAGTTTTCCAGCGTTGCGCACGCCAATTGAAGTTCTTCCAGTTTCACGTCGTTGACAAAGACGCACTTTCCAATTCCGTCCAGCAACGGAACTCTTTGCAATCCGTTGCGATGGTAAGTGCGCTCCTCGATGGATTCCCATAATAAATTAGAATCGATAAACCCGCTATTTAAAATAATGCCCAATTTAGAGATTAAATTAAGTAGCCGGTTCAATTCTTTTTCAGACAATAAATTTCTGGCTTTGGCTAAAAGCGCCGAGATGACAATGTCAATGAGGACCGCCTCGCCGTGAAGCAAATGCGCATCGCGCGCCGTTTCAAGCCCGTAGCTAAAAGTATGCCCAAAATCCACTTTGCGCGCTAAATTTTCTTCAAACAAATTGGGTTGCAATTCTTCAATCATGCCCTCGATGGAACGGTCTAAAATCAACGCGCCGACGTCGTCTTGGAATTTTGAATCAACGCATTCGACGCCGTGAGTTTCGAGCGCTTCAAATAGCGCGAGGTCTTTGATGACGGCTAATTTTAGGATTTCGCAGACGCCGTTTAAAATATGGCGTTTCGGCAACGTCTTCAAAAAAGTCTTATCTAAAAAAACTTTTTGCGGAGGCTCAAACGCGCCTAACCGATTTTTATTGCCGTTGAAGTTTATCCCATTTTTAATTCCGACCGAGGCGTCGATGTAGCCCATCAAAGTCGTCGGTATTTTAATGTGCGGCACTCCGCGCCGATAACTGCTGGCGACAAAACCAACCACGTCGGTTAAAACGCCGCCGCCGATGGCGATCACCGGCTCGTCCCGGCGGTTGATGGGAAATGAATCCAATTCGTGCAAAATCGAAATGTAGCTGTCGATGGATTTATTTTCCTCCCCGCCCGGAAACGTCACAATCTTCGCGTCAACTTGATGATATTTAAAATAATCCTTTATCTCGGTTGAGTAATGTTTTTCGACGCTGCCGTCGATCACGACAAAGCGGCGGGTATTTTCTCTTTTGCCAACGGATAACAAAGCGCTATTCTGCGGATGGAAAAGATTGGGGCAATTGACGATCTCGTATGCAATGGTTTGTTGATACGAGATGCGCCATTGACGCGTTTCGTTTGTCATAAAATTTGTCGCCAACTGGATTTGGAATCCAGCAACCGCTGGGCAACGCCTTTGGCAAGGTCTAAATTATGGAGCTCGAAATGTCCGCAATCCCTAACGTTGGCGTAAGGCACTTCCGTTGCGTTTAAGACGTCGGTTAAAATTTTTCCATAAACGTCGCAAATTTTTTGCGCGGCGCCCTCGTTCAGCAAAACAAGATAAAAACCCGTTTGGCAACCCATGGGCGCCACGCAAATAAAATTCTTGGGCAGATATTTTCTAAAGCCCGCCAACAAAAAATGTTCGAATGAATGCGCTTCAACCGTTGATAAATAACTTGTGTTGGGTTGGTTGACGCGCAAATCGATGGAATAAACCGCGTCGCCGTTCTCGCCTGCTACGACAGATCTTAACTTGACGTGCGGCGCTTTTAATTTTCGATGGTCAATCTCCCCGACTGTTTGGGCGTCCCAGCCCAGTTGTTCAACGCTTAACATAATCAACTCCTAAATTAAATTGGACTTACGCAAATAACGTCTTTTGAGCGTAATCGGCGTTCTCTAACGCCAATTTTCGCCAGCGGCGCGTTAGAGAACGCGCCCTACGCAGAGTTTTGCGTAAGTCCTATTAAACTTAACCGAATATTATCGGAAACAAGCCTGACTGGCGAAACGCCTTTGAAAACAGGCGTTTTTTACGTCAAAACCGATTACCGATAAAGTTTAACTGTTTGAATAGAATCCGCGGATTTTAATTCGCTTCAACGTATCGAGATAGACATTTAAAACTATCGTCCAATGCTTTTTCCCATGAAGCGACATGGTGATACAACTCGACGGTCGCATACCCCGAAAAACCGTTTTCGTTTAATGCTTTGAAACTTGCCTCAAAATCAAGCGTCCCTGCCCCTGGAATTTCGTGATAATGGACTATGCCCGTCAGCGTATTGGCGACCATCTTATCCATCAATAGATTGCCGTCTGGATTTTTCGTTCCTCTTAAATAACTAATGATTGGTTTCGCTCTTTCTAAAACGTCAAAGCTCAACCCTGGGACTGAAATTAAATAAGTGAAAATTTCCTCGTCAAATTTGGTCGCGCCGGCGGGTAAACCGTTGTAATCAACGTAAGCCGGCGCTTCCGTAATATTCGCTTTGCCCGTCAGATCTTCGATTTTTTTCTTTTGTTCTTGGGCGGGAGGCGCGTCGTAAAAATAAATTGGATTTTTCTTGTCGAGCAATAGAAAATCGGCGCTGTCGGGAAAATAAACCAAATAACCCGCAAAATCCAAGTTGAGCGCCATGTCTTTAGACGCCTTGATAATTTTTAAATTATAGCCCTCCTGAGCGTCGGAAACGTGCAAGTAACGCGCGTGGGGAGCGGCTTTTGCCAGAGCGGCAATGTAGTCTTTTTCCGAACAATAATTATGGCACAAGTCCAAATGCAACTTAAATTTGGGCGAGTTGACCGCGCTCACCAAATTAATGCCCTGCTCCAAAGTCTCGATAAACATTCCCGGTTCCGGCTCGATTAACAACGTAATGTCGTCGTCCTGCCTAATTTCCCGCAGGCACTGATGGACGCTGTCGAGCAACAATTCCATTGGGTTGATCGCAGGGTTGGCGACATGCTCGTCTCGGATAAAACCGCTACCGAACGTAACGAGCGAAACGCCCAGTTTTCTAGCGACTTCAATTCCCCGTTTAACCAAATTGATGCGCCGCTTTCTGCCCGCCAAGTCAAGACACAGCATAGACGGTTCGTGCGGTCTGGAGGGCGTGAAAAAATGCGAGGCGGTCGCAATGCAAGCGGGCTTCGTCCTAATGGTTTCAAATTTTTGTTTTATTTTCGCAAGCTCTTCGTCGCTGATTTCAAATGGATTAAACTGATCGCGATGAAAGGAAAGCTCGATTCCCGGATAGCCAGCTTTGTCCACAACGTCAATGGCGTCAAGAAATTTTAAATTTGTTAATCCAAAAGAGCTGTAACTTAACTTGATCACTGCCTACGCTCCAAAATAAATATGCGGTTATTCATTCTAGTCACTTGATAGATTTGGGTCAAGAGGCGCGCGCTTCATTTTGCGGGCGCAACGCAAACTTGACAAGTTTGTCGCCCAAGAACAAAAAAACGCGCGGATATTTTAACACATGTTGGAGTCGGCTCGATAATTTTTAACTAAGGATGGGATAGCGCAAAAGCGTTGCGTTGAGGACGACTGCCGCAACCGTCCACGAATATTTACGAATAAACGAATGTCGCGACCCCATTCGCGGACAGATTCCCCACTTCCCAAAAACTTGGCGGTTTTTCGGCTTGACTCTAAAACCTCCGAGGTCTCGCAGACCGCGGAGGTTTGCGTTTGGAATACCAATTTTCAAAACTCGGCGGTTTTTGGCAGTTTTTTCCCAGATTCTATGGTGAAAATGACCCCAATTACTTGAATTACTTGCGACTACTGAGTAAACAAGTACGCGCCCGCTTGAACAAAGGCGACTCCCGCCTGAGTTCTCGTTTTTTGTTTCATCTGCAAAAGGAGCAATGAAATGAAACAGTCAGTCAGTCAGTCAGTCAGTCAGTCAGTCAGTCAGTCAGTTCTTTATCTTTCGGGTAAGACCGACGTTTTTACGTTGGGGGGAATTTGCTCGCTTTGTTTCCGCGTTAATTTTTATTCCGCATAAAAAAAATCCCGCCGCGCTGATGAATGTCAGCGGCGGCGTGGGGCGTTTAAAGCGTTTTCACATGCGGATAATTTTTGATTTGTCCGTCGGCGGTGAGCAGCAAGCAATCATACAAACGCGCTGTGGCGACGATAATTTGGTCGGCGGGGTCGCGGTGAAATTCGCCCGGCAAGCGCGTTGATTCGACGGCAATTTCGGGCGTTAGTTCCAGCAAACGGACGCCGGGATAATCCAACGCTTGCCGTAGCCATTCTTCGACGGGTAAATTCAATTCAAGCCGTCCGCGCTCGACGAGTTTGGCGATTTCCCAACATGAAATCGCGCTGACGCCAATCACGCCTGTTTCGTTTTCTTGAATCTTCTTGGCTTGTTGCGCGGTTAGATTCTTGTCGGCGTGAACCCACCAAAGCCAAATATGCGTGTCGAGCAAAATCATCGCGCCGCTTCCCACTCGTCCGCCGCTACGCTTTTGAACGGTTCGCGGTAGACAAACGGCTTTCCGCGCAATGGATATTTATTTTTGCCGTTCGCTTTTTTTCGCGGACGGCGCACCGTGACGACAACGGATTCGCCCGAGTGAAAAGGCAAGCCCTTGATGGAAAGTTTTCCGTCTTTGACGATAACGGTTTGAATGCGATAAGTCGGTTGCATGTCTGCCTCAAATTGGATGATGCGGTCAATTTTACAACAGAATAAGTAAATTGGAATTGCTCGTGCGAGTAATTCTTTCAAATCTAAATTTATGCAATCAGGAGAACACCCAATGAACAAGAAATCCCTGCCCCAATGGCTGAGCGCGATACCGCGCCACCTCGTCCCCAACGTCGGCTCGATTGTAGTTATGGCGCTGATGTTGTTTGTTTATCATGTGAGCGCGGCAGCGCCGGCGTGAGGCGTTTAAATTTCGTTTATCTTGGCGCCGCAATGGCGCTTTTTACCAACCCAATGTTTTATAAATAAGGAGAATACAAAATGTTCAAGAAGCCCCTGCCCCAATGGTTGAGCGTTTCGCTCACTCGCTCACTCACTATCTTTCTTATTCTAATTGCCCTGACCTTTAGCGCCGTTGCGGTCTCTCCTCAGACCGTTTTTGCCGCGCCGTTATCAGCCGCATTCACAGATTGCGCTTCTCAAAGCGAAATTCCTGCAACAGAGTGCAACGCGCTGGTCGCTTTGTATAACAACACAAACGGCGCAAATTGGACTCTCAACACAGGTTGGTTGCAAACGGATACGCCATGCGCTTGGTATGGGGTTCATTGTAGCGGAGGCAATGTAATCGCATTAATGTTGCCGCGCAACAATTTATCGGGCGCTATTCCTTCTGAGTTGCGCGCCTTGACGAAACTTCAACGCCTTGATTTATACGGGAATAATCAACTCACAGCTGTCCATTCGCTGATATTTTTTTGAAATCTCGAATTTCTGCCTGAAAATCTGTTTTTTGCCGCAAATTCGGAAAAACCGTACAGGAAATCGTCGCAACTT
>Ga0315281_10011166_pt1 | contig 12316 bp, 12 predicted proteins | sample YL17G07_0_MG_FD_204540 | JGI IMG/M metagenome (GOLD analysis project Ga0315281, IMG submission 204540) | Sediment microbial communities from Yellowstone Lake, YNP, Wyoming, USA - YL17G07_0 | ecosystem: Environmental > Aquatic > Freshwater > Lake > Sediment | place: USA: Wyoming | collected... | reverse complement strand
CCCCATCGCGAGCGGTAACCCCTTCCCTTGTTGCCATGTAAGCCCCGCCGGGCTTGAAAAAACCTAAGTCTTCGATAGCTACAAGCTCGGCTATGGTGAAGCAGTCGTGGACCTCCGCAATCTGAATGTCCTTGGGGGTTACTCCTGCCATATCGTAAGCCTGTTTAGCTGCGACTCTTGCTGCAGATATGGTGGTCATGTCATCTCTTTCAGGCAGAGCGTGGTCTGTGGCATGACCACTGCCTATTATGTACAAAGGGGCATTGGAGAAATCCTTTGCCAGGTCTTCGGCAACCAGCAGGAGGCAGGCGGCTCCATCGGTGATAGGCGAGCAGTCGAACAATCTCATCGGCCAGGCTACCACGGGATTGGCCGCAGGGTCTTTGAGGAATTCCAGCTCGTCATGCCAGGTAGGAGTAGGCTCACCTTTTTGCTTTGCTTTCTCAATCCTGGAGTTCATGAGGTCTCTTATGGACTTGTTGAATTGTGCCTTGGGATTCAGCGCCCCGTTCTTGTGGTTCTTGATGCCCACCCTCATGAAATCCTCAGGAGTAGCACCATATTTTGCCATGTAAGCGGTGGCGATAGCAGCGTACAGACCAGGGAAGGTGAAACCACAAACCGCCTCATAGAGTGAGTCGCTGGCTGCAGCCAGAGTATCGGTCACCCTCTCAGTAGGGAGGTTGCTCATTTTCTCAACGCCGCTGGCTACCACAATGTCGAAGAGACCGGAAGCTACAGCTATGAATGCTGTCCTCAAAGCAAGCCCGCCGCTGGCGCAGGCTGCTTCTACTCTGGTAGCTGGTTTGGGGACTAGTCCAACCCAATCAGCCATAATGGGAGCGATATGTCCCTGGTTCTCGAAAAGGTCGCTGGAGAAGTTACCTACATAGAGGGCTTCGATGTCTTTGGTTTCTATTCCTTTGTCCACAGACTTAGCCATCGCCTGGAAAGCCTCGACAAACAAATCGCGGCTTGTTTTATCGGCGAAGGAGCCAAACTTCGACATCCCCGCCCCCACAATAGCCACACCTCTCCCCAGTTTTTTTGCCTTTTGGCTCATAATGCCTCCTTCAAAATGCTCTCAACTTGTTTGCTTGTTATTTACTGCTTATTAGTTCTGTATATTGTGCCTCTTCCTGAAGTCCGCCGAGACGGCAGCAGTCAAGTCTAAGGCTCCTGCGGCTGCTTTTAGGGAGATAGAGGCCAGACTGCAGGAGGGGGTAATCAGGCACTGTGATTTGATAGTATCGTAGCTAATACCCTTATTGGAGAGCAGCCTCATCGCCTTCTCGAGACGGTCTCCGATTCTGGCTTTGCTCTCTCTATTCAGAGCTTGCTCCTCGTTGGGGACAATACCCCAGGCGATGACTCCTCCTCGGTTCAGGAAGCTTTTCACCTCAGCAGGGTAGAGGGCCAGGGTTTCGGCATAGCTATACGCATCGAAGCTCAAGATGTCCAGTGAGGTCTGGAGCACAACCGACCAGTCGGTATTGCCGCAGCAGTGGATAGCCTTGAGCCCGCTGATGCCGCCCAGGACTTCCTCCAGCAGTGTGACTACCTGCTCTCGGGGTAAGGAGACGAACGCCGAGCCCATCGAAGCCAGGTAAGGCTCATCTACAGAAATAATGGTCTTGGGGCACACACCTCTCAGCGCCTTCTCCTGCCAGGCGGCCTTAAGTCGCAGATGCTTGGCTATGGCGTCGGCAAGCACCTCGTCGTAGAGCAGTGGGCGCCTGTTCTGGTCTGTGACCGATAGCCCGAAGCTTATCGGCCCGGTCACCTGTCCCTTAACTGCCTTCCGCACTTTCCCCTTGCCCTGTTCAAGAAAAGCATGGAGGCCGGCAGCGTACTTAGCGCTTGTCTCGCCGTGTTCCATCCTGTTCTCTAGATAAGCGGAATAAAGATTCTCCAGAGGCTTGCTCAGGTCTCGGGAGCGGTCTACCCAGATACGGTCTCCTTCCACTATCGCCCCTGGGAAGTCTTCGCTGAACTGGACATACATATTTTCCAGAAAGGATTTCCTGGGCAATTGTGGCCAGACGGGTATCTCAGAGAGATACTTTAAAACTAAAGAGCAGGCTTCCCGAGGCTCAACATGTGGCATGCTGCCTATGGCGGTAGCCAGCCCGTTTAGCTCAAATCCCCCTTTGGTCACTTGAGGTATTTTCCTATCAGCAGAGAAAGCTCCTCCTTCCTCTTTTGGGGAATCAAATCTCTCGATGTAATGATAGCATCTTTGAGTGCTGTAGCGCAACCGCAGTCCCTTTGTTTGGGAAGCTGGGCGCTGGCTTTTTTGATTACCTCCCTGGCTGCCTCCAAGGTCTTCAGCAGATTTTGGATCACCATCTCGATGGTGACCGACTCGTGCACCTCATGCCAGCAATCCCAGTCGGTGACGCAGGCAATGGCGGCATAGCATATCTCAGCCTCCCTAGCCAGCTTGGCTTCGGGTATGGCAGTCATGCCGATCACGCTCGCTCCCCAGGAGCGGTACAGGTTGGATTCTGCCCTTGTGGAAAATTGAGGCCCTTCCATTGCCAGGTAGATACCTTTCGAGTGTATTTTGCGTACCTTGCCTCTTACGTTTTGATTTGCTACTTGGTAGAGAAGATGGCTCAGCACCGGGCAGAACGGCTCGGCGAAGGTAACATGTCCTACGATGCCTTCTCCAAAGAACGTGCTCACACGGCTCTTGGTGCGGTCAATAATCTGGTCAGGTATAACGAGGTCGAGTGGCCGTATATCTTCCTGCAGGCTGCCCACAGCGTTCACCGAGATAATCCATTCCACCCCCAGTGACTTCAAAGCCCAGATGTTGGCTCGTACCGGCAGCTCGGTTGGCATTATGCGATGTCCCCGGCCATGTCTGGGGAGGAAGGCGATGCTCGTTTTCCCCAGATTGCCCACAACTATGGCATCGCTGGGATTGCCGAAGGGCGTCTTGACCTTGACCTCATTAACGTTGCTGAGCCCCTCTATTTCATAAAGCCCGCTGCCTCCGATCACACCAAGCTTCGCTTCTGGCATCTTAACTCCTTACTCCGCAAGTTTCTTCAGCTTCTTCGCATACGGCTCCCTGAATACACCTTTTTCCGTAATTATAGCCGAAATATAGCGATGTGCCGTCACGTCGAATGCTGGATTGGCAGCCCTTACACCTTTTGGCGCGATCCTGATACCCTGGATATGTGTGACCTCCTCAGGATTTCGCTCCTCGATTGGTATATCCGCGCCCGAAGACAGGGAGAGGTCTATAGTGCTCATCGGTGCGGCTACATAAAAGGGGATGCCGTTCTCCGCAGCCAGCACCGCCAGCGTATAGGTGCCGATCTTGTTGGCTACGTCGCCATTAGCTGCTATGCGGTCAGCGCCAACGATCACGCAGTTGATAGCGCCCTTGGTCATGAAATATCCAGCCATGCTGTCTGTAATCAGCGTCACTGGTATGTTCTCCTTGAGCAGTTCCCAGGTGGTGAGCCTGGCCCCTTGAAGCAGAGGACGTGTCTCAGTGGCATATACCTTCACCTTCTTGCCTTGCTCATGGGCCATCTTGATTACGCCCAGCGCAGTGCCGTATGCCGCTGTGGCCAGCGACCCAGTATTGCAGTGTGTCAGGATGGTAAAACCGTCCTCGATCAGCTCAGCCCCGAGCTCACTGAGACGCCGGTTTGCCTCATCGTTTTCCGCATCTATCCGCTTTGCCTCGGCGATGAGGCTCCTTTTTATTTGCAGCACGCCTTTATCTCCCTGGGCTGTCTTGTTCATCCTCTCCAGAGCCCAGAAGAGGTTTACTGCCGTGGGACGGGATGAGGCCAGCGTCTTGGTTATGGGACGCAGCTTGGTCAGAAATTCATCTTTGGAGCTTGCCTTTATTGCCTGCGCTCCCAGGGCGAAGCCGTAGGCGGCGGCTACGCCGATGTCGGGTGCTCCCCGGATACGCAGCTTCTTTATGGCATTGGCTACCTCACGGTAGTCGTGCAACTCCAGAAATACCTCTTTATGGGGCAACTCTGTCTGGTCGATAATCCTTATCCTGTTGCCCAGCCACTCAATAATCTTGAGGTCTTTCATCTAACTCGCTTTGCCTTTCTTGAGGTTTATCAGGTTGCCCTGACGGTCTCTAAGCGAGAAAAGGCCTTCCTGCTCCAGAATCTTTAAAACATCACCGACTTTTAGATGTTCCGCCAGAACCGAGAGAATGCCATTTTGTTTCAGAACCCTGTGCAGTTCTTTCGCTAGTGCCTGTCTATCTTTTACCATGTGAATCATGTCGTATGCCAGCGCTATATCTATGCTCTGGTCCGGTAGCCCTGTGTCCCTATCTGAAAGGATTGTGCTGATATTGGTCAGGCCTTCCTTTGTGGCTTTTTTCTCTACCGATTGCACTGCCAGAGGATGAATATCCAGAGCGTATACCTTCCCCTTTGCTCCGACCATCTTCGCGGCTGCGATGGTATAGTGGCCAGGGCCGCAGCCGAAGTCCAGTATTATCTGGCCTTCTTTGACGCCAGCCTTCTTTAAGGGCTTTCTGACGTCGTCTAGCCTGTGACGCAGGGCAAAGTAGAACGACATCGCCTTGAATGCGATGCCTGGCATTGGTTTGTCTTTTTGAATTTCCATTTATCCGTTGCCTGCTTAACCCAGAAGTTTAAATGCCACCACATCCACTAGCCCCTTATCGGTGAGCCTCAACTCCGGTATTACGGCTAGGGCCAGGAAGGATAGTGTAGCGAAAGGCGATGGCAGCATACAGCCCCAACCGGCGACTATCTTTTGCAGGCCCTCCAGCTCGGATACTACAGCTTCAAGCGGCTCTTCCGATAGCAGCCCGGCAATAGGCAATGCTAAGGATCCTTTGGTTTTGCCCCCAGCCGCAGCGACCAGCCCGCCTTCTAGCCTCTCGATCTCCTTGACTGCGGCGAAAATATCGTGGTCGTTCGTGCCTGCGACCACGATATTATGAGAATCGTGGGCTATGGATGAGCCCAGAGCCCCGTTCTTGAGCCCGAAGCCTTTCACCAGCCCCAGCCCTATATTGCCGCTGGCCTTGTGCCTTTCCACAACCACCAGCTTTAAGATATCTCGTTCGATGTCTGGCACTACAAAGCCGTCCCTGACCTTAGGCTCTAGCTTGATGCCCTTGGTGGTTACCTGACCCGGCACAATCTCAATAATCGGTAGGTCCTTCCTGGAAGCTGGCATTTTCAATGCCTCTATGTCGAAAGGTTTGATATTGACAGAGTGGGTGATCTCAGGGTCAGAGCGCCAGGATGTAGAGAAAAGCGCCTTGCCATCTTGGGCTACCAGCTTCCCCTTGTGAAATACCATGTCCACGCTCAGCTTTGATAGGTCGTCAATTACAATCAGATTGGCTACATAGCCCGGCGCTATTGCTCCCACCCGTCTCAACCTGAAGTGCTCGGCGGTATTGATGGTCGCCATCTGTATGGCGCGGACGGGATCGAGCCCTCCCGCTATCGCTTTTCTGACCACAGCATCTATATCGCCTTCCTTGAGCAGGTCGGCACAGGTGCGGTCGTCGGTCACAAAAAAGCATCTCTTATAGGTCTTGTCGGTGACCAGAGGCAGCAGTTCATCGAGGTTCTTCTCCGATGAGCCCTCTCGTATCATCAGATACATGCCGCGCCTCAATTTCTCTCGGCCTTCCTCAAGCGTGGTGGACTCATGGTCCGAGCTGGCGCCTGCCGTGAGATAGGCGTTCAAATCCTTTCCGCTGACTCTGGGGGCATGTCCATCTATCACTCTGCCTCTAGCCAGTCTAACCTTCTTCAATACCTCTTTATACCGCATCAGCACCCCTGGGAAGTTCATCAGCTCGCCCAGCCCGATAACATTCTTCCAACTCAAGGCAATCTTAAGCTCTTTGGCCCCAAGCTCAGCACCGGAAGTCTCGAGATGTGTGGCAGGTACGCAGGACGGAGCCATGAAATAGCAGTCCATTGGCAGCGTCCGGGCGCAGTCCATCAAGTACCTGATACCTCTCAGCCCAGCAACGTTCGCTATCTCATGGAGGTCGGTAACTATGGCGGAAGTCCCTCTGGGCACTACAGCCCTGGCATACTCTGCGATATGAAGCATCGAGCTCTCGATGTGGATATGCCCGTTGATTAGCCCTGGGGCTAGATATTTACCCTCGAGGTCTATCTTCTGCCTGGCCTGAATATAATCGCCGATGCCGGCAATGCGTCCCTGTGAGATAGCGATATTGCCTTTCTCGATCTCAGCAGTGAATGTGTTAATAATCCTGGCGTTAGTCAGCAAGAGGTCAGCTTGAGCCTCTCCTCTGGCTACAGCTATCAGTTTCTCCAGCCTCACTTATGTTCCTCCAGCACGCAGAGGTCGGGCAGGTAGCGGTACTGTTCACTGTAGTCCAGGCCGTAGCCGACAACGAAGGCATCGGGTATAGTGAAACCTCGGTAGTCGATAGGGACTTCCACCTTTCGCCTTGAGGGTTTGTCGAATAAAGCGCAGAGCTTAAGCGAGGCAGGCTTGCGGAAGCTGAAATAATCCAGGAGAAACCGCACAGTGAGGCCCCTATCTACGATATCTTCGACGATCAGCACATGCCTGTCCTTTATCGGTGTCTCAACATCCTTTACCAGCTTGATTTTACCCGAGCTCTCCTTACCTGCACCGTAGCTCGATACCCTGATGAAGTCGACCTCGACAGGTATGTTCATGGCACGGACCAAGTCTGACAGGAAAACGAAGCTGCCTTTCAGAACGCCGATGAGGAGAGGGTTCTTATCCTTATAGTCTCTCCTTATCTCGGCGGCGAGTTCATCTATCTTTTCGGCGATATCTTCTCTGGTAATAACTATCTTAGGCTTGTCCAAAACTTCCCCCTGACTCAGATTTTGCCAGCTGCTAAGAGGTAGAGCACGCTCTCATTCTCACCATCAAGCCCCAGCAAGCGGTTGAACTCACCATCGTAAAAAGCGCCGATGGCACAGGCTCCCAATCCTAATGAAGTAGCTACCAGGTAGGTGTTCTGTGCGATGTGCCCTACCTCGAAACAGATGTAGCGTTGAGCACGCTCTCTATATTGCCGCTGGGTGCGCTGAAACACGGCGGAGAGCGCCACTATCACATTAGCTTGTTTGAACATTCTCTCCTGTAAAGCTGCCCGCGACATCTCATTGCGGAAATCGCCCTCGCGGAGCAGTTCCAGTTCGTGCGATGAGATTAGGTAATGATAAATGCCCCTGGCGAGACCTTCGACATTGTTTGCTATGGCATAGACCTCAATGGGATAGGTCGCGCCTGCTGAAGGGGCAGCTCTCAATCCCTGACGCTCGTCGGTGACGCCGCTTGAATAGTAGAGGACATGTGAGAGTTCTGCCAGGGACATTATTTCACCTGTGAAGTCTCGCTGCGACCTCCGATTTGCGATGGCTTTCTCCACAGTCAGTCCTTTATGAGTCAGCTCCTGGGTGAGATGGATTTTCTTCACGATTGAATTCTCGGTTTGGTTCAAGGATAAGCTTCAAAATCTTGCTGAATGATTATAAACTCGGCGGCATCAACTGGCAAGTAAATCTGCTTGAGAGCGTTTAGCAGATGGAGAGTGCAGAGGGGCGTCCTTCTCAGAAGGAAGCCCTTGGCTTCTTAAATAAATGGCTCAATTCTGGGAAGTCTCTCTGGGCAGGACGACTATATGTGGTGTAAAGGTCACGGGGTGTTGGCTGACTTTCACCGAAGCAGAGAAGACATCCTGTATGCTGCTTTCGGTCAGCACTTCTCGCGGCGAGCCATCCGCGACGATGATTCCCTCTTTAAGCAAGACCAGGCGGTCGAAGAACAGCGACGCCAGGTTCAGGTCATGCATGGCGGCGATAATGGTAACCCCTTGTTCCCGGTTCAGCCTCTTGACCAGTTCCAGCATCTCGACCTGGTGGCTTATATCGAGATGGGTCGTAGGCTCATCGAGAAGCAGGAGTTTGGGCTCCTGAGCCAGGGCCATAGCCAGTATCACCTTCTGTCGTTCGCCGCCGCTGAGATCGTTGAAGTAGCGATGCTGTAAACGGCTGATTCCGGCTAGTTCTAACGCCATGGCGGTCAACTCATGGTCTCGCCTGGTCTCACCTGAGATGGCACTGACGAATGGAGTACGGCCCAGCAGTACTACCTCGTCTACGGTAAAGGCGAACGGGATATTGAAATACTGTGGCACTACTGCCACATGCTGCGCCACTTTCTTTCGAGATAGCTTCTTAAGGCTTACCCCGCCTAGCCAGACTTCTCCTCTAACCGGGGACAATACCCCGCTGGCCAGCTTCAACAGAGTCGTCTTGCCGCAGCCGTTGGGACCTATCAAGCCTACCATCTCGCCATCTGCTATGCTCAATTCTATGTCTCTCAGCACAAGCCCATTGAAATAGGAGAAGGATACTTTTTGCATAGAAAGGCTGTTTGAATTCGAATTAGAAGGCATATTCCCTCCTTGTGCGTCTGAGTAGGTAGATAAAGAACGGTGCGCCGATAAGTGCAGTGAGAATTCCTACTGGCAACTCCGTGGGTGCAATCAAGGTTCTGGCGAGGGTATCGGCGACCACCAGGAATGTAGCGCCGGCCAGCGCCGATGCCGGTATGAGCAGACGGTGGTCCGGTCCCAGGACTAACCTTACTGCGTGGGGCATCACCAGGCCCACAAAGCCGACAAGGCCGCTCAGGGAGACGGCGCAAGCAGTCAGAAGCGAGCCCAGGGCCAGTATGAGTATCTTCTCCCGCTCCACATTGATTCCCAGATAAGCCGCCTGCTCCTCTCCCAGAGAGAAGGCATTGAGGTGGAAGGCAAAAAATAGCGCTACGATGATTCCTCCTATGATCAGAGGGGCAATTACTGCTATCTGGCTCCAGTACTGTACTGAGATGCTGCCGGCGAGGAAAGAGAAGATAGAGTGTAGCTTGAGTTGCAGCTCACCGTTCGTCATGATGAGCAGACTCATGATAGCGCTGAGCATGGAACTTACCACGAAGCCCGCGAGCAACATGCTGACGATAGGCGTCTTGCTTCCTACCCGGGCCAGGTTGTACACCAGTAAGATTGTGACAAGCGCCCCGCAGAAAGCCGCAATAGGTATCAAGCCGAGTCCTGAGAAGGCAAGCCCGAGGGGCAACATCATAGCTATGGTGGCTCCCAGAGCGGCTCCTGACGATGTCCCTGTGATATATGGGTCAGCCATAGGGTTGCGCAGCAGCCCCTGGAACAGGACACCCGCGGTGGCCAGAGCTGCTCCCACCAGGGCTGCGGCTATCACCCGAATCAATCTGATTTGGAAGATGATGGTCTCATCAGCCGGCTGCCAGGTAGCCTGGAAATTGGAGAAATGGATTTTGTTCAGGGTCATCTTGATAATGTCCAGCGGCGGTATGGATACTGCCCCCAAAGCACACGCAAGTAACACTGCCGCTATCAGGGCCAGCGCTAACGAGACCAGGACTACGGCAGCTCGGTTACGTTTCCTCATTCAAGCAGCCTTCCGCGTTAATTTCGCTTTGACGATGTCCTGAAACCAGTAACCTTCACTTAGCACCTTATCGCCTGGGGTTATCGAGATGCGCTTCTGAAAACAGGGGCCATCCACTACAAAGGTATGGTATTCTCCATTCTCGCCGCAGATGTCGAAATCGTGGTTCCGGCGGTAATCTTGCATCTCAGCCATAAACCCCCGGTCTATCTTGCGACCCAGCCATCTAGGGTCGGAGGCATCTGCCTTGAGACATACTACAATTGATTCAAAGCCATCATCTATGAATCCCCTGATTATCTCTTCGCGGTCGAGCTTCCACAGGGGCAACAGGGCTTTGATGCTGAACTCGCCGCAGATATTTTCTGTCCACGTCCGATGCTCAATCATGTCTATATCTCCAGTTACCAGGCCCTCGATTTCCCTCTCACGAAGCTTGTCCAACACTTCTCTAAATGCCTGTTCATAGCCTTCCCACGTGGTCTCACGCAAAATCATCGGTATTCCCGTTGCCTCCGACTGCATGCGTATTAGTTCGCCCCTTACCCCGTGAAATGCGTTCTTGCCGAATCCGGCTGTTGATACGAAACTAACTAGGTAGCGAACGTCAAATCCCTCGGATAGAGCCCTCCAGCAGGCATAACAGCTATCCTTCCCACTGCTCCAACAGCAGGCTACCTTCACTTTGGATGCACTCCTTTCAGCGGAATCGGGATGCCGGCGACCATGAAATAGACCTCATCGGCATTCCTGGCGAGCATCTGATTAGCCATGCCCAGAGCATCACGGTAGACCCGGCCCGCAGGATATGGCGGCACCACCCCCAGCCCTACTTCGTTAGAGACGATGATGAAATGGGCCTTGGTTGTTCTCACAAAGGTAACGAGTTCCTTCAGTTCGGCGGCTACCTTTTTCTCCAATGTCTCCGCATCTATATCTTCTGTGCCCATGAGATTGGATACCAGAAGTGTCATGCAGTCTATGATGACCACCTCGGCATCGCCGATTTTGTTCCTCAAGGCCTTAGCGACATTGGTCGGGGCCTCCAGGGTTTTCCAGGTGGGAGATCGTGACCTCTTGTGGGTCTCGATGCGGGCGCGCATCTCCTCGTCGAGCGCCTCACCCGTGGCCACGAAAAGAACCCTCTTCGCCAGCTTGGCAGCGAGTTCCTGCGCGAAGCGGCTCTTGCCGCTTCGCGCCCCCCCCAGGATGAACTTCATACTCATACGCCATAGCTCCAGGTTATCAGAGGTATCAGAATCAGCACTGAAACCTCGACCAATTCGTTGATGGCACCATAGGTGTCGCCGGTAAGCCCTCCCAGCTTTCCGCTGAGCCAGTTCGCCATCAATAGAGCGGCCAGCATGGCCGCTGCCATCACAGCCAGGCCGTTTAGCCACATCAAGCCCAGGCATGAAGCTAGCGCGATCGCGGTTGCTATAGCCAGCCAGGGCCAATTCGTGCCTTCTTGGAATATCTTCCCCATCCCCTGTTCTCTGGCATAGGGGAAGGCAAAAATTGCGTAAACCATCGTCCATCGCGCTATCGTTGGCATCAAGAGAAGAGCTGCCATCCTGTGCTCGGTAGGCACAACTGTCAGCGCAACGTATTGAAGCAAAATCAGCAAACAGCCCCCCACCACCCCGAACCCGCCCACCCTGCTGTCACGCATGATAGTCAATCTCTCTTCAGGGGAGTGTCCTCCCGCCAGCCCGTCGCAGGTGTCGATGAAACCGTCCAGGTGCAGCGCCCTGGTCATTGCGGCTAGAGCGATGATAAGTAAAATATTTACCAGGCTTATGGGAAAGGCCAGTGTGAACAGCCGGTCCAGCCCGTAGAGTATCCCCCCTATGAGCATTCCCACTAACGGGAAATAGGCTATAGAACGGCGCAAAGCATTGGCGCTGACCTTCAGCCGAACCGGGAATATCGTCAAGAACTGCAATGCTGCTACTAGCCCCAATTCCGTCCTCTCATTAGTAGCCTCAGCCCTCTTGTTAAGGGGGCTTAGTCCTCTCGTCGTCGTGTTCTGATACGCCCGCCTCGGCAAAGGTAGCCATCTCGGCCAGTATCTTGGCTGCGGCCTCGACCATGAATATGCCCAGCGCCGCACCTGTGCCTTCGCCCAGTCGAAGCTCCAGGTCCAGTATCGGTCTTAATTCCAGATATTTGAGTATTGCTTTGTGCCCGATCTCCACCGAGCAATGTGAGGCAATGAGATAGTCCTTTATCCTGGGTGACAGCCCCACAGCGATGAGAGCCGCTGCCCCGGAGATGAACCCGTCTATGACAACAGGGATGCGGTGTGCTGCCGCTCCGATGATGACCCCGCATATCCCGCCTATTTCGAATCCGCCGACTTTGGTAAGCACGTCTATGGCATCATCGGCATTTGGTTTATTTACTTCCAGCGCTCTTTGGATGACCTCTACCTTGTGCGCCAGTTGCCTGTCGTCAATGCCGGTGCCTCGACCTGTCACCTTGGCCACTGGCTCTCCGGTTATGGCGGCGGTGATGGCGCTGCTCGGCGTGGTATTGCCGATGCCCATATCGCCGGTGCCCACGATATCCAGCCCTTTCTGGACTTCCTTCTCTATTATTTCCAGCCCCACCTCGATAGACTTCATTGCCTGCTCTCGGCTCATCGCAGGACCGCGGGCCATGTCGCTGGTCCCGTAGGCTATTTTTTTTGAGAGCAGAGCAGGATGAGGCGCTATATCTGATGCTACGCCCATGTCTACAACGATGACCTTGGCTCCTACGTGCCTTGCCAAAACATTGATGCCAGCGCCCCCGTGCAGGAAGTTCAGCACCATCTGAGG
>Ga0315281_10011165_pt1 | contig 12316 bp, 8 predicted proteins | sample YL17G07_0_MG_FD_204540 | JGI IMG/M metagenome (GOLD analysis project Ga0315281, IMG submission 204540) | Sediment microbial communities from Yellowstone Lake, YNP, Wyoming, USA - YL17G07_0 | ecosystem: Environmental > Aquatic > Freshwater > Lake > Sediment | place: USA: Wyoming | collected... | reverse complement strand
CGCAGCAGGGACTGGAGCAGGGAGAGGTTGGTGGGGACTCCGCCGATGCGGAATTCACAGAGGGCGCGGTAGGTGCGGGCCGCCGCGTCGGCGAAGCTGCCCGTGGCCGAATGGCCGATCACCTTGGCCAGCAAGGAGTCGAAGTTCGGGTTGGTCGCGTACCCCACGTAGCCGCAGGTGTCCACCCGGATGCCGGGACCGAAGGGAATCTCGAAGGCCGACAGCGTGCCGCCGGAGGGCTTGGCCAGGCCGCCCGCGTCCAGGGTCTCCGCGTTCACCCGCACCTGGATGGCGTAGCCCCGGGGCGCCGGAACGCGCTCCTGCGTCAATCCGCTTTCCGCCAGGGTCGCGCCCGCCGCCAGCCGCAATTGCAGGCGCACCAGGTCAATGCCCGTTATTTCCTCGGTCACCGTGTGCTCCACCTGGAGGCGCGGATTGGCCTCGATGAAGAACCAGGGCGCGGTCTCCGCGCCGGCGGCGTCCACCAGGAACTCGAAGGTGCCCAGGTTGCCGTAGCGCACCTCCTGTGCCATGCGCACCGCCGCGGCGATCAGTTGATCCCGCAGCACCGGGGCCAGGGCGGGGGCGGGGGCGATCTCCACGATCTTCTGGTTGCGGCGCTGCACGCTGCAATCGCGCTCCCACAAGTGGGCGACCGCGCCCGTGCCGTCGCCCACGATCTGCACCTCGATGTGCCGGGCCTGCGTCACGAGGCGCTCCACGTAGACATCCCCGTTGCCAAAGGCGGCCTTGGCCTCGGATTGGCAGCGGCGGTGGGCCTCCTCCACTTCCTCGGGACGCTGCACGGCCCGCATGCCCCGCCCGCCGCCCCCCGCGATGGCCTTGATCATCATGGCGGCCCCGGGCTCCAGCCCGGCCAGGAACGCGCGCGCCTGCGCCAGCGTGGTGGCCCCGGCCGTGCCCGGCAGCACGGGAACCCCCTGGCGGGCCGCCAGTTCGCGGGCCTGGGACTTGTCCCCGAAGCGCGCCAGCACGTCGGCCGACGGTCCGACGAACGTCACGCCGCTTTCCGCGCAGCGCCGGGCAAAGGCCGCGTTCTCGCTCAGGAATCCGTAGCCCGGATGGATGCCGTCGCAGCCGGTCTCACGGGCGACGGCCAGCAGTTGCTCGCCGTCGAGATAGGCCGCCGCGCCCCGGCCGTCGAGCCGCCGGGCCACGTCGGCGCGGCGCGTGTGCAGCGCCGCGTGATCGTCCTCGGAGAACACCGCCACGGTGGGGATGCCCAGCTCCGCGGCGGCGTGCAGAATCCGGATGGCGATCTCGCCCCGGTTGGCGATCAGCAGTTTGCTCAACGGCATGGGTGCGCAGGTCTCCTGGGGTACGGCGCTGGATGCGCGCGCGCCGGGGCTCCCGGCCCGCGAGCGAGAGGGGCGCGGGTCAGTCCTTCAACAGGCGGCTCGGGTGGACGGCTTCGTGCCGCAATTGGCGCAACATCGCCAACGAGGCGTCACGCGATTCGAAGAGCGCCTTGCGCACGATGCGCTCCGCCTCCAGGTCGCGCCCGGCCTGGATCTCGGTGGCGGCGGCGAGCCAGTCGGCGGCCGCCTGCCGCCGCCGGTCGGGAGTCAAGAAGTCCAGCGGGCGCTCCCGCCAGATCAGGCCCCAGAGCGACCCTTCGTTCTGCACCCGCAACATGCGGGTCAATTGACCATTCCCGCATTGGCGGTAGATCACGGCCCCCGCGCGCCCCGTGGCATGGGCAAAGGCGACGGGATCGGTGCCGTCGTCGGTGGCCAGCCCCTGCAGCGCCCAGATGCGGTCAAAGAGATCGCCCAGGCTGCGGGGAGACGGCTGGCGCGCATAGCAACGCGCGGCCAACCCGAGCAACACCGCCCGCACATTGAAGACGTCGGCGATGGTATCGAGCGAAATATCCACCACGTACGCCCCCCGGCGGGGAATCAGTTCGACCAGGCCCCGGTTGGCCAGCGTGCGGATGGCCTCCCGCACGGGGCCCCGGCTCACGCCGTAGGCCTCCGCGATTTGCTGCTCCAGCACACGCTCCCCGCTCCGGTAGTCCCCGTTGAGGATGGCGATGCCCAGGTGATCCGCGATCTGCTCCGGGATCGTGCGCGTCCGCTCTCCGTCCCGTCTGGGAAGCGGGGGAGGACCCGCGCTTTCGACCGGGCGCCGGGGAGTAGAGGTATCGTTCATCGCCTGTCCCCATCCAACCATGATTCGTGTCGCGGCATCGCGCCGTAGCGTCCGGCGCTCCCGGGCGCAAGGTGGCGCCGGTGCTATTGTTGACAATGCACAAGTATTGTTGACATCGCAATCCCCATATGGTCAGGTCACCACAAAACGTGGCCGCCCGCATGGCCATGGGGGCAACGCGAACCTGGGAGCGCACCATGAGCAAGAGACAGGCACTGCTGGCCGCGGCACTGCTGCTGACCCTTCCGGCCCTGGCATGGGCGCAGAAGCCCAAGGCGGCCACCGGCACGCTGACCGTGGCCTTCGCGGCGGAAGCGACGGTGCTGGACCCGTTCAAGTACTCGGCCGGCGTGGATACCTACTTCATCAGCCAGATGTTCGAGCAGCTGGTGCGGCCGGACCCGAGCCTGAAGGACGTCAACTGGCTGGCCGAGTCCTGGAAGGTGGACGAGAACAAGGGCAAGCCCATCATTGACATCCGTCTGCGCAAGGGCGTCAAGTTCCACAACGGCGATGCCATGACCGCGCGGGATTTTGAATTCGCCTACGAGAAGCTGCGGGACCCCAAGGTCTCGCGCTGGTCGCACCTGCAAGCGTCGGTGGAAAAGTTCGAGGTGGTGGACGATTACCACTTCCGCCTGCACTTCAAGGAGGGCGACGGATCCTACACCTCCGGCTATCTCCAGCTGTGGGCCATTCCCAAGAACTACTACGAGAAGGTGGGCGCGGAGGGCTTTGGCAAGGCGCCCGTGGGCACCGGCCCGTGGAAGTTTGTCTCCCGCACGGTGAAGGAGGAAATCCGCTTCGAGGCGTTCGACGATTACTGGAACAAGACCCACCGCCCCACGGTCAAGAACCTCATCGTCAAGGTGATCCCGGAAGATCTGACCCGCGTGGCGGCGTTCAAGACCGGCGCGGTGGACTGGATCGACGCGGTGCCGCCCTCGATGGTGGAAGAATTCCGCAACATGCCGGGCGTAAAGACCGTCTCCGTGGTGACGGGAAACAACCTGTTCATTGACTTCAACACCCAGCAGCCCAATTCCCCGTTCCGCGATCCGCGGGTGCGGCAGGCCGCCGCCCACGCCATTGACATGGACGCCATCATCAAGACCGTGCTCTTTGGCCAGGGCGAACGCTACGCGGAAGTGGGCAAAGGCGAAGCGGGGTACGACCCGGAGTTGCAGCCCTATTCCTACGATCCCCAGAAGGCCCGCGAGCTGCTGCGCCAAGCCGGCCATCCCAACGGGTTCGACATTCCCTGCTATAACCTCACCACGCCACGGGAGCCGTACGTCAAGGAAATGGGCGAGGCGGTGTTCGCCTACCTGACCGCGGCCGGGATCCGCTGCCGCGTGAACGGGCTGGAGTACGGCGCCTGGATCAACCTGGGCCGCATGGGCCGCAACGCCCCGCCGGAGATGGACGGGGTGATCAGCTGGATGTGGGGCCACGGCCTGCCCGGAGACGCCGGCACGCCCTGGGCCGGACATCTGCACAGCTTCGTCGCCGGCCAGGGCTGGGGCAGCTACTCGAAAACCGAAGACGCGGAAGCGGACCGGATGGTGGAAGAACTGAAGCGGGTGATGGACCCCGCCCAGCGGGCCGTGCTGATCCGGAAGATCGCCCGCTACAAGCGCGACAACGTCCTGGGAGGTCTCACCACCTACCGTCCCCTGGTGACCTTGGCCTGGCGGGATAAGGTGGACTTCAAACCCTGGCCCGCCGGTTTCTACCGCAACATGCAGGAGATCGGCCTCAAGCCCTGACGCCGCGAGGCCAAGCCCATGCTAGGTTTTCTTGCCCGCCGGGTGGTGCTGGGCCTCGTCAGCATCGTGGGCGCGAGCGTCGTCATCTTCATCGTCTCGCGCCTGTCCGGCGATCCGATCGTGCTGCTGCTGCCGATCGAGGCGCCACCCGCGTTGATCGCGGCCACGCGCCAGGCGATGGGGCTGGACGAGCCCCTCTGGATGCAATACCTGATCTTCGCGGGCAAGGCCCTGACGGGCGACTTCGGCAACTCGTACCGCTGGCAGATGCCCGCGCTTAGGCTGGTGCTGGAGCGCCTGCCCGCCACGGTGCTGCTGGCGCTGGCGGCCCTGTCGTTCAGTATCCTGCTGGCGGTGCCGTTGGGCGTCCTGTCCGCGGTGCGGCGCGGCACCTGGGTGGATTCGCTGGGCAAGGGCTTCGCCATGCTGGGTCAGGCCATGCCCAACTTCTGGGTGGGCCTGCTGCTGATCCTGGTGCTGGCGATCCAGTTCAACCTGCTGCCCGCCTACGGCTACGGCACCGCCGCCCACCTGGTCATGCCCGCCATCGCCCTGGGGTGGTATCCCGTGGCCGCGCAGACGCGCGTGGTGCGCTCGGCCATGCTGGACGTGCTGGACAGCGACTACATCCGCACGGGCCGCGCCGTGGGCGCCCCGGAGTGGGTGCTGATTTGGAAGTACGCCTTCCGCAACGCCGCCATTCCCCTGGTGACCATGCTGGGCGTCTACTTCGCCGCCATGCTGAGCGGAGCGTTCGTGGTCGAGGTGATCTTCGCCTGGCCCGGCGTGGGCCGCACCGTGGTGGAGGCGGTCTTCTCGCGCGACTTCCCGGTGGTGCAGGCCGGGGTCTTCTTCACCTCGATCCTATTCGTGCTCTCCAACCTGCTGGTGGACTTGAGCTACAGCCTCATTGATCCGCGGATTCGCAATGAATAACGCGGCTCCGGCCCTGCCGCCGCGCGGTTTCATCCTGCGCACCCTGCGCGCCGGCCGCGCGCGCGGATTCCCGTGGGTTCCCGCGCTGCTGCTGGCGCTGGTGGTGCTGGCGGCGCTGGGGGGCGGGGCGGTGACCCCGCACGATCCCAACGGACTCAACTTGGGCGTGGCCTTCCGGCCTCCCTTCTGGCAGGCGAAGGGCAGCTGGGTCTACCCGCTGGGGACGGACAACCTGGGGCGCGACATCCTGAGCCGCATCATCGCCGGGGCGCGCATCTCGCTCATCGTCGCCTTCTACGCGATCGTGTTCTCCGGCGGCGTCGGGGCGCTGATCGGCATGATCGCCGGGTACTTCGGCCGCGCCGTGGACGCCTTCATCATGCGCGTGGTGGACATCCAGATGTCCATTCCGGCCCTGGCCCTGGCGCTCGTCTTCGCCGCCGTCCTCCCCCCGGGCCTGGGCACGGTGATCGTCGTGATTGTCGTCACGTACTGGACCTGGTATGCGCGCATCATCCGCTCCGAAATCCTGTCCCTCAAGGAGCGCGACTACGTGGCCCTGGCCAAGGTCGCGGGGTGCGGCACGGCCACCATCTTCTTGCGCCACCTGTTGCCCAATATCCTCAACACGCTGCTGGTGCTGGCCAGCCTGCAGGTCGGCCAGGTGATCATCTTCGAAGCCTCCTTGAGCTTCCTGGGCCTGGGCATCCAGACGCCGGACGTCTCCTGGGGCCTGATGCTGGCCGACGCCCGGGCCTATATCACCAATGCCTGGTGGGCCATTACCATGCCCGGCTTTGCCATCATGCTCACCTGCCTTTCCTCCAACCTGGTGGGGGACTGGCTGCGCGATACCTTGGACCCCCGGCGGAGGCAGTTGTGACATGAATCCCGCCGCTCAAAGCCCAGGCAAGGCCCGGCCGGTCCTGCGTGTGGAGAACCTGCGCACCCACCTGTTCCTGAACCGGGGCGTCGTGCGGGCCGTGGACGGCGTGTCCCTGGAGGTCGCCGAAAGCGAAATCCTGGGCCTGGTTGGCGAATCGGGCTGCGGCAAGACCATGACGTGCCTGTCCATCCTGCGGCTGCTGCCCCGGCCCGGCGGGCGGATCGTGGCGGGGCGGATCGAGCTGGACGGAACGGACCTGGTGCCGCTGTCCGATCGCGAGATGGCGCGGGACTGGCGGGGCCGCCGCGTCTCGATGGTGTCGCAGGACCCGCTCACCTCGCTCAACCCCGTGTTCACCGTGGGCGACCAGGTGGGCGCCCCGTTCCGCTATCACGGGCTGGCCCGCGGCCGGGCGGCCATCCGGGCGGCGGCCACCGCCGCGCTGCGCCGGGTGCGGATCCCCAGCCCTGAACAACGGCTGAACCAGTTTCCCCACCACTTCAGCGGGGGCATGCGCCAGCGGGTGGTCTCCGCCATGGCCATTGCCTGCGTGCCGCGGTTGCTCGTCGCGGACGAGCCCACCAGCAACCTGGACGTGACCATCCAGGTGCAAATGATGGAATTGTACCGCGACATCCAGCGGGAAACCGGGCTGGGCATCATCTTGATTACCCACGACCTGGGCGTGGCGGCGGGGCTTTGCCACCGCGTCGCGGTGATGTATGCCGGGCGGATTGTCGAATCCGGGCCGGTGCATACCATCTACAAGGCGCCGCTGCATCCCTATACCCAAGCCCTGCTCAACTCCATTCCCAAGCTGGGGCAGAAGCGCGGCCGGTTGCATTCGATCCCAGGCCAGCCGCCCAGCCTGATTGATCCGCCGCCGGGTTGCCGCTTCGCGCCGCGCTGCCCCCAGCGCATGGAGCGCTGCGACCTGTCCTACCCGCCTGAGTTCGAGCGCGCCCCGGGCCACCGCGTGGCGTGCTGGCTGGCCGAGGGCGGCCCATGACCCCGCCGCGCCTTGAAATCCAGGGATTGAAGAAGCACTTCCCGCTGAAGGCCGGGCTGTTCCGCCGGGACACGGTCAAGGCGGTTGACGGGGTCAGCTTCTCCATCGCGCCGGGGGAAACCTTCGCCCTGGTGGGCGAATCCGGCTGCGGCAAGACGACCATCGCCAAACTGGTGCTGTTGCTGGAACGGCCCAGCGCCGGGTGCATCCGCTTCGACGGGCAGGACTTGGCCACCGCCACGGCGGCCCAGGTGAAGGATTACCGGCGCCAGGCCCAGGCGGTGTTTCAGGATCCTTACGCTTCGCTCAACCCGCGCCTGCGCGTCCGGACCATCGTGGCCGAGCCGATCCTGGTTCACCAGCGTTGGGAGAAGCGCGCCCTGCGGCGCCGGGTGGAGGAATTGCTGGGCATCGTCGGGCTGCCCCCGTCCGCGGCGGACCAGTATCCGCATGAGTTTTCCGGCGGCCAGCGCCAGCGCATTGCCATCGCGCGCGCCCTGGCGCCTAACCCGCGCTTCCTGGTGCTGGACGAGCCGATCTCTGCCCTGGACGTGTCCATCCGGGCGCAGGTGCTGAACCTGCTGTCGGACATCCAGGAGCAATTCCAGCTCACCTATCTTATCATCGCCCATGACCTGGCGCTGGTGGAGCACATCAGCACGCGCGTGGGCGTCATGTACCTGGGCACGCTGGTGGAGGTGGGACCGACCGAGCAGGTGTTCACCCACCCCAGCCACCCGTACACCCAGGCCCTCCTGGCGGCGGTGCCGCGCCCCGATCCCGATTTCCGCCCCCGTGTGGACGCCATCCACGGAGAGATCGGCAGCGCACTGAACCTGCCCCGGGGGTGCAAGTTCCATCCGCGCTGCCCCAAGGCGTTCGCCCCTTGCCGCGTGGACCCGCCCGCGCCGCGCGTGGTGGCCGGCGGCCACGCGGCGGCGTGTTACCTGGTGGAGTAGAATCATGTCCGCACCCTTGGCGGGACGGGTGGCCGTGGAGGCCTCGGGCAGCATCGCCGTGCGGTATTGCGGGCGGCTGCTGGCGGACCACGGAGCCACCGTGATCCGCGCCGGCGACGCGCCGCCCCTTGCGCCCCCCGCCACGGACTCCCCGGCGCGCCGCGCCTTCTCGGCCTGGCTGGACGCCGGCAAAGCGCGGGGCCGGGAGCCCCTGGCAAGCCACTGGAGCAACCCCGGAGCGCCCGCGCATCTGGTGCTGGCCGGTCCCGCGCCCCGCGAGGTGGAGCGTATCGCCGCCCAGTTGCAGGGGGCCTCCGCGCAGCGGCCCCTGCTGGTCGGGGTGACCGCCTTTGGCCATGACGGACCGTACCGGGATTGGCTGACCCATGACGCGCTGATTCCCGCCCTGACCGGCAGTGCCTACGCCTTTGGCGACGCGGCCGGGCCGCCTACGCTCCCCCAGGGCCATGCGCCCCAAATGATCGCCGGGGTCACGGCGTACGTGGCGGCCGTCGCGGCACTCATCGGGCGCGGGCGTGGCCGTGTCGTGGAGCGGGTGGACGTAAGCATCCACGAGGCCAATCTGTGCTTCACGGAGACCGGCGTCGCCGGCTTTGCGCTGGGCGGCCCGCGTTCCATGCGCCGGGGCGTGAACCGCTATAGTCCCACGTATCCGGCCGCCTGCTTCCAGACGGCGCGGGGCTGGATCGGCGTTACCGCGCTCACGCCGCCCCAATGGGGGGCGCTGTGCGAACTGGTGGGGCTGCCCGCCCTGGCCCAGGACCCCCGGCTGGCGACCGCGCAGGGCCGCTTGGACCACGCGGACGAAGTTGAGGCGGCCCTGGCGCCTGCCTTCCTGGCCCGGAGCGCCGCCGAGTGGTTGACGCTGGGCCAGGCGCGCCGGATACCCTTCGCCCCCGTGCCCACGCCCGCGGAACTGCTCGCGACGCCCCACTGGCGGGAGCGGGGCAGCTTCCGTCCCGTGAGCGGCACGGCGGCGATGGGTCCGGCGGCCCCGTTCCGGATGCGCCCGCTGGCGCACCCGCGGCCGGAAGACGCATCCGCGGCGGACAACCCCGGCACGGCGGAGGACGCACCCAATCCGGGCCGCGGCGTGTTGGCCGGGATCCGCGTCCTGGACCTGTCCATGGGCTGGGCGGGACCGTTGACCACGCGCCATCTGGCGGATCTGGGCGCCGATGTGATCAAGGTGGAAGCTTGCTCCCACATGGACTGGTGGCGCGGTTGGGACGCCCTGCAGCAGGGCGATCCGCCGCCCCATGAGATGCGCCCCAACTTCGCCGCCATGAACCGCAACAAGCGGGGCGTCGCGCTGGAGATGAACACGCCCCAGGGCCTGGAGTTGGTGCGCGGCCTGGCGGCCCGCTCGCACCTGCTGGTGGAGAACTTCGCCCCCGGCGCGCTGGAACGGCTGGAGTTGGGCCCGGGGCACCTGGCGGCGCTGCATCCCGGCCTGCTGTACCTGTCCATGGGCGGCTTTGGGCATTCCGGCCCATGGCGGGATTTCCGCGCCTACGGCTCCACGACGGAGCAGGCGTCCGGGCTGCCGTTCGTCAATGGACAGGCGCACTGGCCGCCCAGCTTGCAGCACGTCGCGTACGGCGATGCCGTGGCCGGATTGTACGGCGCGGCGGCGGCGGTGACGGCGCTGCACGGTCGAACCGCCGGGGGAGGGCAACACATTGACCTCTCCCAGGTGGAATGCCTGTTCCAACTGGGCGCGGACGCGATCGTGACGGCCTCGTTGAGCGCCGGCGCGCCGCGGCGCACGGGATCGCGGCGGACCGGCGCCGTCCCCTGCGGATGCTTCCCGGGGCGGGACCCCGACACCTGGGTCGCCTTGGCCGTGGAAACCGGCCCCCAGTGGCAGGCCCTGTGCGGGCTGCTGGGCCGCGGCGAATGGGCCGGCGTCAACCGTGGCCGCCTGGACGAGGACGAGATCGAAGCCGCGGTCGGCAACTGGACCGCGCGCCGTCCGGCCGTGGAGACCGTGAGCCTGCTCCAAGCGCAGGGTGTGCCCGCCGCCGAGGTCACGCCCACGCACGCCCTTCTGGACGACCCGCACCTGGTCCACAACGGCTGCTGGCCGCGGCTGGAGCGGCGCCACATCGGGCGGCACGTGGTCCCGGCGGCGCCCTACCGCCTGGATGGGCAGCGCCCGGTGCTGGAGCGCCCCGCGCCGACCCTCGGGGAGCACAACGACGAGGTGTTGACCCAATCGCTGGGGCTGACCCCCGCGCGGGTGCAGGCCCTGGCCCAATCCGGGATCATTGGCTCCAAGCCCACGCTGGCATGAGCAGCAGACCCCCTAACGAGGAGGGCGCATCATGATGGACGAGGCGACTTATCTGGCCGATGTGCGGCGCCGGCAGGAGCAAAGCTGGCCCCAGGGGGTTCCCCGCCAGCCGCACTACCCCTGCGGCGAGGTTCCCCTGTACGCGTACCTGCGCCACTGGGCGCGGGTGCAGCCGGAGCAAGCGGCGTTCATCTTCTATGGCAACGCGCTGAGCTACCGCGAGCTGGACGAACAGAGCGACCGCTTCGCCGGGCTGTTGGCCGCGCACGGCGTGGTGCGGGGCGACCGCGTGGCGGTGTTCCTGCCCAACTGCCCCCAGTTCGCGATCGCGTTCTTCGGCATCCTCAAGCTGGGGGCGGTGCATGTGCCGGTCAATCCGCTGTTCAAGGAACACGAGTTGATCTACGAGCTGGAGGACACGGGCGCCGTCGCCATCCTGGCCCAGGATCAGTTGTTCGCCATGGTGCGGGAGGTCTGGCCCAAGACGCGGCTCAAGGTGGCGTTCACGACCGGGTTCGCGGAGGTGCTGCCGGAGCGCCCGGCGTTCCATGTGCCCGCGTCCATCCGCCAGCCGCGCAGCGCGCACCCGGACGCGATAGACCTGCTGCCCGCCCTGGCCGCCGCCCCCGCCACCCCCGTCTCCGGCGGCGCGCTAGACGACGTGGCGGCCCTGAACTACACCGGCGGCACGACCGGCATGCCCAAGGGCTGCGTGCACACCCAGCGCGACATGATCTACACGGCGGCCACCACCTGCACCGTCGGCCTGGACCTTTCGCCGAAGGACATCATGCTGTGCTTTTACCCGGTGTTCTGGATCGCCGGGGAGGACCTGGGGCTGATCTTCCCCGTGTTCGCGGGCGCCACCTGCGTGCTGCTGGCGCGCTGGGATCCCCTCAGCTTCATGACCGCCGTGGAGCGCTACCGCGTGACCGTGGCCAGCCTGCTCGTGGACAACGCCGTGGAGGTGATGGACCATCCCGACGCGGGCCAGCACGACCTGCGCTCGCTGCGGGCCGCGCGCTGCTCCTCGTTCGTGAAGAAGGTGAATCTGGAGTATCGCCGCCGGTGGGAGCGCCTCACGGGTTCCTCGATGATCGAGGCCGCCTGGGGCATGACGGAAACCCACACGGTGGATACCTTTACCAACGGCATGCAGGACGGCGACATGGACCTCCGTTCCCAGCCCATCTTCGTGGGCCTGCCCATGCCCGGCACGGAGTTCAAGATCTGCGACTTCGTGACCGGCGCCTTGCTGCCGCTGGGCACGGACGGCGAAATCGTCGTGCGGTCTCCGTCCCTGCTCAAGGGCTACTGGAACAAGCCCGAGGAGACGGCCCAGGCCCTGCAGGCGGGCTGGCTGCGGACGGGCGACCTGGGGGTGATTGACGAGCAGGGCTACCTGCACTTCCTGGGGCGGCGCAAGGAGATGCTCAAGGTGAAGGGGATGAGCGTGTTTCCCGCCGAGATCGAGGCCATGCTGGGCCAGCACCCGGCCATCGTCGGCTCCGGCGTCATTGGCCGGGAGGACCCGGAGCGCGGGCAAGTCCCCGTGGCCTTCGTGCGCGTGGCCCCCTCGGCAGACCCGCCGGTGCGGCCGGAGGATATCGTGGCGTGGTGCAAGCAGAACATGGCGGGCTACAAAGTGCCGGAGGTACGGATCGTGGATGCGCTGCCCATGACCGCCACGGGCAAGGTGAAGAAGGAGGAATTGGCCAAGTTGCTGTAGGTGCCCGCCCCGCGCACTCCAGGGGCTTGGATCGGGCCGGCGCGACGGCTGCTCTTGATCTTGCCCGCCCCCTAGCAGGGTGCGGAAAAACGAACGACAAGCGGGGGAACAAGTCCCCCCGTACCCCCCGACTAGGTTTTCGCGGCGATACAGCCGCCGCGAAAACAGCAGGGCCAAGGAAGCGCGGGTATTTGCCGCTGCTGTGCGGATCGGCTCCTAGAGGCGATTGGCGCACCGCATGGCCGATCATGATCGTCCCATCCCGATCTCCCTATACCGGGTGCAGGGAGCCACGCTTCCTGCTGGGGCGCTCGGTGCGTCAGCGCCGAGCCAGACTGTAGGGCGGGGCAAAGCCCCCGCAAATCCGCGTCCATTTGTTTTTCCGCACCCTGCTAGCCCCCTATGCCGCCTGGGCGGCGGCGGGCGCCGGGTGCTGGCCGCGCACGTAGAGCAGCAGCGCCGCGACGACGGCCAGGTTGACCACGCCGGCGGCGGCGCCGGTGGCGAAGGGCAGCAGATAGCTGCCGCTCCAGTCG
>Ga0315281_10011164_pt1 | contig 12316 bp, 6 predicted proteins | sample YL17G07_0_MG_FD_204540 | JGI IMG/M metagenome (GOLD analysis project Ga0315281, IMG submission 204540) | Sediment microbial communities from Yellowstone Lake, YNP, Wyoming, USA - YL17G07_0 | ecosystem: Environmental > Aquatic > Freshwater > Lake > Sediment | place: USA: Wyoming | collected... | reverse complement strand
CACCTGTCGCTCCACCGGTAGCTCGAATCCCGTAACCAGCGCCCTCACCGACGCCCTGAACTCCGATGCCACCAGCACCAGCTACTCCTAGTACTCCCTGATGGTTTTGTGCAGGAATTACAGCAGAACCGCCGGCTCCTGCACCGTAAACTCCCGCTCCAATTCCCTCACCAGCACCCTGAACCCCAACCCCACCGTTTCCTCCTCGGCCCAACACACCCTGGTTGGCTAAAGTCGGAGCTGGAGAACCAAGACCACCAAAACCATCTCCACGAACTCCGACTCCGTTCGGGGTTAGTCCGGTGCCCCATACGGGACCTGCCAGACCACCGATTACATTGATGGTCCCGCCCACGTAGATGTCGCCGGCAACGTTCAACCGAGGCTGAAGCAACGCCCCATCTCGGTCCAGACGTTCAAGGGTGGCCTGTCCCTCCCAGGTAACACCGGTATTCGCTGGATCCCATCCAAGGTGTGCAGCGTTAGCGGCTACGCCCCCGACTGCACTGGGATTCAACAAATTGATATCGGTTGCAGTAACGGTACCTTTCCGGTTGTGTTCGGGATGTGCGGTGAAAACACCGCCGGTCTCTAAGTACAGCTCCATGTCATCGAGCCGCACAACTGCGCCACTGGCAAGCGAAACGCCAAGAGATGCCTCAAGAGATGCAGACTCAATACGCAGCTCGCCCACACTCGATGTGGCTACCGGAACCTGGAAAATTTTGTCCACGGAGCGATATGCAGCATCCACGGACGCCATCGAGACTGCAAACGAAACATCGGTGGCGACACCTGCCACCGACAGAAACCGCACCTTCACTGTAAGGGTTCCGCTAGAAGCGGACTGTAGAACCTTCACCTTGAAACGAAGCCGGACGTTTGCTTCAAGGCTGAACGGAACGTGCAGCGCTTGAGAAATAGTGGCAGTCAACGGCCCTATGCCAGCTTGTTGCAACTGGAGGCATTGCCCGTCAGATGCCGGATCGGCAGCGGTTATCAACCACCAACCGATCGGTCCTTTAGCCGAGTTCCAGGGAGCAGCGGAGTACATCGGGGCGATTCCAGGATCCCCCCACTCAAATCCCCCGTTTTGAAGAAGAGATGCCCAAGCGACCGCTCCAGGGGCTACTGCATCCCACGCTTCGGTACGCCGAGCATGGGTGATGCTCGCCGCAGGGATGAGTATGGCGGAACCAGGGACTTCTACCGTTCCTAAAACTACCAAATCCCTCTGTGCGATGGCACTTAGCGCGTCCCACTCAGTTAGAGAGTACCCGCGAAGTTCTGTCGTGGTATCGGCACCAACCGAAAAACTGGCCTGAAGCGCCACAATTGTAGGTTGGGGCTGAGCTATGAAGCTCGCAAGACTCAACGTTAGGGGGCTGCTAGTGTTTCTAACCGTAACAGTGTCGCCAGCATGATTGCGAATCACTGCCACGTGATCTGGTGGCGTTGAGGTTCCGTCCCCAATGGCGTTAACACACAAAGTAGTTGAGGTGTTGGCCGCGAGTCGCCAGCCACGGTAAATCCCGCTCGGAACCGTTACCGCCATTTTCTTGTTGGTCGCCTCGGTGACGTAAGGTTCCTTCCACCGCATCGTTACGCGGGTGTTTGGATCTGCCGTCAATGAGAGAATTTGGCTGGGCATCTAAGATTCCTCTTACGACTGGTGACCCATCACGATGACGTTGATGTAGAAACTGTTCGTCCCGAAGGTGAGACCTCCAGCTCCGATGGAGCAGCTCGTAGCGGAGATGTGATCCACCGACGGACTATAGCTCGTGCCCGTGACAGTTGAGTCTGCCGACACCACCACAGAATAGTCGTGCGTGCCGATGAAGCCACCCGCAAAGTTTAGCGTCAAAGCGAGGGTCGGAACCGTATAAGTGATGGTGCAATTGAACCCAGACATGATTACGACGCCCGTTCCGTTGCTTCGAATCCGGCACCACGCCTTGACGATATTGCTGTGGATCAATCGGTTCGTGTAGGGATTTCCGACACCAGGATATAACCCGCCTGACGGCATGTGAACTCCGCCGCTGCTGGTACTGTAGGCAACATAGGGTACTTCGATTGCCGCTCCAGTTCCTTTTCCAGAGAAAGATCCGCCGTTGCCGTTTGTAGCAGACGGATTGATGTTTCCGAAAAGCCCGTAACCTCCTTCGCCTCCGGTTCCAGCTATCCCCACTTGTGAGGTTCCAAGTGCCCAGCCGATCACGCCTGCACCAGTACCAGACGGATCCGCTAGGAAAAATCCGCCGTAACCGTTTCCGGACGCTAGACCCAGCACTCCAGTTCCAGCGGGTGGCGATGCGGTGGAGAAGTCCTTACCAACCCCGAATCCTCCTAAACCGAATCCGGTCCCCTTAGAGGTAAACGCGCCTCCATGACCATTGGTATAGGATCCGCCCGCGCTTCCCTTAACTCCAATACCACCTTCGCCGCTGTATCCGATTACTCCGGAGGCGGCTGCACCAGTACCGAGTCCCTGAACTCCGACGAACCCACCATCAGCCAGTACGCCCGCAGCACCCGAACCAGGCGCTGTGAAATATCCAGCGTGACCAGTGCCGTTTCCTCGAAAGGACCCGCCGTAACCATTTCCAATGGCAGCTCCAATCACTCCAGTTCCAGCAGGAGCTGTCGGTAACGTAGCTCCGTTACCCATACCAACAACACCGACTCCAGTGTTATCTCCGGCGCATTTCCCCAGTACTCCGTAACCACCGCCGCCCATACCTCCCGTAGCGTACACGCCAGGACCTCCGGCGTACCCCGCCTCAACCATTATCCCGACGCCGGATGAGCCTCCCTTGAAGTATCCACCGTGGGAGATGTCTGCCACCGCCCAAACCCCGACTCCGCCAGCGTATGTGCCGATACCAATAAGCCCAGTACCAGCACTAGCGGTCATAGCGGTAGAGGGCTCTTTGCCCGAGCCAAAAACACCGTAGCCGCCGCTTGCGCCTGCCAGACCGTAAACACCTGCGTAGCTTCCTGTGCTGATTCCGTAGGCTCCAATGCTGCCTGTGGGGCTACCCGAACCGTAGATTCCGGGTCCGGTTCCAGCGCCTCGAAAATACCCACCAGCGCCTGCTGCGCTGAGGCTTGAGGCAAGTCCCACCACGCCGCTTCCAACCGGAGCTGAGGCGGAAACCGGAGTAGCTCCATACCCGGCTACTCCGTACCCGTTGCCTTGACCGGTGCCTTTGACGCCAGTTCCACTGGTCCCACCAGTACCTTCGACACCAGACCCCGACAGTATCCCCTGCCCCGTAACTCCAATCCCGCCCGAGTTTCCAGCAGTACCAAAAACCCCAGTCGCCGTGCCCGAACCTTTCCCCTCTACACCGATTCCACCACTAGCGCCGCCTAGACCGTAGACACCTTGTGCTACACCACCACCCTGACCACGAACACCTTGTCCACCGCCAGATCCGCCTGTCCCAAAAATTCCCCAGCCAGTACCGGATGCCGTGCCTATTACTCCAATTCCGTTGGTGGCTCCCCCCATCCCGTACACTCCGCTACCGGTTCCCCCTCCCCGACCCGTAACACCGTCTCCATCGCTACCCCCGCCCTCTCCCCAAACTCCAATTCCGTTAGTCGGTCCTCCTTGCCCCGTGACGCCATTACCGCTTCCTACTCCTTCCCCTACAACTCCGGATTCATCGCTGGCACTACCGTAGCCATGCACTCCTCCGTATCCAGGTACATTCCCTGCTGTTCCTGTAATGGTTCCGGTAACAACCAGATTGGGTTGCGCGGATCCAGTAGCCAGATCCTGGCGATGGACAGTAAGTACTCCAGCGGTTCCTTCTAGGGGGTTGAAATCAACCCGGACGGCGTTCGAGGTGCCGCTCATGTCCGGATCTATGAAGGCCAACGCGCTGGCAACCGCAGTACCTTTACGCCCGTATTCCGGATGCGGAGCGAAAACCCCACCGGTTTCCAGAAACACTTCCATGTCGTCTAGACGAAAGGCAGCAACAGCCCCCGAAGCCACCGTGAGGGAGTTCACCATGATGCGGACTCTGGCAAGACTGGTAGACCCTACTGGTACCGGAAGAATCTGATCAATTAGTCGGTAAGTGGTGTCTATTTCCGGAACAGTCGCGGGCAGCGGAACTGCGAAGTACACATTGCCGCTACCTTCGCTTGACGGAAGAAAATCTACCGATATGGACAAGTCCCCAGCCGTAACAGCTTGTAGCCCCTTTACCTTGAGGCGCAATCGGAAATGCGTTGCTTGATTAAACGGGGCGTGGATGTCCTGAGAGATGTTCCCCGTCATGCCTCCTGGTGATGTTCGGACCAGCATGAGATTTTGCCCACCAGAGGCGGAATCTGTGTCGTCTAGTTCCCAAGTACCGTTGGTAACAGTCGTGTTCTCCCAAGGACTGGCGTAGTTACGATAGGTCCCTAAAGGTTGAAGTGCGGGTCCATACTCAAACCCACCGTTTTGAAGCATGGGCGCCCAAGCTACAGCACCAGGAGCTACCGAATCCCACGCTTCAGTGCGGCGCTCATGCGTGATGTTTTCGGGGGGAATTTCGATGGAGGGACCCGGTACTACGACTGTGCCCAGCACTACGAATTCTCGTTTCGCGGTACTGGAAAGCCCATCCCATTCTGAGGCAACAAAACCGACGATTTCTGCCGTAGTTGCAGCCCCGGTATTGGTGTACGCGATTCTGATCGCTACGACGACCGTTTGCCCTTGAAGTGCGGCGAATTCAACACCATCGATGTTCAGCGCAATATACTCCCCAGAGGTCCAGACCGTGAGGGTGTAGCCGGTGTTGGTTTTAATCGCCGCCGCGTGATCTCCAGTTGTTGCGTCCCCGTAAATGTAGATCCTCCTGCTCAGAGTAGGCGCCAAAGGAGGAGTTGGACCCAACCTCCAACCTCGATAGATTCCAGGGGGGGTCACCACTGACATTTTTCGGTTGACGCCCGCAGTCACGTACTGCTCGCGCCACTTCATTGTGACCCGAGAGATACCGTCGGTAACCAGGTTGTGAATCGACGTAGGCATCAGCGACTCCTAGAAGATAAGCTTTACGATGTGCTCGATTTGGTTCGTCGCGTACTTGATTTCTTTCGGGAAGGTACCATACGCAATCATCAACCGCTTAGCATCTGTGGGACCTGAGCTTCCGCTAGGGTCTGGGGCGATAGGGTCTCTCGCGTAAAGCGGATGATCCGAAAAAATACCTAGCTCCCAAATCTCTGGCGCGTTTCCGTGGCCGTCGTCGTTGAAGTCCGGCAAGTCCAAAAGGCATCGAATCTCCACAGTATTGGGGGCAAGCAGCGGATCGATGAGAGGATCCGGATAAGTGAAATCTGACGGAGTCAGCTCTTTCTCGAACCAAGCGCGACTATAGGTGGCAGGAATGACTGAGTAACGAATTCCGGACAATCGGGTGCCGTCCACCACTGCGTCAAGATCCTGGATGCTTGTATCTACCCTACGGAGGTCGGGGTCAGGTACTCGCGTAGTGGCGCCTGATCCTGGGTCGTACCAACCACCTTCTCCCACTTTGAAACTGAGTAAGCTTGGATTCCAAGTTGGAGTGCCTGGATCTGTAACTGTGCCTGGTGCGTATTTTCGACCAAAAAACCAAGGCCAATACCGGCGGGCGTCTGAAGTTATTGTTGCTAGGATGATTGCCATTTCAACTCCTTAAGACAGCACGGCGAGGAGGCTACCGTTGTTGACATCCGAGATATCGGCTAGAGGATTGGTATAGTCGATAGTGTACGTTGTCAGCGTAGTGGCAGACCCCGTAATCACGAAGGTGCCGTTGTTTGCTGGGGTTGCTGCTCCGGAAATTGTGAGGCTCATTCCTGCGATGCTTGGTAGCGCCCCCAAGAACCCCGAAATTGTGGCGGTTGTACCGACAAGTCCAGAGACAGTACCGGTGGTGGTACCGTAATCCAAACTCGCGGTGATGCGACCGTTATTGGCGTCTAGTAGCACCGCAGCCATGTTGGTGTAGCTGACGGTTGTGAAAGTGTAGCCCATTCCCGAAATAGGGGTGGCAGTGTTTCCCACTGAAACCACCGGAAAGGTGCCGTTGTTTGCTGGGGTTGCTGCCCCCGTAAGAGTAATGGTCGCCCAACCCATATCGGAAATTGGTCCCAGAAAACCAGAGAGCACCGCGATGGGAGTACCGAAACTTTCTATGGTGCCCGTATAGGCGGCTGTTGCAATCCCTGCGGTGGAGCGCAGCATAGTGTTATCCGGAATGACCAGATAGCTGCCGCTCAGAAGTTCGGGATCTGGAGGGTCGTAGAAGTAGTACATGTCCCCAGGAAAGTTCTCGTAGTAGCCCTGAACCGGAGCCATGAGCCAGTAGATTATTTTGCCCGCAGAGAATTCTACCGTGATGTTTAGAGATGCCTCCATCGCGCTGCTAAACCGCGATATGGTCTCTACGTGAGCAGGGGTCACTTGTTCGATTCGCTGCATCATGCGACGTAACACCAATTCCAGTGCTAATTCGGCATCGTTCAGAACGGATCCGTACACGATGTTTAGTACTATCTTGCTGGCTGGACAGTAGGTGCTGATACCCGTCGAATCACAGTTAATGAGTTCCGAGCAGTCGTAGTCCAGTCTGATTTCCCCGGTAGCAGGTTGTGCTCCGTAGAACACCAGAACGGTATAGATTCCAGATCCCGGAGCAGTTTCGACTGGAAGGCTTTCCAGGTACATCACCTGGTTACTGCTATCGGTGAGCCTCCAATTTCCTGTAGAGACGGACTGCACCACGTTCATGGGACCCGCGATGGTCAGGCTCCACAGGTTTTCGGACTGAAGCACAACGCCTGTAATCTCTAGAAGTGGGGGAACCGGTGCTGGAAACCGCGAGTTAGGGATGGTGCTGATGAACGGACCACTGCCATCCCCCACATCTTCTTCCCAACAAAACCTGTCCACGGCGAAGTTGTCCTCGCCGCCTACGAGGTTTGTTGCCCCCAATAACAGCATGGTCCCCGTGCCGGCTGCTGCGGATATCGCGGTATTCCAAGGACCAGCGGCTTCTACGGCGGTCACAACGTTGGCAGCAAGTTCTCCGAAATCGAAGGTGACCCTGACAGCGTTGGGTGTCGGTACATCTACAACGGGAATCGCAGGGGGTCCTGGAGCCCTAATGACCTGCTCGATGGAAACATCGTTTCCTCCGGAACCTGAAACGGCAGCAGTGTAGGTGATACTCCCGCCTGTCCCTGGGACGACAAGTGAAGCTTTCGGGTTTATGAGCTGACCCATCAAAATCGGGTCCATGTCGTCGTAACGGGGCTGAGTAGGCGGAAGCGTTGTGTAGAGTCGCGCAACGTTCCACTTCAGCAGCCCGAAGTCAGGAAGAGTCGCGGGATCATCCGGGGGCAGTCGGAACTCAACCGTTCTGGAATCTATGAAGCTGTCGATGGTGTACAACTTGTTATTGCCGGTGATTGCTGAGTTCTGGATCCGGATCTGACGCCCAACGTCTGCGAGCTTGAAGACCGCTTGTTCTGGGCTACCAGGATCGGTATCTATGTCGGTGTAGAACCGAACGCGCCCCGTGAGCGCGGGACTCACTATCAGTCGTCCCTTGATGCCATGACGTCCAACGGCTACCTCTCCGGGTTCGTATAGACTTGCCGAGGGTATCAGCAAGGAAATGTCTTGGGAGATTCGGTACAACGCTGCTGCCTCGATACTAAACCCACTGATGGCCCCAAGCAGTGAGTATGCTTTTGCGGTGCCCTTCCGACCAATCCACTGAGCATTGTTCTTTACCCAGCTTCGCTGTCGCGCCTCAGTTTCGCGGATGTCGATATCGACTCCGAAATCCTGCGCGAGGTACTGGAGCAACGAGGGTGCCCTGAGTCGCACTCGCAGCAAATCGTCAATAGCGGTCGAGACCCGAAGTGCCCACTCCAAAGGTCCTGTGTATCCGGCAAGCGGAAACGGATTGGGCAACGATGGGATGTTCAGTACCGGCCCAACAGTAACCGTATCCGGAGACAGTACGGACGTGATGATTGTCGTGCCATTAGCCGTCCCCGATCCGAGGATGCTTAGAAGCTTTCCTCGGTCTACGGAGAGGTAACTCCAACCGACGCTTCCATTGTTCAGATCCGGAGCAAGAAGCGGGAGAGAAACATCGGTATTTAGGTATTGTACTGACCCGGAATTGACGTACGCCACAATCTCGAATGAGCCTGGAGGAGTTGCGGTGGCGCTGTTGTGTCTGGGATCAGCAGCTCCCGAAATAGTAATTCGCCTACCTACGCAACCTGGCTCCATACCAAACAGCCCACTGATGGTCACAACCGATAGGGCTACGCCGGTAATGCTGGCGGTGCTTCCGGATAGGTCCGGGGAGAACTTCCCAGAGGGAAGCTTGACGGTTGCCGCGTCTGGCGCGAGGACAGTAACTACCGCCGGAGCGGAGGTAGAGATTTCGTAGTTGGTTTGCTCGGCTACGCCACGAACACCCTGTACTCGTCCCCTAAGAGAGAGTCTGGGTCTGGGTAGCAATGCCCAATGCAGGGGTCCGACATCATCTGCAACCGGCGTCGACAAATCAAACGCATCTGAAGGACCGATACGAGAAATTTCCGCCAATCGATACGAAAAGTCCCCTGTAACGTATCCGGGGTCCGTAACAGTAGCCCACCGGATGTTCAGAATTTCGTATTTGTCGTTATTCGCTGGCGATGATGATCCTGAAATGGTTAGGCGCTTGCCGATATCCTCTAAAGTGAACTGGTTCGAAATTACGGCGAACTTCAGGTACTCGTACGAGGCAATATCAGCATCAGATGCCCCTCGGTAGCCCTCTACGAGCAACACAGCGGTGTTGGTCAGTACTTTAGCAACTCTGGTGTACGCGATGTTTTCCTGGGTCGTAATTTTGAGATACCCGCCGACAGCCACTTCCGTAAGAAACAGGGTACCTACCCCAGTTACAGTTGCGTTTCCCGCCGTTACGGAAACCACTCCAGTAAGTGTTCTGTTTCCCCCGCTGAGAACCCCGTCATCACCTTCTCGTTCAGTTCGGGAAGGTAGTTGAGTTCGGGCCAGTACTTCATACTCGGCATACCCATCGAACAGAATCCACCCTGGAGTCACTTCGGATACGTCTCCGAACTCCACTTCGATGTCGGTGCGGTCTATAGGCACTACCGAAGGTTCACGTAGCTCCCAAGTCAAAAGACCGGCGTCCTGAGCCAATGCGGGGGCAGTGAGCGCCTTTGTGGGCTCTATCACCGAGGCGATACTGACAGTCTTGTTGTTGGTGGGGTTGGTAGACCGACTGATTTCCAGTTCTTTGCCGGCAAGATTGTTGATGAGCCGCATTGTCGGGGAAACGAACTCCCCGAATGCCGTGACAGAGCCGTTAAACCCTCGTTGGATTACAGCACCCTTGGTGATTACTCGTTTCCCTAGAACCGCTTGTGTAGTTACGTCGTACTGGCTACGCACAACCAGCGGATCCCGAAGATCACCGAATTGCTGGATCTTGTGACGCATCCGCTCGAGAGACGGACGCTCGCCTTCAACCAACTTGGCTAACGGGTATCCGAGCCCCTCGTCTTGCCGCCTGTGTAGCTCGGGCAAGCTCCGATAGAGCACCTGTCGGGACCAATCGTAGGTCCCGAACGGAGATCTTCCGAAAGGTCCATGCCCAAAACCACTGATGGCGCTACCCTACCTTTGCTTGCTTAGAAGCTGGAATCAAAGCCGCTGTTCTAGAAATCGCCACTAGTTTCGAATCAGCCCGTTCCAGGTAGTCAAGGGCTGAACGTAACAGTTCCGGGTCATCGTTTAGATTCCCTATAGCGCTGTTGCACTTTACATGAAGTAGTCCACGAATTCGTCCCGTTAGGTGGCAGTGATCTACAGTCAGGTATTTACGTCTCCCTGTCGGAGGCAAGCGACAGATAGCACACACACCATTCTGGTCAGCAAGCATCCGGTTGTAATCCGACAACTCTATTCCGAAGTTGTGACGAAGGTGTTGCTGCCTCATATACACAACACTTTTATCCGGATTTCGTAAACCCCAGGTTCGCCGTTGCGCTCTGTGGCACTCTATACACCACGATTGGTACCCAGACGAAGTACCGCCTCCTTTATAGAACTTAGCCAACTCTTTAGTTTGCCCGCAGTGGGGGCAAGCTTTTACAGGATTAGCAACTAGTGGATCACAGGACATTGAGCACCTCAATTCCTGCCCACTGACAGAAAATAGAACCCGTACCAGAGAAGACCAAAATACGAACTTCGTAGACATGCGCAGCAGCGGCTAGCACTACCACCGCTACTTGCTGACTCGGAGTTACAGAAGCGCAGCTCAGTTCGGTAATCATCGTGCTGGTGGTGAAATCCCAAAGCTGGACCCTGCCTGTCATTCCTGGGGTGCCCACAACAAACGCGCAAATCTTGAACTTGGTCGAAACCGTAGTACCAGTAAGGGCGTACTCGCCAGGATCAAAGGTGTAGTCGCCTGCGACCTGGGGGGCACCCAGGCTAGTGGTCTGGTTCAGCGCGATAGGGATTTGGGACCTGAAAGTCTGCCCGCTGCTCCCAAAGGTGCTTACTGTGGCGTCTACTCTACCAGGGGTTCCTGGTACGTCGACTAGAGTAACGCCTGAAACGAAATTCAAAACAGGACGACTACCGATGACGGACCCCGCTTGAGCGAAGTCCACCCGGAGGGCGTGCTTGTGATCACTACGCGCCAGGGATAGCAACGTTCCGGCCGCTACCGCCGCAGAAGTGACCGGTTGTATATTGCCCACCACTCCGGTAGAAACCGGATGCCGATGGTCTTCTCGTGTAGCTAGATCAGAGCTTCCCGAAGCCCCGGTATCCCCAGCCTGTATCGTTACTGGAGATATAGTGGAAAGACTCGATCCCACAATGACAAAGTACAAGGGGGTGACGTCAACAACGATGGGAGGGTCGGTAGCTAGCTCAAAAAGCTTGTGTTGGTAGGTGCCGGACTCTATGGTTACCAAAGATCCAGAAGTAACGGTGGAGCTGTCGTTAAAATCTGTAGATCTCGCCCAGGTATTTGGCGCCAACGTGCGAACTTCGTAAATTCCGTTTTCAGCAGGTGTGGATTGCATCCACACCAAAACGCGATCCCCCACATCGAGCGTTAGAGCGTCCAAAGTGCTTGGAGGACTAACGAGATTCACATTCGCCAACGTGGCGACTCGACAAGGAACTTTGAAGCCCTTGATGTTTGAAGCAGAAGACGAGTTCTCCAGAACGTTTGCGACTTCTCCGTCCTTGATGGATCGTCCGTTGCGGAAGTAGAACTGAACCCCGCTGCGGATGCCCACCATCAGATCCGCGTCGCTGGACGGAACTTGTGAGGCGGTCAGTGCGAGAACTGCGGTGTTTTGTGTCGGGGCACGCGGGACAGTTACGTAGAAGGCATTCCCATCCAGGAGGTCCACGTACCCAGGAGCGATGTACCAGTAGAACCCCGTGATGGGCGCCGGAATGCGGATGTTTCCGTCCCAAGACAATCTGCCCTTCAGAGTCGAAAGATTGATGGTGAACGCAATCGAGCCACCACCTGTCAAAAGAGTTTGGCGGTCTTCTCTCTCGGCGTATACCGCCGAATCCACCGCCTCTACCATTCCGACAAACTGATCGAAAAACGGATCAGAGTTTTCGCTGGGATATGGGATCAAGGTCCTCGGAGTATTGGGCACGGAATATCTCCTACAGCGGCAAAATAGTTACGCCGGCTTGAACGATGAAGGTGCTGGGCAGCACTACCGCGAACCGCTTACCGCCGGACAGAATCACCCAAACGTCGAAGACGTACTGCTTTGCCGCTAAAGTCTGAGTGTCCGCCGGAACTAGGTAGATTCTGGCCTTCCCTTCTCTCGGGAGTGTTATCTGGGCCTGTACCGGAACATCGGAAATTTTCTGAACGAGGGGATTGGTGTCCGTCAAAAACTCCTTCACCGACATCACTACTTTCGCCCCGGTGAGATCCACCACCTTGCCGTCCGCATCAGTAACGACAAGTTCCAGGGTTTTTGAGGTCCCCCTGATGATAGTCACCGCATTCTCAGGGAGGATGGTAATCGCTTGAATCGGCATCAGTAGACCTCGTGAAGCTGCGCGTGAAGAACCTCTGGGTCCTTTAGAGCCCCTAGAACCAGTTGAGCGTCGAGCAGTCTACCGTCAATGGCACCTGTTTCGTGAATAGTCGCTATCCGAATCTCACTCTCCATCAGTCGCCCGCGCAGGTTGTCCACCTCCAAAATACTACCGCGAAGTGTG
>Ga0315281_10011162_pt1 | contig 12318 bp, 9 predicted proteins | sample YL17G07_0_MG_FD_204540 | JGI IMG/M metagenome (GOLD analysis project Ga0315281, IMG submission 204540) | Sediment microbial communities from Yellowstone Lake, YNP, Wyoming, USA - YL17G07_0 | ecosystem: Environmental > Aquatic > Freshwater > Lake > Sediment | place: USA: Wyoming | collected... | reverse complement strand
GCGGCTCACCACCAGGCCGGCTGCGGTGGAAATCACCAATGCGGGAATCTGCGCGACCAGACCGTCGCCGATGGCCAGCAAAGTATAATTTTGCGCGGCGGCGGCAATATCCATATTGTGCTGCATGACCCCGATTATCAATCCACCAACTACGTTGATCAGCATAATCATGATGCCGGCCACCGCGTCGCCGCGCACAAACTTGCTGGCACCGTCCATAGAACCGTAAAAATCCGCTTCCTGCGCGATATTGGCACGGCGGCGACGCGCTTCATCCTCGCCGATAAGCCCTGCATTGAGGTCGGCGTCAATTGCCATCTGCTTGCCCGGCATCGCATCCAAAGTGAAACGCGCGCCCACTTCGGCGATACGTCCAGCACCCTTGGTGATCACCACGAAGTTGATCACCACCAGGATGGCGAACACCACGATACCGACCGCGTAATTGCCACCCACCAGAAACTGGCCGAACGACTCGATCACCTTACCTGCGGCAGCCGGGCCGGTGTGGCCTTGCATCAACACCACACGGGTGGAAGCCACGTTAAGTGACAGGCGCAGCAACGTGGTAATCAGCAGCACCGTGGGGAATACGGAAAAGTCCAGCGCCTTGGTGGTGTTCATGCTCACCAGCAACACCATGACGGCCATCGCGATGTTGAAAGTGAATAAAATATCGAGCAGCATCGGCGGCAGCGGCAGCACCATCATCGCCAGTATCATCACGATCAGCACCGGTCCGGCCATGGTGCGCAAACCGGCACGCTTGATAAAACTTTGCAGGGTCAATAACAGGTTCATGATGCGTTTCCTTCATTAGAAACTTGGGTTGCAGGATCGAGTTGCGGCGGCACCGGCAAATCGTGCGGCTCTTCCGGCATGGCGGCGCCACCTTGACGGTGACGGCGCAATTGGTAAACATAAGCCAGCACTTCCGCAACGGCCGTATACAACGCCTCCGGAATGGTTTGCCCCAGTTCGGTATGCTTGTGCAAGGCACGCGCCAGCGGCGGCGCTTCCAGGATCGGTATGTTATTTGCGATGGCGATTTCCTTGATGCGGGCAGCGAGGAAATGCGAACCCTTGGCCACCACGACAGGAGCCTTCATGCCACCTTCGCTATAACGCAAGGCTACGGAATAGTGTGTCGGGTTGGTCACCACCACATCGGCAGTCGGGATTTCAGCCATCATGCGGCGGCGCGCCATTTCACGCTGCATGCTGCGGATGCGTCCCTTGACCTGCGGATCGCCCTCGGTCTCCCTGGCTTCCTGGCGCAGTTCTTCCTTGGTCATCTTCAGCTTGCTGTTGTGCTCCCATAACTGGAACGGCACATCTATCGCAACGATAAGCAACATGCCGCCCATGATGGCGGCGAAGCTCATCCACATCAGATACCCGAGGTGCGGTATGGAAGCAGCTGCCGGTTGCGCCACCAGCATCATCACCGCATCCTTGTTGTGCCAGACCGCCCACGCACCCACCCCGCCCACAATCAGCGATTTGCCGATGGCCTTGACCAGCTCCACCAACCCGTGGGTCGAGAACATGCGGCCGAGGCCTGATGCGGGATTGAGTTTTGAAAAGTTGGGAACCAGGGGCTTCATGCTGAACATCCAGCCGTTAAGCAACAAGGGGGATAGCGCTGCGGTGATAAGCAGCAACAGCAGGAACGGCAAGAAAGCCACCAGCGTTTCTACCGACAAAGTATACAAACGCGGCAACAGCAAGTCGGAATGGAAGGCCAGCTTGGTGTCGAGAGTAAGACCGTCACGCAACACTTTGGTCAATTGCGCGGATATCCCGGAACCCATCACCCACAACCCGGCACCGCCCGCCCACAGCACGGCGAAGGTAGATAATTCGCGCGAACGTGCTACCTGGCCTTCTTCACGCGCCTGATCCAGGCGCCGCTGTGAGGGCTGTTCTGTTCGTTCGAGATCGCTATCTTCTGCCATGATTTACTCCTGCGGCAGCGACACGTTACTGGCTTTAGCCAGCCGATTGCGGGAGCTGCCGCAACCGCCCTTCTCCCACCAGAGGGATATCCCTATCGTGATGGGGCGGTTGTCAGGCCATTATCAACAATCAGGGGAAAATCAATGCGGTAAACAAGGCGGGTTTCCCGTCGCAATTGCCCTGATTGGGCAAATCGGGAATGGTGGAGCGGTTCAGTTTATGCGTTTGAAACAGCAGCGGAAGAAAGATTGAAACCAACCAGCACCTCTGAGCCATTACCCAGAAATTGTATGGAGCTGCACAGGTTATTCAGCAATACAATTCCCCGCCCGTGGCGCTGGCTGTCGGTAGTGGGCAGCTTTCCCATGTGCCGGTAATCGAACCCATCGCCACTGTCGCGCACGCGGATTTTCAGTTGCATACCGTCTCCGGCATAGGCTATTTTTTCCAGGCTCATATCTATCGTTCCGGTTTGGATGCTGGCCAAGCGATCGGCACGTTCGTCGAAGTACTTATCCATACCCTCATGATGATGTTTCAGAGTTGAGTCCAGCTTCAACAAGCCATGATCCAGGGCATTATTGAATAATTCCGACAGGATCAGGAATATCTCGCCCTTGCTCTTGCTGTCGTTTTCGATCTGGTTGACCACCTCCAGCAACATGGGAACCACATCCATATTCTTGATTTGCGGCATGGACAAGGAGAGGGAAAATTGCCAAACAGCCCGCCCTTGCCCTTGTGGCTGCTCCGGTTCCTGCATTTGCACTTGTACTTGTGCATGCGCCTGTTCCTGTTCTTGCATGCACTGCACCATCATCAGTGCAACGTCATCCTTGACAGACACCTTCCCGGCAGAAAATTCATCGATGGCCGTTTTAATATTTTGCCAGCGGTCTGAAGGTGTGGCAGAACGGGCTACCTGCAACAACTGCTCCAAGCCAAACAGTTCGCCGTTCTGGTTTTCCAGTTCGACGACACCCTTGGAAAACATGAGCAGGCCGCAATCGTCACTCGCGCAAGAGTAATGCTCCACCGCAGCATCGAATTGCTCAGCCGGCAAAATACCCAAGGCGAGGTGATGCGAGTTGAATCGATAGGCCTCGACTCCATCGGCATTCAACATCACCGGCGGTGGGCAGCCGCCGTTCCAGACTCTAATCATCCGGTTAACCGGGTCGATAGAAACCAGGATGGCCGCAACAAAATGATTAACCGTGAGGGAATGCCGCACCTTGACATTCATTTCCTTGGCGACGGCGGCGATGTCAAAGCCTTTCTCGGTCATGGAGTAGAACGTTTGTATCGCAGGCATTCCGGCAAGCGCGGCAGACAAACCATGCCCAGTGCTATCCGCCAGCATCGCATGCAATTGTCCTCCGGGGGCGCGCGCCACTGCGATCAGATCACCGCAGAAATTCTCGGCGGATTTCAGGTAAAACTGCACAGCACGGTCTTTCAGCTTGTCCAATGCAATCAATCGCTGCATGTACCCCAGCGCGATGCGCTGGTCTTCCTCGTTGCGTGCATGGTAATCCTGCAACAACTGGTTCTGTTCGGCCAGCTGCCGGGTAAGGCGCAAACGCTCATACAGGGAATTGATCTTGGCTTGCAGGAGCTTGAAATCTATTGGCTTGATCAGGTATTCGTCACCGCCGGCCTCGATGCCGCGCACGATGTCATTCGTCTGTCCTGCCACGGTAATAAAAATGATGGGGAACCATTCTGTATCGATACGGCGCATTTCACGCACCGCTTCGTAGCCGCCGATGCCGGGCATCATGACATCCATCATGACCAAATCTACCCGCTGCTGCAAAAACATATCCAGCGCCTCCTCGCCGCTGCGCGCCGACACCACCGAGTGTCCCATTTGGCGCAGCATGGTAGCCAGCACCAGGATATTTTCCGTGGCGTCATCCACCACCAGAATATTCAGGTTCTTCGCCACGGCGGACACAGAGTCGACCATCAGATTCATGCGTTTTGGCCGTTTAACGGATGGTGAACAGTTTTTTGAAGTTGGCGATATCGAGAATTTGCATCAGGGTGGTGTTTGGGCGCACCAGCGCGACAGCCTTGCCTTCTGTCTCCGAACGCTCCCGCAACAGCAGCAGCATACCCAGAGCCGAGCTATCCATGTATTCCACACCGGACAGGTTGATCTCTATGCTGGAAACTCCTTTCTGTTGCAACAGCGGATCGTAGGCCTCCTTGAAGGCGCGGTGCGCGTTAAAATCGAACCGTCCAGCCATGTGTATGGTTGCGACCGGTCCGGCTGTCGATACGTTGATATTCATCATGCTGCTCTCCTTGTTAAAAATTTATGCCCGATTCAGATTCTACACCCGACTGCCTGCCCCGCCAGTTTTCCTCAGCCTGTCCAACACCCGTTGCGCCATGTCCTGTATGGGAACAATTTCATCCACCGCGCCCACTGCTACCGCCTCGCGCGGCATCCCATACACCACGCAAGTCGCCTCGTCCTGGGCAAGATTATAAGACCCGGCCTGACGCATTTCCAGCATGCCGACAGCGCCATCCTTGCCCATGCCGGTGAGCATCACGCCGGTGACATTCTTGCCGCCGCACTGCGCGGCGGAGCGGAACAGCACTTCCACCGAAGGGCGATGGTGGTTGACCGGCGCGGATTGGCTCAGCTCGGTCATGTAATTCGCCCCGCTGCGCTTGAGCAATAAATGCGAATGCCCCGGCGCGATGTAGGCATGCCCCGGCAATACCCGCTCCTTGCCCTCGGCTTCCGTTACGCGAATCTTGCACAAGCCATCCAGACGCATGGCGAAGGATTTGGTGAAAGCCTCCGGCATGTGCTGCGCAATCAATATCCCCGGTGAATCCGGCGGCATACGGATGAGAAATTCCTTGATCGCCTCGGTGCCGCCGGTGGAAGAACCGACCACGATAATTTTCTCGGTGGTGTTGATGCGGTTGCCCAATACTGGCAGCACTCCGCTATTTTGCGGCGTAGACACCTTGCGTGGCGCGATATGCGCCTTGGAGGCCACGCGGATTTTTTCCGCAATCTCGTCGCCGTACTCCTGCAAGCCATCGACGATGCCCATCTTGGGCTTGGCCACGAAATCAACTGCCCCCAGTTCCAGCGCGCGCAACGCGGCATCCGAGCCACGTTCGGTCAGGCTGGAAATCATCAGCACCGGCATGGGGCGCAGGCGCATCAATTTTTCTAGGAAGGTCAGCCCGTCCATCTCGGGCATTTCCACGTCCAACGTCAATACATCCGGGTTGAGCGTCTTGATCATCTCCCGCGCCTGCAACGGGTTCGAGGCGGCGCCCACCGCCTCCATGTCAGGGTAGCTGTTGATGACTTCCTTGAGGATGCTGCGGATCAACGCCGAATCATCAATGATCAGCACATTGATCTTGCGTGTCGGTATAGCATTACTCATTTAGCGGTTCCCATTAAAACAACTCCACATCGCCCTGAACATCGGCCACACTGAGACGCGAACGGTACATCTTATCGCGCTCAATAATGGTGTCATTATGGATGCCGCGCAGTTTTTTTACCAGCACTCGCGACGTGCGCGGAAAGAAATAAACCTTGCGCGGATGGATGTCCAGCAAGTCTTGCCCGGTTAACTCAATATCCTCCGTGCGCAGGTAGTCGAGCACAAACTCGGCATTGCGTTCCCCCACATTGGATATGGTGAGGCCGTTCAGCACGTTGCCGGCGCCGAACACTTTGGCCTCAAGGTTGCAGCGCTGGGCGCCCATCTTGAACAATTGGTTGATCATTATTTCCATGGCGTATGTGCCATAACGCATCGACGGGCTCAATATGCTGACATCATCCCCCAAGCTGCCCGGCAGCATGAAGTGGTTCATGCCGCCGATGCCGCTGGTGCGGTCGCGGATGCACGCGGCGACACACGATCCCAGCACCGTCACCATCGCCATATCGCGCGCCGTCACATAATATTCGCCCGGCAAAATCTTGACGGCATCGATCTCGAACTTCTTGTCGTAATACAAGTTGGGTGCGACAACCTCTTCATAATTTGCATGTATCGTCATGTCAGGCCCATGCGCTCACAATGTTCCATCAGGCCTTATTTTTACGCGCGAGTTCATACACCGTCTTGCTGCGCAGCTTGAACAATTCTTCCGCATGATAAAAACTCTCGGAATGGCCAGCAAATAACAGCCCGTCATTATGCAGCAGCGGCACAAATTTTTTCAGTATCGCAAATTGCGTGGGCTTGTCGAAATAGATCATCACATTGCGGCAGAATATGACATCCAGCGGCGGGCGGATCGGCCAGTTGTTGTCCAGCAGGTTTAATTGCCGGAAAGTGATCATGTCGCGCAACTCCTGGCGCACCCTGACATGCCCGGCATGGCTTCCCGTGCCGCGCAGGAAGAAGCGCTTGACCAAGGCCGGGTCGAGCTTGGCCACGCGCTCTTCCGCATAAACGCCCGCCTTGGCCGCCTCCAGCACCTTGGTATCGAGGTCGGTCGCCAGGATGGTGACCGGCGGCTTGAAGCTGTTGAAGGCATCCACTGCGGTCATCGCTATCGAGTAGGGCTCTTCACCCGTGGATGAAGCGGAGCACCATATTGTGACGGGACTGGAATGCTTCCCCTTCATCTTGAGCAAATGCTCGGCGAGAATGGGGAAGTGATGCCCCTCGCGGAAAAACGAAGTCAGGTTGGTGGTGAGCGAATTGGTGAATGCTTCCCATTCATTTCCTGAGGTATCGCTTTCCAGATACGCCAGGTAATCATCGAAGGTGTCGATGCCGGTTGCCCGCAGGCGGCGGGACAGACGGCTGTACACCAGCTCCTGTTTGCTGTCGCTGAGGGATATTCCGGCGTGGTCGTAAATCAGCTTGCTGACGCGTTCAAAATCCTTTTCGGTGAAATGGAACTCACGGGATTTTTCATCTCTTCTGGAAGTTTCGACTATGGTTTTTTTGGTATTATTATGTTTCATTTTATTTGGTGCATGCATAGCCGCCGCCCCTGCAAGAACGGCGGATTGGTGAAAACCTTAACATCGCGCTTCGCCAGCCTTAAAACTCCGCCCACTCCTCTTCGCCGCCGCCTTCTTTCTTGGGCAGCGCCTTGTGCGCGCCGCCCAGTTTTTTGGCCGGAGCCGCCGCTTCATGTTTGGCCGGGGCTGGCCTGCCCGCAGGATGTGCTGCCGGGCGTGCCGCCTGCGCGCGCTTGGCTGTTGGCCTTGTGCTGCCCGATGAATTATCCACTCTGAATTTGCTGACCGACTCCAGCAGGTGCTGTGCTTCTTCTTCCAGCGATTCGGCGGCGGCGGCGGCTTCTTCCACCAGCGCGGCGTTCTGCTGCGTGACTTCGTCCATCTGGGTGACGGCCTGATTGATCTGGTCGATGCCGGTGCTTTGCTCATTCGAGGCGGCGGAGATTTCCGCCATGATGTCGGTCACGCGCTTCACTGCGGCGACGATTTCTTCCATGGTCTTGCCGGCATCATCCACCAGCTTGGTACCGACTTCCACCTTGTCCACCGAGTCACCGATCAGTGTCTTGATTTCCTTGGCGGCTGCGGCGCTGCGCTGCGCCAGGTTGCGCACTTCGGCGGCCACCACCGCAAAGCCTCGCCCCTGCTCGCCCGCGCGCGCCGCTTCCACGGCGGCATTCAGCGCCAAGATGTTGGTCTGGAAGGCGATGCCATCGATCACCGAAATAATATCCACAATCTTGCGCGAGGACTCGTTGATCGAGCTCATGGTGCCCACCACCTGGCCCACCACCGCCCCGCCTTTTGCGGCGATCTCGCTGGCGCCGCGCGCCAGTTGGTTGGCCTGCTTGGCATTCTCGGCATTCTGTTTCACGGTGGAAGTCAGCTCTTCCATGCTGGCGGCGGTTTCTTCCAGCGAAGCGGCTTGTTCCTCGGTGCGCTGCGACAAGTCGCTGTTGCCCGATGATATCTCCCCGGCGCCAGTGGAGATGGAGTCGGTCGAGCCCTTGATGTCGCCCACCAGCGTCTTCAGGCTATCCTGCATGGTGCTCAGGGAATATAACAGACTGCTGTTATCGCCCGGCTTGACTGCCACATGCGAGGTCAGATCGCCACCGGCAATCTTGCTGACCGCATCCGCCGCGTAATCCGGCTCGCCGCCCAGTTGCTTCATCAGGTTGCGCGTGATCAGGAAGCCGATGAGCACCCCCAGCGCAAGGGCAACCAGCGCGATAACGACAATCAGCATCAAAGCGTTTTGCACGGCCTTGTCGGCATCTTCGCCAACCTTTTGCATCAGCTCGCTCTGGAAGTCAGTGAGCTTTATTACATTTTCAATATACTTGTCCTGAAGATCCATCGCCTTTTCCATCAACAGAGTTTTTGCTTCTGCCGACTTGCCATCCTTCGTCAATTTGATGAATTCATCCTGCGAGCCGACATACTTGGTGCGTGCATCCAGTACGCCTGCCAGCACCGCCTTGCCCGCGTCGGATTTGATCTTGTCTTGCAGCTTATCCAGGTTTTCCTTGATGATCGGGCGCCTTTTTTCAAGGTCACTCATCTCTTTCATGGCTTTATCGTGCCCCGTTTCCAGCAACGAGTCGCGCATGTTCATGCCGATGCCGTAGACCTCTTGTATTATGTTATTCGCCCAGACCGTCTTGGGAAATTTGTCATGTACGATGTCGTTGATTTCGCCTTGCAGGCTGCGCATATTCATGATGCCGATAACCGCAATAACGACCATCAACGCAATCACCGCGCCGAAACCCAGCCCCAATCTTTTTCCCACTGTCATAGAAGCCATGTTATTTCTCCCCTCAAAAAATTATTATCGGATGTTAAGCAGCGGCGGCCATTTCGACCAGTTCCATATCGTGGCTGGACATCAGCCGCTCGATGTCCATCAGGATGATCATGCGCGTATCCACCGCACCCAGCCCCATGATGTATTTGGTGTCCAGCGATGAACTGAATTCCGGTGCGGCCTTGATCTGTTCATGCGTGAGCGTGATCACGTCCGACACGCCATCCACCACCATGCCCACCACGCGGTGCGAAAGGTTGAGGATGATCACCACGGTGAACTGGTTGTATTCGACCGTGCCCAGATTAAACTTGATGCGCATATCCACGATGGGCACGATGATGCCGCGCAGGTTGATCACGCCCTTGATGAAGTTGGGCGTGTTGGCGATGGCGGTGACGGCGTCGTAGCCACGGATTTCCTGCACCCGCAGGATGTCGATGCCATACTCTTCCTTGCCCAGCGTAAAGGTAAGGAATTCGTTGTTGGAGACAGCCGATTTGTGGCCTGCTGATGCTTCATGTGCCTGGTTCATGGTTCACCTCCTGAAAAAAGATTTTCGGGTTGCTGCATGGTTAAAAGCCTGCTTTTCTGGCGCTGTTAGCGCAAATTACAAATGCTATTGGGCCGCACTCGTAGGTGCGAATTCATTCGTACATGGATTATTATTTAGTGCGGTCACCCTTCGGGTACAAGAACCTCTTCGAGGTAAATTTACACCTCGAAACCGCTCAAGACTCCGCCCAATCTTCTCCACTTTCCTCTTTATTGGCAAGCGCTTTGTGTGCGGGCGCCAGCTTTTTGGCCGGTGCAGCCGTTTCATGTTTGGCTGCGGCTGGCTTGGCTGCCGGTTTTGCCGCCGGGCGTGCGGCCTGTGCGCGCCTGGCTTGCGGCCTTGCGCTGCTCACCGAGCTATCCAGCTTGAATACGCTGACCGATGTCGCCAAATGCTGCGCCTCTTCCTCCAGCGATTCGGCGGCGGCGGCGGCCTCTTCCACCAGCGCGGCGTTTTGCTGTGTGACTTCATCCATCTGGGTGATGGCCTGGTTCACTTGCTCGATGCCGGTGCTTTGTTCCGCCGAGGCGGCGGAAATGTCCGCCATGATGTCGGTCACGCGTTTTACCGCCGTGACGATTTCTTCCATGGTCTTGCCGGCTTCAGCCACTTGCTTGGTGCCGTCTTCCACTTTTTCCACCGAGTTGGAAATCAGCGTCTTGATTTCTTTTGCGGCGGCGGCACTCCTCTGCGCCAGCGTGCGCACTTCGGCGGCCACCACCGCAAAGCCACGCCCCTGCTCGCCCGCGCGCGCCGCTTCCACTGCGGCGTTGAGCGCTAGAATGTTGGTCTGGAAGGCGATGCCGTCGATGACAGAGATGATGTCCACGATCTTGCGCGAGGATTCGTTGATCGAACTCATGGTGCCCACCACTTGGCTCACCACCGCCCCGCCCTTCGAGGCGATCTCGCTGGCGCCTTTCGCCAGTTGGTTGGCCTGCCGTGCATTTTCGGCATTCTGTTTCACGGTGGAAGTCAGTTGCTCCATGCTGGCGGCGGTTTCTTCCAGTGATGCGGCCTGCTCCTCGGTGCGCTGCGACAGGTCGGCGTTGCCCATGGCAATCTCGCCGGCGCCGGTGGTGATGTTGTCGATGGCGCTTTTGACTTCGCCAATCAGCCCGCGCAAGCTGTCCTGCATGGCGCCCAAGGAATACAGCAGGCTGCTGTTGTCGCCCGCCTTGATGTCCAGGTCAATGGACAGGTCGCCGCCGGCAATCTTATGCACCGCTTCCGCCGCATAGTCCGGTTCGCCGCCGAGCTGGCGCAGCATGATGCGGATCATGTACGCGGCAAATATTAATGTGATCAGCAGCGCTGCCAGTGAGATCACGATATAGAAAATCATCAGTATCTGGGCTTGTTCTCTGATTTGCTCGGTAGTTGTCAGCAGGTCGCCCGATAGTTTTCCTTCAACCTCTTTCAGCAGGTTGATTTTTTCTGTCGCCATCTTGAACCAGTGTCCGCTGTCGACACCCAGGCTCTTTTCGTTGGCTTTTTCTATGGCATTTTTCTTGATGGAGGCCACTTCATCCACTGCCTGCCCGCTGACCTTGTTTTTGTAGAATTCCTTTTGGTCATTGAGGGCGTAACTGTCGAAAACTTTTGTATAGACATCCTGGGCGGAATTGTTTGAGAGGAATCGCGCAAAAATTTCCGGGGTGAATTTGTCGGCTCCAAATGCCACGGTGAGCATGGCGCGTTCTTGCCCGGCGCGTTCCTTGGTCCACAACATGGCCGAATAAGCGGAGGCCAGCCGCGCCACTTGGCTATTGCTGCTGAGTGTCGAAACCTGGGAGGGAATGTTGAGGAACTTGCCGATGGTTTTGGTGTAATAGCCAACCGCATCCGGGGACGGAATAGTCTGGGCGGTTACTGCGGTGCGCTTGGCGCCGATCTCGCCCATGTCTTTCAATACATCATCCAGTGAATTTTTCAGGGCGAGGTCAAACTGGCCCACATCGAAACTGGTTAATACCTGTTTCAGGTCGGCTGCCTTCTTGTCGGTTTCACCGCGTTGCGCAGGCAGTTCGCTGGCAAACTTGACGCCCTGGCTTCCCAGAAAACCCGCCGTCATACCCCGCTCTTTTTGCAGCTCATGGGCCAGGTTGCCGATCTTGACTGACAGCCCCACCAGCGATTCCAGCCTGCCCATTTCGTGGGTAATGCCGGTTTTTTCGAGGGTGCTGCTGATCGAAAAGTACAGGAGGCCAAGCAGCGGAACGAGGACGATAAAAATCAATTTCGTTCTCATCTTGAGTGTGCTGAATGATGGCATTTTATTTCCCCCCAAAAATTATAAATAAATATCAAGCAACTGATGCGCCTGATATCCAGCGAAGAATTGTAGGTTGGACAGGCTTTGCCCAACCTACGAATTGCCTGGTTTAAAACTCCGCCCATTCCTCTCCATCATCCCCCTTCTTGGCAAGTGCTTTGGGTTTGGTAGCTAACCTCTTGGCGGGAGCGGCTGCTTCACGCTTGGCCGTTGGCCGGGCGGCGGGTCTCGCAGCGGGTGCTGCCTGAGCACGCTTTGCTTGCGGCTGCAAGCTGCCCGATGAACCGGAACTATCCAGCTTGAACACGCTGACCGACTGCGACAGGTGTTGCGCTTCTTCTTCCAACGATTCGGCGGCGGCGGCGGCTTCTTCCACCAATGCGGCATTCTGCTGCGTGACTTCATCCATCTGCGTGACAGCCTGGTTCACCTGGTCGACGCCGGTGCTTTGTTCCGCCGAGGCGGCGGAAATTTCCGACATGATGTCGGTCACGCGCTTCACCGCAGTGACGATTTCTTCCATGGTCTTGCCGGCATCATCCACCAGTTTGGTGCCGTCTTCCACCTTGCTCACCGAGTCGCCGATCAGCGTCTTGATTTCCTTGGCGGCGGCGGCGCTGCGCTGCGCCAGATTGCGCACTTCGGCGGCCACTACCGCGAAGCCGCGCCCCTGCTCGCCCGCGCGTGCGGCTTCCACCGCCGCATTGAGCGCCAGGATGTTGGTCTGGAAGGCGATACCGTCG
>Ga0315281_10011161_pt1 | contig 12319 bp, 13 predicted proteins | sample YL17G07_0_MG_FD_204540 | JGI IMG/M metagenome (GOLD analysis project Ga0315281, IMG submission 204540) | Sediment microbial communities from Yellowstone Lake, YNP, Wyoming, USA - YL17G07_0 | ecosystem: Environmental > Aquatic > Freshwater > Lake > Sediment | place: USA: Wyoming | collected... | reverse complement strand
CGTGCAGCCGTTTTTCTCCGGCATCGCGCTCGACGTGACGCCGCAGATCGACGAGAACGACAATATCCTGCTGCATATCCATCCGTCGGTGAGCAGCGTGACCGAGAAGCGCAAGGTCATCGATCTTGGCTCGGCCGGCAGCTTTCAGCTGCCGCTTGCTTCGAGCGACATCAACGAAAGCGATACGGTCGTGCGCGTGCAGAACAACAACATCGTGGCCATCGGCGGGCTGATGAAACAGCAGACGATCACGGACCGCAGCCAGGTGCCCGGGGCTGCGGATTCGTCGTTGTTTGGCGCCCTGTTCCGTCAGCGCACCAGCACCGTCGTCAAAACCGAGCTTGTGATCCTGCTCAAACCCGTCATCATTCATGGCGACCGCAACTGGGAGAAGGATTTGGTGGAGACGCAGGAGCGCATCCGTGGCATGGAACAGCGCCAGCAGCCGGGGAGCAGGTGATGATCCCGGTGCCGCGGAACTGACGCATGTACCAGGATCACTTCGGATTGCGGGAACCGCCGTTTGGCATTACCCCGGATACCAGCTTCGTTTACGCCTGCGCGAGCCATCAGGAAGCGCTCAATACGTTACTGATTGCGGTCAGGAACGGCGAGGGCTTCATCAAGATCACCGGCGAAGTCGGAACCGGCAAGACGCTGCTGTGCCGCAAGTTTTTGGCGACCCTTGATGAGTCGTACGTGTCCGCTTACATACTGAACCCGTACCTCGAGCCGCGCACGCTGGTGCTGGCGCTCGCCGATGAGCTGGGGATAAAGCTGGACAGCGATCTCGATCAGCATCGCCTGCTCAAGGCCCTCGATACTGCGCTGCTCGACCTTGCGCGGCAGAAAAAGCGCGTCGTGGTGTGCCTCGATGAAGCGCAGGCTATGCCCATCGAATGCCTTGAGGCGCTGCGGCTGCTGAGCAATCTCGAGACCGAGAAGCGCAAGCTGCTGCAGGTGGTGCTGTTTGGCCAGCCCGAACTCGACGACAAACTCGCGCACCAATCGGTGCGGCAGCTGCGCCAGCGCATCACGTTCCAGTACCGTCTCGGTGAACTCAGACGCGACGAGCTCGATTTTTACATCGCGCATCGCCTGCGCGTTGCCGGACACCGCGGCGACCGCGTGTTTAGCAGCAAGGCCGTGCGTGCGATGTACCGCGCAAGCGGCGGTATTCCGAGGCTGGTCAACGTGGTGGCGCACAAGGCGATGTTGCTTGCCTACGGCGAGGGCCTGCACCAGGTGTCACCACATCACGTGCGTGCCGCCGCAGGCGACACTCCGGCGGCACAGCGCAGCAACCTGCCCTGGCTGGGATTTGCGTTGTTGCTGACGGTGGCCTTCGCCGTCGGCTGGACGATGTTCGCGTAGCTGCAGCGGGTCGCGCATGAGCCTGATCAACCAAATGCTGCAGGACCTCGAGAAGCGCAGCGCTTCGGATGACGAACGCGGTCAGCTGCTGAACCAGGTGCGCGCACTTCCGCGTGCCGAAAAATCCAGTAACTTGTTGTGGTGGCTGCTTGGTGGCATGGCTGCAGTGGCGCTGTTGACGGTGCTCGCGTGGCAATTCTACAAGCGGACGGCGCTGTCAACGCCGCCGGCGCAGGTTGCTGCGCCCGTGCCGCCGGCCGTCAAAGTGCCACCGCCACCCGCACCGCCGGCGGTCGTCGCGTCAACACCCCCTGCGCCACCGGCCGCCGCAGCGCCGGCGCCGCCCCCGCCAGCGCCGCGTCTTACGCTGGAGTTGAAGGCAGCCCCGTCGTCACGGGCCGAGAGTAACGCTGCTGCTCCCAAGGCGGCCGCCAAACCACCGCTTCCGGCAACCGCGATAATCGCCGCCGAACCTGGGTCCGCGGCCAAGCCAGGCGTCGTGCCGCCGCCCGGGGAACCGGCGAAAGCAGTGGCGCCAGCGCTGTCGAAACCCGCGCCCGCCAGGGTGGTGGAAGCCGAAGCAAAAGGCAGGGCCAGAACGCCGGCCGCTCCGGGCGACTCGAAGATAGACAAGCACTCGCCGCCATTGACGCCACAGCAACAAGCGGAAAACGAGTACCGCAATGCGTTGAATTTGCGCAATCAGGGCGGCTTGGCGGAAGCGCAGGAAGGCTTCAGGCTTGCACTGCGGCATAATCCGGAGCACCTGGGGGCGCGTCAGGGTTTGCTCAATTTGCTTCTGGCAGCGCGGAAAGACGGCGAGGCCGAGCAGGTACTGCTGGAGGGCCTCAGGCTCAATCCGGAGCGACCGGAATTCGTGATGGCGCTGGCGCGCATGCAGGTCGACCGCGGCGACACGGCAGGCGCAATCGCATTATTGCAAAAGAACACTGCGGTGGCGCAGAGCAGCCCCGACAATCTCGCGTTTCTCGCCGCGCTGTTGCAGCGGCAGGCGCGCCACAAGGAAGCGGTCGAACACTACCAAGCTGCGTTGCGCATGGCGCCTAACTCGGGCGTCTGGCTGATGGGCCTCGGAATATCCTTGCAGGCGCTCAATCGCATCGGCGATGCGCAGGAAGTGTTCCGCCGCGCCAAGGCGACCAACACGCTCAACCCCGAGTTGCAGGCGTTCGTCGATCAGCGGCTGAAGCAGTTGCAGTAAAGAGCTGATAGCTGACCGCTAACGCGGCAGCGTTCGCGCCACCACCCAGCCATGAATCTCAACTGCGCCGGCCTGGCGCAGGTTGCGCGCGAGTTCGTTCAGCGTGGCCCCGGTCGTTAAGACGTCGTCGATGACCGCCACGCGCTTGCCGCGCAAATCCAAGTCGCACACAAACGCGCCGCGGATATTTTTCGTCCGCTCGCGCCACGGCAAGGCGGCTTGGGGCGTGCCTTCACGTACCCGCCGGCACGCATGCGCCGCAAGCGGCACGCCGGTCAGGCGGCTGACCACGCGAGCCAATTCAAGGGCTTGGTTGAATCCGCGGTTGCGCAGGCGGGCGGGATCGAGCGGTGTTGGAATAATAAGCTCGACGCTGTCCGTTAACCGACTGACGAGTGCCTGGGCCAACAGCGGCGCAAGCGCGAGTCTGCCGGCGTATTTAAATTGATGGATCAGCGGCGCGAGCGGCCAGGCATAGGCGAACGCTGCGGTCACCTTGTCGAAACGCGGCGGTTGCGCGAGACACGCGCCGCAGATTCTGGCGTCATGGGTCGGCACCGCGCACTGCGGGCAACGTGAGGCGGCAAGCCACGGCAGACGCGCGTAACACGGCTTGCATATCGGTTGCGCGGCGGCCGGCGCGGCGCAAAGCACGCATATTTGAGGCAGCAGATCGTGCCTAACATTTGTACAGTTGTTCAAAATATCCACATACCAATTTGACAATCGGCGGGCGATCGCTGATGATGCGAAGCTCATGATCTAAAGGCGGATTTTTGTTTTTGTCGGCGCTGTTCGCGAATGGAAACCCATGGACTCTGTTACTGATAACGCAGCGCAGGCAGCATCCGAAGACAAGGCCGGCGGGCGCTGGAGCGTCGAGCAGGTTGCGGCCCTTTTCGAGTTGCCGTTTAACGATCTCATGCACCGCGCACAATGCGTGCACCGCGCGAATTTCGATCCGAACGCCGTGCAGTTGTCAACGCTGCTGTCGATCAAGACCGGCGGCTGCCCCGAGGATTGCGGCTATTGCCCGCAGGCGGCGCGTTACCACACCAACGTTGACGCTGAAGACATGCTGGCGGTCGACGTTGTGGTTGCGGCGGCGCGCGCCGCGCAGGAACGGGGCGCGACGCGCTTTTGCATGGGCGCGGCGTGGCGCGGTCCGAAACAGCGCGATCTCGAGCGCGTGATCGGAATGGTGAAGGCGGTGCGCGAATTGGGCATGGAAACCTGCGCGACGCTCGGCATGCTGAAGGAGGGGCAAGCCGAGCAATTGAAAACGGCCGGCCTCGATTACTACAACCACAATCTCGACACTGCGCCGGAGTTTTACGGCGAAATCGTTTCGACGCGGGAGCAGAATGATCGCCTCGATACGCTTGCGAAAGTGCGAGCGGCCGGCATCAACGTGTGTTGCGGCGGCATCGTCGGCATGGGCGAGACGCGCCGCACCCGAGCCGCGTTGATTGCGCAACTCGCGAATCTCGACCCCTATCCGGAAAGCGTGCCGATTAACAACCTGGTGCAGGTCGAGGGCACGCCGCTCTACGGCACCGCGAAACTCGATCTGCTCGAATTTGTGCGCACCATCGCGTGCGCGCGCATCACGATGCCGAAAGCAATGGTGCGGCTGTCCGCCGGCCGCGAGGAAATGCCCGAGGCAATCCAGGCGCTGTGTTTTTTCGCCGGCGCCAACTCCATTTTTTACGGCGACAAGCTGCTCACCACCGGCAATCCCGAGGCCGAGCGCGACCGGGCTTTGATGGACCGGCTCGGCATCCGCGCGATGCGCGGCGGGGAGTGAAGGTGGGGGTCGAGGGGGAAAACCGCCAGGCGGTGATTGACTCCCCGAACGCATCGCCCTTTGCAGAACTGGGCCGCGAGCTGGAAGCGCTGCGGCACGAGAATCTGCTGCGAGACCGGCGCGTGTTGGAATCGCCGCAAGCCCCGCGCGTGACCATCGACGGACGCGAATTTGTCGCATTCTGCAGCAACGACTACCTCGGGCTCGCCAGCGATTCCCGACTGATCGCGGCGGCGCGCGAAGGCGCGGCACGCTATGGGGTCGGGGCCGGAGCGTCGCACCTGATACTCGGCCATGGCGCCGCGCACCACGCGCTGGAAACTGCGCTTGCGCGGTTCGTGCGGCTGCCGCGGGCGCTGCTGTTCTCCACCGGCTACATGGCGAACATCGGCATCGTCACTGCGTTAGTCGGGCGCGGCGATGCGGTGTTTGCGGACAAACTCAATCACGCCTCGCTCAACGACGCCGCACTATTGTCACGCGCCGAATTCAGGCGCTATCCGCATGGTGATCTCGTCGCACTCGAAAATCTGCTTGCTGCCAGCACGGCACGCCGCAAGCTCGTGGTCAGCGATGCTGTGTTCAGCATGGACGGCGATATCGCGTCGGTGCCCGAGCTGTTGCGGCTATGCGAGCGCCACGACGGCTGGTTGTTGCTCGACGACGCGCACGGTTTCGGCGTGCTGGGAGCGACTGGCGGCGGAGTGTTACAGCATTTTGGCGTCAGCGCGGAGCGGATAATTTACATGGCGACGCTCGGCAAGGCGGCGGGAGTGTTTGGCGCGTTCGTGGCCGGCGCAGTGGAGTTGATCGAAACGCTGGTACAACGCGCCCGGCCTTATATTTACACCACGGCCACACCGCCACTGCTTGCGCACGCGCTGCTTGCAAGCCTCGAAATTATCGCGGCGGAGTCGTGGCGGCGTGCGCGGCTCGCCACGCTGATCGATCAGCTTAAGTGGGGCGTTAGTGGACTGCGGTGGCAAATGCTGCCATCCGCCGCCGCGATTCAGCCGCTCGTGATCGGGACCAACGACGAAGCGCTGCGCGTGGCGGCGGCACTCGCCGGGCGCGGCGTGCTGGTGCCGGCGATCCGGCCGCCGACCGTGCCGCGCGGCTGCGCGCGGCTGCGCATTTCGCTGTCGGCTGCGCACAGCGAGCAGGACGTTGCGCTGCTCGTTGCGGCATTGCGGGACGTTGAAAAAGAATCTTGAGCTTTAATGGATTTATATGTAGAGAGCAGCGGCAGCGGCACGGATATCGTGCTGCTGCACGGCTGGGGCATGAACGCAGCGGTGTGGGACGAAGTTGCAATCGATCTCGCGAAACGTTTTCGGGTGCATTGCGTTGATCTTCCCGGCCACGGCAACAGTCCGGCAAGCGAGCCCCAAACTCTGGACGCCATGACCGATGCGCTCTCGGCTGTTTTTCCGCAGCCGACCACCGTCTGCGGCTGGTCCCTGGGCGGCCAGGTCGCGCTGAATTGGGCACTGCGCGTGCCTAGCCAGGTCATGCGCCTCGTGTTGATCGCAACTACGCCGCGTTTTGTAAACGGCGCGCAATGGTTGTCCGGGATAGACGCCGGATTGTTCGAAGAACTGGCGCGGGCCCTGGCCGAAGATTGCCGCGCAACGCTGCAGCGCTTTCTGGCGTTGCAGGCACAGGAAGATGCCGACTCGCGCGAGGTGCTGCGCCGGTTGCGGCAAACGGTGTCAAAGCGCGCAGAGCCTATGGTGGCGGCGCTGGCGGGCGGATTGCGGATACTTGAAGCGACCGATTTGCGCGACAGCTTGCCGCGAATCGCCCAGCCCGCGCTGATCATGCACGGCGCGCGCGACGCCATCGTACCGCTGGCGGCCGGGGCATTTTTGCAGCGCGCCTTGGTGCGCGCAGAACTTGAAGTATTTGCCGGGGCCGGGCATGCGCCGTTTGTCGCCAGCCCGCAGCGCGCAGCCCGTCGCATCGTGGAGTTCTGCAATGAACGATGACTATGCGTTGGATAAGCGCCTGCTGCGCCGGTCGTTCGAGCGGGCGGCCGCGAGCTACGACGCTGCCGCGGTGCTGCAGCAGGAGGTGTGCCGGCGCATGCTGTTGCGGCTCGATTACGTCAAACACGAGCCGCAGGCGATTCTGGATGCGGGCAGCGGTACCGGGGGCGTTGTTGCCGCGCTGCGCGCGCGTTATCCGCAGGCCGCGCTCTGCGTGCTGGATATTGCGCTCGCGATGGTGCGGCGCGCGCGGGAGCGCGCGCCATGGTGGCAGCGGTTGCGCGGGCGTGGCGTGTTGCCGGTGTGCGCGGACATGGAGCAGCTGCCGTTGCGCGGCGCGGCGGTCGGAATGGCATGGTCCAACCTCGCGCTCCAGTGGGTGAACGATCCACCGCGCGCGTTTGCCGAATTCCGGCGCGTACTCGTTCCGGGCGGGCTCCTGATGTTCAGCACTTTCGGTCCCGATACGTTGAAGGAACTGCGCGCCGCCTACCGGAACGCAGACGGCTATACCCATGTCAATCGTTTCATCGACATGCACGATCTCGGCGATATGCTCGTGCACAGCGGGTTCGCTGATCCGGTGATGGACATGGAATACATAACGCTGACTTACGCCGACGTGCGGGCACTGATGCGCGACCTGCATGCGATCGGCGCGCGCAACGTGACCGCCGGGCGCCGTCCCGGCATGACCGCGCGTGCGACATTCACGGCGGTCGAGCGCTATTACGAATCATTACGCCGCGACGGCCGGTTGCCGGCGACGTTTGAAGTCATCTACGGTCACGCCTGGGTGCCGCAGGTGCGCACCACCGCCGACGGCAGGCCGATTATTCCGATCAAGGCGAAATAGGAATGAAGCAGGATCAAGAATGAGCGGTAATGGTTATTTCATCACGGGAACGGACACCGGCGTCGGCAAGACCCTGATGACGTGCGCATTGCTGCACGCTTATGCAGGAAAGGGCAGGCGCGTTGTCGGCATGAAACCCGTCGCAGCCGGTGCGGTCCGTGGTCCCGAGGGTCTGATTAACGAAGATGTGGTCAGGCTGCGCGCGGCGAGCAACGTTGACGCAGCATCGAAATTGATCAACCCGTATTGCTTTGAAGCGCCCATTGCGCCGCACCTCGCGGCGGAACAAGCCGGCGTCGTCATCGAACTCGCGACGATAGACTCCGCATTCCGCCAGCTCGCCGCCGCTGCCGATCTGGTGCTCGTCGAAGGCGTCGGTGGATTTGGCGTGCCTCTGAACCGTGGCGAGGACAGCGCGGATCTGGCGCGATGTCTTGGCCTGCCGGTAATCCTGGTGGTGGGTATGCGGTTGGGCTGCCTGAATCATGCGCTGCTCACAGCACAGGCCATGCGTGCCAGTGGGCTGAAGTTTGCCGGGTGGATTGCAAACCACGTGGACCCGGAGATGTTGGCGGCGCAGCGCAACGTGGCAGCACTCGCCGAACGCTTGCCCGTGCCGCTGTTGGCTGATATCCATTTTATGCCGCAGCCCGACCCGCAACACATCGCCGCTCTGCTCGAATTGCCAAATCTTTTGTAAACGCTGCGAAATTCGCGCGTGATCCGGTTCCATCCTTCAGCGATTCGGTTGCTTCGGGCGCGCGCTGTGTGATAAATTCCACTAGTTTTTCATGGGCAACCTGCGCGGCGTGATGAGTCCAGTCGCAGGCAAGGTCGAAGCGGGGGAATCAGCGGATTTGTGGCGGGGCGGCAACTGCGTCGCGACGGTGCGGCGAGAGGCCCGCTTTGGATGGATGTAACGGGAATTAATCGGGGGAAGCATGATTGGTAAGTGGATGCAGGTCTGCGCATTGACCGCCATGGCTGGTCTGGGTTCGGCTACGGCCCTGGCCCAATCGAAGTACAACTTCCAGCCGCCGCAGTCCGCCGTGGCCCAGGAAATCTACGATCTGCACATGATAGTGCTGTGGATCTGCGTGATCATTTTTGTCGGCGTGTTCGGCGTGATGCTGTATTCCATCGTCAGGCATCGCAAATCGGTGGGGCACCAGGCGGCGCATTTTCACGAGAACACCACGGTTGAAATTCTGTGGACCGTGATTCCGCTGATCGTGTTGCTGGCCATGATGTTTCCGGCGACCAAGGCGCTGCTCGCGATGCGCGACACGTCCGCGCCCGCGATGACGGTCAAGGTCACGGGATATCAGTGGAAGTGGAGTTATGAATACCTGCAGGGCGAAGGCGACGGCATTCGTTTCTTCAGCTCGCTGTCGACCCCGCGCGACCAGATTGAGAAGTCCGCGCCCAAAGGGCCTAATTACCTGCTCGAAGTCGACAATCCGCTGGTCGTGCCGGTCGGCAGGAAAGTGCGGATACTGACCACCGCGCAGGACGTGATTCACTCCTGGTGGGTTCCCGCCCTCGGCGTCAAGCAGGACGCCAACCCGGGATTCATTAAGGACACCTGGTTCAAGGCCGACCGGGAAGGCACTTTCCGCGGGCAGTGCGTCGAGTTGTGCGGCAAGGAGCACGGTTTCATGCCGGTCGTGGTCGAGGTGGTGTCGCCGGAAAAATATGCGGCGTGGGTCGCCGAGCAGAAGAAAAAATCGGCTGCGGCCGGCGATGCAGGCGGCGGCGTGGTTGACGGAAAAGCGGTCTATGAGAAGTCCTGTCAGGCGTGTCATGCCACAGGCGTTGCAGCGGCCCCCAAATACGGCGACAAAGCGGCGTGGGCACTGCGCCTCAAGCAGGGTCAGGACACGCTCTACGCCCATGCGCTCAAAGGCATACGCGGGATGCCGCCCAAAGGCGGCGCGCCGGATCTTCCCGATGCGCAGATCAAGGCGGCGGTGGATTACCTCGTCGCCGCGGCAAAGTAACCGCGCGCCCGCAGCGAACCAGTAAACGGATAACGCAGGAGATTCTCATGGAAGCAGCACACGCGGACCACAACGCCCACGGGCACGACGATCACGCTCATCACCCGAGCGGCATCATGCGCTGGCTGACGACTACCAACCACAAGGACATCGGCACGTTGTACCTGTGGTTCAGCTTTTCAATGTTCATGGTCGGCGGCGTGATGGCGCTGATCATTCGCGCCGAGTTGTTCCAGCCCGGACTTCAGTTCGTGCATCCGGATTTCTTCAACCAGATGACAACGCTGCATGGGCTGATCATGGTGTTCGGCGCGATCATGCCGGCTTTCGTGGGTTTTGCGAACTGGCAGATCCCGATGATGATAGGAGCGCCCGACATGGCGTTCCCGCGGCTCAATCTCTGGAGTTTCTGGCTGTTGCCGCCCGCTGCATCGCTGCTCGTGGTTTCACTGTTTGTGCCGGGCGGTGCGGCCGGGGCCGGCTGGACCCTTTACGCGCCGCTCACGGTGCAGATGGGGCCGGGGATGGACCTCACGATCTTCGCCGTTCACATCCTCGGCATGTCCTCGATCCTCGGCTCGATCAACATCATCACCACCATATTGAACCTGCGCGCGCCGGGCATGGGAATGATGAAAATGCCGCTGTTCGTGTGGACGTGGCTGATCACCGCTTATTTGTTGATCGCGGTGATGCCCGTGCTCGCGGCCGCCGTGACGATGACGCTGACTGACCGGCATTTCGGCACGCATTTCTTCAATCCGGCGGGCGGCGGAGACCCGGTGTTGTACCAGCATATCTTCTGGTTCTTCGGGCACCCTGAGGTTTACGTCATCGCCATTCCCGCGTTTGGCGTCGTGTCCCAGGTCATACCCGCGTTTTCGCGCAAGCCCTTGTTCGGCTACGCCTCGATGGTTTACGCAACGGCGTCGATCGCGATCCTGTCGTTCATCGTGTGGGCGCACCACATGTATACCGTCGGGATGCCGGTTGCGGCGCAATTGTTCTTCATGTATGCGACGACCCTGATCGCGGTTCCCACCGGCGTCAAAGTCTTCAATTGGGTGGCCACGATGTGGCGAGGCTCGCTGACGTTCGAGACCCCAATGCTGTTCGCTTGCGGCTTCCTGTTCCTGTTCACGCTGGGCGGATTTACCGGACTCATCCTGTCGATCGTGCCGGTCGATATCCAGATGCACGATACGTATTATGTGGTGGCGCATTTTCATTACGTGATGGTTGCGGGCGCGTTGTTTTCGGCGTTTGCGGGCATTTATTTCTGGCTGCCGAAATGGACCGGAAAGATGTACAACGAGACGCTCGGCAAGCTGCATTTCTGGCTGTCGTTCATTTTCTTCAACGTGACGTTCTTCGTGCAGCACTTCCTGGGCATGGCCGGCATGCCGCGCCGCATTCCCGACTATGCGCTGCAATTCACCGATCTCAACCAAATATCCTCGATCGGTGCGTTCGGGTTTGGCCTGTCGCAACTGCTGTTCCTATACGTCGTGGTGAAGACCATTACCAGCGGCGAGAAAGCGCCGCACCGGCCGTGGGAAGGCGCCGATACGCTGGACTGGACCCATTTGCCGACTCCGGCGCCGTATCACAGCTTTGCAACTCCGCCGATAGTTAAATGAGCGCGCTGGTGCAACGTGATCCGGAGCTCGAGCGCAGGAACGTGCGCACGGGGCTGTGGCTTGGATTGCTCGCGGTGGCGTTCCTGCTGGGATTCGTGGTGAATCTATGGCTGAGATGAGCCGCGCCGCAGAGAACCGCCGCCTGCTCTACAAGTTGTCGGCGGTCGCCTGCGCCATGTTCGGCTTCGGGTTCGCATTGGTTCCGTTCTACCAGCAAATCTGTGCGGCGACCGGGATCAACAACCTGCTGCAGCCCGATACCGTGGCGGTGAATTCGCAGGTCGACAAGACACGCCTGGTAACCATCGAGTTCGATGCCAACATCCGCGATCTGCCGTGGAAGTTCGCGCCGCACGAAAAAAGTGTCCGCGTGCATCCGGGCGAGCTGGTGCAGGTGAGCTACGATGTGCACAACGACTCGACTCGGGCGGTCGCGGGCCAGGCTATCCCGAGCTACGGGCCGAAAATAGCAGAGCGCTATTTCAAGAAGCTCGACTGTTTTTGTTTTACCAAGCAGCTGTTCGCGCCGGGTGAATCGCGCCGGATGGCGGTCGTATTCGTGGTGGACCCCGGCCTGCCCGCCGATGTCAGCACGGTAACGCTGTCATACACTTTTTTCGAATTGAATGGCGCGACCGCGCGTACCGGGGCGGCAGGCGCGAGCTGATGCAACCATGACGGCGCATCCGGGCCAGCCGGACAAGGCGACACTGGTGCAGACGGTAAAAGCGGTGTGCAGCGCTTTTATGGGCGTGCGGCGGCTGGAGGAGCAAGGAGCGGCAGCGCTGGCGCCGGCGAAGGTGATCGTGGTGGGCTTAGTTTGCGCGGCGCTGTTTGTGACGACGCTGATCGTCGTGGTGCGGTTGGTGACCGGTTGACGCATTGAGGTTTAGAGGAGAATCGGAATGACGCTATCCAAGTCGGAAACTTACTATCTGCCCAGCCCCTCGCACTGGCCGGTCACGGGCTCGCTCACGCTCGCCTTGCTCGGCTTTGGCGCGGCATTCACGGTGAATTCGATGCCCGCCGGGTATTACCTGCTGGCGGCTGGTTTTGCCGCGTTGATCTACCTGTTGTTCGGCTGGTTCGGCGTGGTCGCGCACGAGAGCGAGGGCGGCAAGTACAACCAGCAGGTCGATATGTCGTTCCGTTGGGGCATGAGCTGGTTCATTTTCTCCGAGGTCATGTTCTTTGCGGCGTTTTTCGGCACGCTGTTTTACATGCGCGTGCTGTCGGTGCCCTGGCTCGGGGAATTCGACCAGAAACTGCTGTGGCCGGATTTTGTCCCGCAGTGGCCAGTCGCCGGTCCTGGCATCGCCGAAAAATTCACCCCGATGGGCGCGTGGGGCATCCCGGCGCTCAACACCCTGATACTGCTGTCGTCGGGCGTGACGGTGACTTGGGCGCACTGGGGGTTGCTCAAGAACAACCG
>Ga0315281_10011160_pt1 | contig 12319 bp, 7 predicted proteins | sample YL17G07_0_MG_FD_204540 | JGI IMG/M metagenome (GOLD analysis project Ga0315281, IMG submission 204540) | Sediment microbial communities from Yellowstone Lake, YNP, Wyoming, USA - YL17G07_0 | ecosystem: Environmental > Aquatic > Freshwater > Lake > Sediment | place: USA: Wyoming | collected... | reverse complement strand
GCTTCATGCTCGATTCGCGCGCGGTGTGGCGCAGTGGCGCGCACGGTCATCCGGTCGGCGTGAAGCCCTCGGACAAAGTGCGAATCCCCACCTCGAAAGGCAAAACCATTTTCCCGCTCAACGACGATGGCAAATTGTATTGCGGCACCTGTCACAGTGCCCACGGCGTCGATTGGAAACAAGAAGAATCGCCGGTGTTCATGCGCGTCAAAAACGTGGATTCGAGTTTGTGTTTCGCCTGCCATTTGGATCGCAGCACCGGGCCGGAAGAAGGCAATCATCCGGTGTTCAAGAAAATCGCGAATCCACCGGCGGTGCTGCGCGAACACGGCGCACACTTCGGCCGCGGTGGCACCGTCATTTGCCAGACTTGTCACACCCCGCACGGTGCCACGCAAAAGAAAATGTTGGTGATGAGCAAGGAGAATTCGGAGTTGTGTGGCAGCTGTCATGCCGACAAGTACCGCATTCGTCACACCAAACATGACATGGCGGTGATGGCGCCGCAATCGCACAACAGCAAGCATCAAAGCGTCGATGAATCCGGTCCCTGCGGCGTGTGTCATCTGCCGCACAAGGCCAATGGTTCCGGACTATGGGCGCGCGATCTGTATCCGGGTGTGGATCCGGTGTCGGCGCGTTGCTTGAGTTGCCACAATGCCGAAGGTCTGGCTAAGGACAAAACGCTCGGCGCACACAGCCATCCGATCAATATCGCCGTATCCAAAGCGGGCATTACGGCGACGCGGCAAGGTTGGACCAGTAAGTTCCCACTGCCGGACGCGAAGACCGCGCTGGTGCGGTTGCCACTGTATGACGACAAGGGGCTGCGCACCGACAGCGGTGGCAAAGTGGGCTGTGCCACGTGCCATGATCCGCATCGCTGGTCGGCAGACGATAACCAAGCCGCTGAAGAAACACCGGACCCGCAAAAAATCGAAGGCGATGGCCACAATAGTTTTTTACGCATCCCCTTCGATGCCAACGCTCAGCTCTGCGCCAACTGCCATGTTGACAAAAGTGCGGTGCAATTCAGTAAACACAATGCGGTATTGATGCGGGACGATCAAGCACCAGACAACAAATCCACGCGCGAAGCACAACGCGATCAAAACGTGTGCGCGACTTGTCATACGCCGCACAACGCCAAGGGGGCTTTTTTGTGGGCACGCGAGCGCGGCCCGGAAGCGAGCGTGACCAGCGCGTTGTGCACCGGTTGTCACCGCAAAGAGGGCCTGGCCGATCAAAAAGTGATCGGCGCCCACAGTCACCCGGTGAATCGCCAACTCGCGACCGGCATGCAACCGCAACTGCCGTTATTCAATACCAGTGCGGATGGCCGCGGTGGGAATATCGAATGCGCCACCTGTCATGATCCGCATCAATGGAATCCGGCGAATCCACAAAGTCATGATGGTGCGAGTCGCCGCGTTGAGGGCGATGCGAGTACGAGTTTCCTGCGGCGCGCCGCCAGTGGCCACGCTGAGTTGTGTGTTGAGTGTCATCGCGAGCAGGCTCTGGTGCGCGGCACCGATCACGATCTCAGTGTCGTCGCACCCCAAGCCGTGAATGCCAAGGGTCAAACCGCGGTGCAGTCCGGTGTCTGCGGTCAATGCCATAACGTGCATAACGCCGCCGGTGAGCTGCGCTTGTGGGCGCGTCCGTTAGGTACCGGTCAGGATGTCGATGAAAAACTCTGTCGCAGTTGTCACGCCGATGGTCAGGTGGCGGCCGCCAAGGTGCCGTCGGATCGCCAGGGCAAACATCCGGGCAAGGTCAGCGCCTGGTCGCCGGAGGTGCGCGCACGTTTTAATCCCAAGGGCGCGGACGGGATTCGCGTCTACGGCGCGAACGGCTTACCGGACACGACCGGGGTGATCACCTGTTTGAGTTGTCACAATCCACATCAGTGGAGCGCGAAGACCGCGGTCGAAGGACCGGGCAAGAATACCGAGGGGGACGTGCGCAGCAGTTTCCTGCGACTGGATAATACCGAATCGATGTTGTGCGCCGATTGTCATGGGCTCGACGCGTTGTTCCGCTACAAATATTTCCACGGCAAATCCGCGCATCAGGATTATCCGTTGTTTCGTTGAGTGCGGGTAACAAAGCCAAGAAACGTCTGATTAATTGTCATTTCGAGCAACGCGAGAAATCTTTCGATTGTAAGTTTTCAACGCATCAGTATTTTAAAGATTTCTCCCGGTAATTGCTCCTGCATTACTCTACCTCAGGCATCCATGCCTTCGCCTGCGGTCGAAATCACACCATCACAATTAATCAGAGATTGCCTAACAGCCTGTTGAAAAACGTGATCAGGGGATGCAGCGCAAGGCGGAAACGGACGAAAATGCGGAGTTTACACGAAGTAAATGAGCACTTTGAGTTCGTTTCCAACGCCGCGATGCGCCCCTCAGCGCGTTTTTCAACAGGCTGCTAAGTGTTACTTGACGTGACAGGCCATGCACAATGCGCGATCGCCGTGACCTGTCGTTAATTCCTTGGTGGCGGTGCAGCCGTTGGATGGCATAGTAGCGGGACTTGTTGGAAAATTCATTGCGGTTACTAAATCGGTGCGCAGCTGATGGCACGACACGCAACTGACCTGACCATTCACCAACTGAATTTTCGGATGCAGCGCCGCGCGCGCGCGATAGCTCTGCGGGTCTTTACGCACGGCCTCGTCATAAACCATACCGACCGGATGATTGAGCGTCTGTGAACCCCGGATCTGCATTGGGCTGCCGCTGCTGCGCAGGGTAATATGTGCCGCACGCGAGCCATCGTGGCACTGCATGCAGCCTTGGGCGCTGGCATCAATTGGTTGGTTGTGGGTCGCGGGCGTTTCCGAGCCGAGAATAAAAGTACGGAACTGATCCGCGAAATCGGCAGCCGCTGGCATGGCACAGCCGAAGATCAACATGAGAACCAACAGCACAGAATTACAGAATCGCATCCACTTTTCTCCGGCGGTCCCTCTACCATAACCTTGCGGCCACAGGCAGGTAACTTTGCGTACCAGCCTTTCGAGCTGGTTTGCCTTTGTCACGAAACTTACTTACATAAGGTTAGCGGATGCGCCGGGCAAATATTTAGGCCCATCACCAACCAGTGTCGGCGCTGACCTATCCCGGTCAAAACAGCGCAGGCAAGGCCCTCTGGCACCCGCACCCCCGCCGGTCTGGCCGCTAGCGTGATGAAACAACGGTGATGTATATCACGGCCATTCCTCGCCTTCGCCGCACAGCAACAATTGACGCCGCGGGAGGTTGGTGTAACACTGCCATACGTATGTTGGAATTACGAATACATCGCCGTTGCGTAGACGTTGTCTATTCCGCAGTTTTGTCACCGGCTCTTTTTAATAACACCTAAACTTATAGATTCAGTCAGCCACAATGAAAAGAATACTCGTCTACAGTGCGTTCATTCGAGAACTGCAGAAAATTTATGCCAGGTTTGTTTTGACTGTCTTGCATAGCCGAATGGATCGATATCATAAACAGGCCCATCAAAGCCTGAAGCCCTATGCCAATGACATCAAGGCCCCCTTGTTTGAATGTATAAATACGCTCATTGATACCGCTCAGGAAAAACCGGATGCGCTCCCTGCCGTGGACCAGGCAATTCGTGCAAACGCGACAAATCCGCCTACACCAGAAAAATACCCTGCTGTCGATCTGCCTGTGGTGAATCAGGAAAATGTTGGAGAACTATCAAAATATTTTAAAGCCAGAATTAAAGGACCCGAAGCGCATCCCGGGATTGAAGAAAAACTTGAACACAGTACCTGGGAACATATTCACGCCGCGATAAGGTGTGCCCGGCAGGGGGATAAACGTAGCGCGAAGATGCATGCCAATATTGCAAGCAGTGCGTGCAAGGAATTGGCGCATTACATGATAGAGGAACAGTACCGGGGATTTGTCGCGGAGATTGAACAGCATTTGGCTGGATTAACGCACACCGGCTATAGCGCAAATCAGGGAAAAAGGTGACAACCATAGAACACAGCTTGAAACCGGCGTGCAGACACCCGGCCGCCACCGCATGGCCGCGTGCTGCTGCGGGCAAGACGAGTTGAGAAGGAAAACGACAGGTTAAATACAACACGAAACGTAGTTGAATGAGGTGGCAAAGGTGGGTTCACTCTGTTGCTTTGACTGGGTCGGCAATCTGCGTGAAGGGCAAATAAACAGAGGGGTGGATAAGTAATAGGCATGGATGTGTTTGCATTTCAGGTTGATTATAAAAACCAGAATCTAACATGATCCAGATCATTTAATATTGAGTGGAATGAGGGTAAAAGGAAGATGGATATTTGGTGTGTGTTAGGCGTGGAGTACGTATAGCGTCGCCTGAAGGGAAATGCCTCGAGTAGCGCGGCAACTATGCGGTAACGATGTCTAACATTACCTCTGTGAAAGAATAACAATAGGGGTGAGTGTTATGAAGAATTACGTAGAAAATCTTGCGAACGTCATTTTCTTTGCACTGATCTTGGCCACCAGCCAGCAGGTTTTTGCACGTAGCGGCGGTATCGATGGTTATTCGGGCGATCCAGCGACGAATTCGGGCGACACCTGCGCAGCCACGGCTTGCCACTCCGGCGGTGTAACACCGTCCATCGATTTACGTGGCCCCGTGGTTGTCCGGCCCGGTACCACCAGCAACTACACACTGACGATTTCTGGTGGGCAGCAAAATTCAGGCGGCCTGGACATCCGTGCCAGTGCGGGTACCCTGATCAGTATGGTTGCCAATACTAAATTACAGAATGGTGAGCTTACCCACACCGCACGTGCCGCTGCTGTTAGCGGAACGGTCGCTTGGAACTTTTCCTGGCGAGCCCCAACCGCTCTAGGTTCGTACACTATATATAGTGCAGGCCTCTCAACCAATGCGAATAGCAATCCTACCGGAGATGGCGTTGCTAACATTGCGACGGCTGTGACTGTCTCCAGCGCGGCCCCCCAACCACCTACCGCTGTGATTCACGCGCCACTGACGGCACCGGTCGGTGTCACGGTTAGCTTTGATGGTTCGGCTTCTTATGACCCCGATGGCATCGTCAACCAGTATGCATGGAATTTTGGCGATGGCAGCACAGCGAATGGCGCGCATGTTATCAATAGCTATGCCACCGCAGGGGTCTATACGGTCACCTTGACGGTTACCGATAGCGATAATCTCACGCATACCACATTCCAAGATATTACGGTCGGTGGCCTGATGCTCCCGGTTGCTGATCCCGGTGGTCCGTATACCGGCACCGTGAATCAACCGGTGAATTTTGATGCGTCGCAATCAACCCATGTTACCGCCATTGTTCGCTACATCTGGGATTTTGCTGATGTCCCTGTGCCGGTGGTTGAGGCTGTTGCTGTACCGACCATCAGTCATACCTACGATAAACCTGGTGCCTATACCGTCACACTGGCGGTGCAGGACGCGAATAATGTTACCGGCGTTGCAAGTACTGTTGTTGTTATCAATGCACTACCAGCAACCGACGGCCCAACCCTGTATGCGAATAATTGTCAGGGTTGCCATAATCCGTTGGCAAGCAGTACCAAGCTGAATCGCACCGCGACACAGATCCAATCAGCGATCACGGCCAACGCAGGTGGCGTCATGGGTTCACTCAGTGGCCTAACGTCAGCCCAGATACAAGCGATTGCCACGGCGTTGGTCTCCGTGACACCACCGCCGCCACCGACGGATGGCCCCACGCTGTATGCGAATAATTGCCAGGGTTGCCACGGACCATTGGCCACCAGCAGCAAACTGAATCGCACCGCCGCACAGATCCAGACGGCGATCACCTACAACGCCGGTAACGTGATGGGGACGCTCAGTGGTTTAACACCGACCCAGATCTCGGCGATCGCCACGGCCTTGGTCTCCGCGACATCACCACCACCGACGGATGGCCCTACGCTGTATGCCGTCAACTGTTCAGGCTGCCATGGACCACTGACCACCAGTAGCAAACTGAATCGCAGCGCGACGCAGATCCAGACAGCGATCACGAACAACGCGGGCGGCGTGATGGGATCACTCAGCGGTCTCACATCAACGCAAATCCAGGCCATTGCCACGGCCTTGGTCTCCACGACAACACCACCACCGACCGACGGCCCTACTCTATATACTATCAACTGCTCAGGCTGCCACGGACCGCTGGCCACCAGCAGCAAGTTGAATCGCAGCGCGACGCAAATCCAGACGGCGATCACCGGCAACGCGGGCAATGTCATGAGTTCGCTCAGTGGCTTAACGTCAACTCAGATATCGGCGATTGCTACAGCCTTAGTCTCCGTGACGCCACCGCCACCACCGACCGATGGCGCAACGCTGTATGCCAATAATTGTCAGAGTTGCCATGGAGCATTGGCCACCAGCAGTAAACTGAATCGCACCGCGACACAGATTCAAACGGCGATCACTGGCAATGCCGGTAACGTCATGGGATCACTCAGCGGTCTCACATCGACGCAGATCCAGGCGATTGCCACGGCCTTGGTTTCCGTGACACCACCACCACCGCCTGCTACCGATGGCGCCACGCTGTATGCCAATAATTGCCAGAGTTGCCATGGACCGCTGGCTACCAGCAGTAAGCTGAATCGCAGCGCGACACAGATCCAGTCGGCGATCACCAACAACGCTGGCGGCGTGATGGGATCGCTCAGTGGTTTGACAACAACACAGATCCAGGCGATTGCCACGGCCTTGGTCTCCGTGACGCCACCGCCGCCGCCTGCTACCGATGGTGCCACGCTGTATGCCAATAATTGTCAGAGTTGCCATGGACCGCTGGCCACCAGCAGTAAGCTGAATCGCAGCGCGACACAGATCCAGTCGGCGATCAATAACAACGCCGGTGGTGTGATGGGATCGCTTAGTGGCCTAACAGCGGCTCAGGTGCAGGCGATCGCCACGGCCTTGGCAGGTTCCGCGCCACCGCCGACAACGGGTGAAGGTCTTTACAATACCTATTGCCTTGCTTGCCATGGTCCCGGTGGCCGAGGCGGACAGTATAAAAATGTAACCGGTGCAAGTACCAGTGAAATTTCCGGTGCCCTTAATTCAGTGCGGCTAATGAATTCGATTACTTTGAACTCAAGCCAGATTAAGAACATTTCGGATTATCTCAATGGGGTAAGTACCCCGCCGCCGCCCGCAACCGATGGCGCAACGCTGTATAGCAACAATTGCGCAAGCTGTCATGGAGCGTTGGCGACCAGCACCAAGCTGAATCGTACGGCGACACAGATTACGAATGCGATCGGTAGTGTTGGTCAGATGAATTCCATCAACTTAACCGCGACGCAGATCACGGCAATTGCCAATGCCCTGGTCAGCACGACAACACCGCCGCCAAGCACGGATGGTGCCGCCCTGTATGGTACTTACTGCCAGAGTTGCCACGGTACGCTGGCCACCAGCAGCAAGCTGAATCGCACCGCAACGCAGATCAGCAACGCGATCGCTAACGTTAGCCAGATGAGTTCCATCAGCTTGACGTCAACCCAGATACAGTCGATTGCTACGGCCTTGGGAAGTATTACGCCAGTACCCACGACGGGTGAAGGTCTCTACAACAGCTATTGCTCATCTTGCCATGGCGCGGGCGGTCGCGGTGGTACCTATGAAAGTGTGCGAGGTGCAACTACCAGCTCAATTACCAGTGCTATTAGTGGAGTGCAATTAATGCGTTCAATCTCTCTCACGCCGGGCCAAAAACAGGCCATTGCCACCTACCTATCCGGTAGTAGCGGTGGTGGCGGTGATTGAGTATGACCAGATGTTCAAAAGCCGAGTATCTGAAATAAATTCATGAGGACGGTGATTACTATGAAAAAGCTAACAACAGTAGTATCAATGGTTACGCTAAGCCTTGCATTAGCGAGTTGCTTTGAGAGTGGTTCGGAAACGACACCACCCCCCGCTGTTGCACCACCCCCTGTGGGTCTTGCTAAAGACGGCTTAACCTATTACCAAAGCAATTGCGCCTCCTGTCACCAGGCTGGACTCGATGATACGACGGCCGCATTTGCTGCGACTGATTTGGCGCAGCGACAGGATATGATTGCGGCGGACATGAGTAACTATGACACAACATCAAGCTTTGATCTGATGTTGGCCTTTAACAATGTCCCGGCGCAACGGGTTGCTGATCTGAAGGCTTATTTGAAATCCGTGCCCAAGATATGAGTCGGTAGTTGGTGATTCATCGGTAATATTCTCAAAACGTAATGGACCCGGCGAACGCCGGGTCACAGAATAAAAAGACATTAATTATGAATATTAATTCACGCAGCGCTTGTTCATCCTTACTGAGTTTGCTTGCTTTGGCGGTCGTGCTCTCGCAAAACAGCTTAGCCGCTGACAGCAACGAAAAACAAATTACGAAGCAAGCCTATTCCTCCAAAGGAGCTGATACGTGTTTAAAATGTCATGACGAGGATAATGTCTATCCGGTGTTACCGATCTTTAAAACCAAACACGGCGAGCGCAATGACCCTCGTTCGCCCATGGCCAAGCTGCAATGCGAGACCTGCCATGGCCCAGTGGGGGAACATCAAATTGAAGTGAAGAAAGGCGAAAAGAAGGCGCCGATCCGTGCCTTTGGTGCAAAGGCCTGGACACCCGTGGCTGAGCAAAATGCGGTTTGTTTAAGCTGTCACAATGATCTGCATCGCATGAATTGGTCAGGCGGTCCACATGAAAAAGAATCCATGGCCTGCGCCAGTTGTCATGTCATTCATGCCCGGCAGGATCCAATGCGGGATAGCCAGACACAAACAGAAAAATGTATGTCATGCCACATAAATCAACGTGCCGAGTTTAATCGCGCCTCCGCGCATCCGATTCGCTACGGCAAAATGCGTTGTACCGATTGCCATGACCCGCATGGATCATTCTCGGATAACCTGGTTAAAAATACCTATAAAAATGAGCTGTGTTATAAATGTCATACGGAGAAGCGCGGCCCCTTGTTGTGGACGCATGCGCCCGTTGCCGAAGATTGCACGCTGTGTCATTCACCACACGGTTCCCTGCACCCGGCCTTATTGAAAAAGCGACCGCCTTTATTGTGTCAATCGTGTCATGCGCCATCTGGTCATTCGCATCCACGTGACGCCTATACAGCGGGTGGATTGCCTTCCGGCATATCCAATCAGTTTCTGTTAGGCAGAAGCTGTTTGAACTGTCATTCACAAGTGCACGGCAGCAACCATCCATCCGGCGTTAAATTGTTACGTTAGCGAATTGGCCTCGATGCCAGAAAAGCGGGAGAACGGTTATGACGGAAACACGCTACATACAACTTGCCCTGCTCTATCTAATGGGGTTTGTCGCCATGCCGGTATTCGCCGAGACGTTAACCGAGGACAAGCGCGACATCGAGACGATTAAAAAGGATTGGAAATGTAAATTTTGCCCGGACCTTTCTGAAAAACAATGGGATGGGTATTTCAATCTCGGCCTGGGTTATGTCAGCAACGATTCTTACAAGCTGGGTGAATATAACGGGTTAAATGAGAAGGGGGTTTCTCTTGATGGCGATTTCAGCGCCCTCTACCGGGATAATCAGGGAAATTATTGGGATATTCGCGGCAATAAGCTTGGCCTGGATTCGCCTTATCTCGGTGTGGAAGGCGGTCAACAGGGGCAGTACAAGCTCAAGCTGGAGATTGACCAAATCACCCGTTACAACCTGGACACAAGCCGCACGCCGTATAGCGGTGACTCGATCCAGACCTTACCCGCCGGCTGGGTAAATGCGGCCGACACGACTGGTTTTACAACGCTGGCCACTGATCTGCACGATATAAATTTTTTCACCAAACGCCGAAGCTTTACTCTGGGCGGTGAATATATCTCATCCGCAAAATGGTCCTATGAAGCTTGGTTTAAACGCCAGACCAAGGAGGGTAATCAACCCACGGCGTTTAGTTTTGGTTTTAATCGCGCCGCGATTCTCTCCAAGCCGGTTGATTACACCACCGACGATATCGAACTCAAGGCGAATTATCATCATGCCGACTTCAATGGTCAGATTGCCTTGATCCATTCCAAATTTGAAAATGCGAATAAATTCTTTCGCTGGGAAAATGCCTATGCCTCACCAACAGGCGCGCCACAAGGTCAGGCCGGAACCGAGCCGGATAACAGTAAGCAACAAATCCTCCTCACCGGGAATTATTTAGGGGTTAAGGATATGCAACTCACCGGTTTGTTTTCCTATGCGCAGCTGAAACAAGATGAGGCTTTCTTGCCCTATACCGTGAACAGTGATCTAACGCCGCCAGCTTTACCTGCGAATTCTTTAAATGGAAAGGTCGCGGTGTTCAATACCAATCTGGCCGCTCACTGGCAATACAGCCCCGAGCAAGCCTGGCACCTTATCTATGAACATCATGAACAGGACAATTCCACCGCACGAAATACTTATACCTATGTCACTGCGGATGACACGGTAACCGGCACACCACGAGCCAATTTCCCCTATGGTTTTCGTCAGCAGAAGTTCAAGGTGAATACCGATTACAAATTTGATAATCAGATAAAGTTGAGCGGTGGCGGGCAATTATCCAAAATTGATCGCGATTACCAATCCGTGGAATCCACCGCAGAGGCGAGTCTCTGGGCAAAGCTCAAACAACGCATTGATAACAAACTGCAATACAGTCTAAAAGCCGAGGTCAGCGACCGCAATATCGACAATTACAATGTCGCCAGCGAAGTCACGCCAGCCGACAACCCGCTGATGCGAAAGTACAACATCGCCGATCGTCGAGGTCACAAAATTGAATTTAATTTGGGTTATGCGGCAACCGATGCCTTTACCGTAAATTTCTCAAGCGACGTCGCGCAATACAATTACGACGCCACCACTATCGGTTTGACCAAGAGTGATGAGTTCTCCGTTGGACTGGATATGCAGTACATGGTGAATGTAGATTTAAGCATAACTGGATTCATCCATGATACCAAAATCAAATCGCAACAGGCCGGTAGCCAAGCCCTCTCGACGGCGGACTGGACGGCTAACGATAATGATAATGTAGCCACTGTGGGCCTTGGCGCCAACTATCAGGTTATTAAAAACAAGCTCAAGTTCGGCCTGGATTACGTCCATGCAGAGTCCAGCGCCGCCATTGATATTAGTGTTGGCGGTCCATTCCCTGATCTGACAACAAAACGCGACACCATTATTGCGCATGCCGATTATATCGTTGATGAAAAACTCACCCTAAAAGCCAGTTATCAATATGAAAAATATGATGAGGACAATTGGTACATCAGCAATGTTGCGCCGGGCACCTTAAGCAACGTATTAACCTTGGGCAATACACCGCCGACGTACAGAATAGGCGTATTCTGGCTCACACTCCGTTACAACTTCTAAAAAAATAACTGGAGGCATCTCCAGAGATCTGTCATTCCCGCGAAGGCGGGAATCTATCTTATTGATTTATTTCCGGAGGTGCGCAGGAATAAAAAAACCACGGATTTTCATCCGTGGTTTCATGGTTAAAATATATTATTGCTGACTGGCGTAATAGTGAAGTATCTGCGTAATTCCATCATTACCTACCTTTTCTTGCATAGCTTTAAATTTTACCGACATTTTCTCGCCCATTTCACGCTTGCCATTAGCATAACTGTCCATGCTATAGCGTAAATAGCCGATGGGTTGGCCCGCCAGAATGCCGGCATCATCCTGAGACGAGGTACCGCCTTCCGAATGGCATTTATCGCAATATTGTTTATGTACTTGCTTACCGAGTTTGGCTAACGCGGGATCAAACTCCTGTTTAAGTGGCTTGAATTTTTGCTTACCAAAATAATCCGCCAACGCCTTGATATCCGTATCCGATAATTTTTTAACGACGTCTTTCATGTCCTCTTTCTTGTCCTTGAGTTTCAGTGCGGGACGCGTATTTGTTTTATAGCCTTTCAACGAATCGAGGAAAAATGCGGAAGACATGCCGGCAATACTGGGAGTTTCTCCATTGTTGGAATTGCCATCCTTTTCATGACAATCGGCACAGGCCTTGACCAGTTTATCCACGTCCGCACTAGCCGCACCGCCAACCATACCCAGACCACAGATCAACACCAGTGAAATACAATAGTTATTTTCTTTTTTCATGTTAATCTCCTTCTGATTTAATTAAATTCGGTTGAACGAAAACTAGGATTTCTCCGCATCTTCTTCTTTAGGTAATTCATGCGCAATACCCTGATGACAATCAATACAGGTTTTGCCTTCCTCGATAGAACGCGTATGTTTTTTGCGCGC
>Ga0315281_10011159_pt1 | contig 12320 bp, 12 predicted proteins | sample YL17G07_0_MG_FD_204540 | JGI IMG/M metagenome (GOLD analysis project Ga0315281, IMG submission 204540) | Sediment microbial communities from Yellowstone Lake, YNP, Wyoming, USA - YL17G07_0 | ecosystem: Environmental > Aquatic > Freshwater > Lake > Sediment | place: USA: Wyoming | collected... | reverse complement strand
ACCTTGGCGATCCGCACCGCAATTTCGTGGATTTCGCCCAGGTTCCGGTGGTCAGGCGCCTGACCCGCATGCCCGTTTGCATCGACCCCAGCCATTCGGTGGGCTCGCGCATGGCCGGGCCGGACGGTATCCTCGACGTCATGCAGGTCACTGCCCAGGGTGTGCTGGCGGGCGCCAACATGGTGCTGGTGGATTTCCACCCCAATCCTTCCAAGGCGCTGGTCGACGGGCCGCAGGCGTTGCGCCTCGATGAGCTGCCAACCTTCATTGAGGACGTCGCCATTGCCCGTGACGCCTACCTCAAGCGCGCCGAGCTGGCCCGCCGCCGGTTGCGCACGACGGTCCCCGGCTGAGCCCGCTTGCGGGGGCGTGCTTTACCGGCCGCGGCGACTCCCGCATAATGGCGAGCCATTGCAAGCCTTGGAGCCTTCCGGGCCGTTCCGGGGGCGGCGACACGACAACAAGCGACAACATCGGTGATCAATCTCGCGCAAATGGCCGAATCCGATTTGCAGCCGCCCCAGAACGCACTTCTGCAAACGCTGGAACATCTGGGCGAGGGCACGGCGCTGGCGCAACAGATATTCGACACGATCGGCCAATCCAAATTCTTTGCCGATTTCACTCGCGACGATGTGCAGCGGCTGACTGCTTTCATGCACATCTACCGCGCGGAAGCGGGGCAGATGATGATTCGCGAGGGCGACGTCGACGACTGCATGCTGCTGATCATTCAGGGCAAGGTGGATATCGTGAAAACCGCTTCCCACGGGCACCTGCAGCCGATGACCAGCGTCGGTCCCGGCGCCACACTGGGCGAGATGTCGATGATCGACGGCGAACCGCGCTTTGCCACCTGCATGGCCCTGGAGCCGACCACGTTCGCCGTGCTGTCGCGAGACAGCATGGTCCAGATCATCCTCGAAGAACCGGGCCTCGGCGCCAAAGTGCTGGTGAAGCTCGTCACGCTGCTGTCCCAGCGTCTGCGCCAGACCAGTTCCAGTCTGCTCCATTACATGGAGCGCTGAAACGCGCGCGTGCCTTGGCGCGCAGCCCCCGGTGCGCACGGTTTCGCCCTTCCTGCTGCTGGTAGTCCTTCTGTCTGCCGCGGCGCCGGTTTCGGCGCTCACGCCGCTGGACGACCTCGCAGTGGTGGACGATCTTGGCGCCGAACTGCGGCTCGATCATCCGGCGCAGCGCGTGATCTCTCTGTCGCCGCACCTGACCGAGTTGATGTACTCGATCGGCGCCGGGAATCGCCTCGTGGGGTCCGTGCGTGGCAGCGACTTTCCCGCCGAGGCTGCCGCCCTGGCGCAGATCGGCGATGCCTCCGGGCTCGATTTCGAGCGGATACTGCGCTCGCGCCCGGATCTCGTGCTGGCCTGGGGCAGCGGCAACAGGCCGGTGGACATCACGCGATTGCGCAGCCTCGGGCTGCGTGTGCTGGTGCTGGAACCGCGGCGTCTCGAAGACATTGCGCGTCATCTGCGATTGCTCGGCGAACTGACCGGCTTCGGCATTCAGGCGCAGGCCGTTGCGCGGGATCTCGAACGGCGGGTCGATGCGCTCGCAGACCGCTACGCGGGTCGCGTCCCGGTGCGGGTGCTGTTCGAGATCTGGCACAGGCCGCTGTTTACAGTGAACGGCGACCATATCATCAGCAAAGTGCTTGGGCTGTGCGCGGCACAAAACATCTTTGCCGACCTGCCGCGACTGGCGGGTGAAGTTTCTCTGGAACAGGTGCTGGTCCTGGACCCGGATGCCATCGTCGTCGGCTCCGAAGCCGACGATGCGGGTGTGAATAACTGGACCCGATTTTCCTACCTCAAAGCCGTGCGCACCGGCAACGTGTTCGCCGTTTCCGCGGATCTGATTACCCGGCAAACGGCTCGCATCGTCGATGCAGCGGAGCGCATGTGCGCCGGCCTCGACCAGGCCCGGCACTGAATAGTGCGTCCAGGATGGTCAGGTCTTGATACATTGACCGGCGTAGAGTACCGGGCCCGACGGCAATCCGCTCGGCGATCCGCCGGCCGGCTCCACGCTCATCGCGAGTCCCTGCGCGGCGTCGAGTTTTACCGCCAGCGATTCAGGAATTCTGACCACTTGCGTTTCGTGCGTCGTGATCAGCCCGAGCGAGACCGGTTTCTGATCGCCGCCGGGCAGCATCCATAATTCCCAAGCCGTATTCGGCGCCATCTCGGCATGGCCGATCACGCGGATGCGCAGCGTGCGCCCGCCGCGCTGTCCCGGCTCCCAGCTTGCCATCATGGCCGGCCTCTGGGTGGCAAGGTCGTTCATGACGACCACCATTCTGCCGGCGTCCACGGGCGTTTGCGGTCCCGGAGCGGCGACGAAAACGATGAGCGCCAGCGCCAGCAGGCCGGATGCAAACGACGACACGCGCCAGAACGACATGTTGTCCCAGAACCGCGCTGGCGACCCACCGATTCGCAGGCGTGCCTTGATGGCCTGCCAGACGCGCGCCGGGGGCTCGACCGCGGGCAGGGCGTCGGTGAGCGCAGACAGCCGCGCTTCCCACTCCGACACGGCCCGCCGCAGCTGCGGATTGCTGCGCAGATTGATTACGAAGCGCCGGCGCGCGCGCGCAGACATGGTGCCGAGCACATACTCGGCGGCCAGCTTGTCGCGCAATCTCTCGTCGGCGAATCTCATGGCAATCTTGCGGTCATTGCATCGTTCGGATCAGCGCGTCGTTCGGATTTCCGTTCATCCTGCATCCAGCAGTTCATTCACCGCCAAGGACGCCAAGGACGCCAGGGAAGGCGATAGGCATACCTGACGGAACTCACACAGAGGGTCAGGGCGCTGATAAATCCATGCACTTGTCTTCCTTTGCGTCCCTTGCGTCCTTGGCGGTGCAACGGCTTTTTCCAAGTTCATCTGCCCAACTCTTCCAAACAGCCCTTCAGGCGGTCGAGGCCGCGGCGAATCCAGGTCTTCACCGTGCCCAGGGGTTTGCGCATCTGTTGCGCCAGTTCTCCATGGGACAGTCCGTAGAAGAATGCGAGCGTGATGCCGCGCTGCTGCTCCTCGGTCAGCGTTTTCATGCATTCGGCGAGCGCGCCCGCCTCCAGCGACTTTCGCAGCAATTCCTCGGGTCCCGGCGATTCGTCGGGAATCGAGGCCATCAGGTCTTCGTGGGCCTCGTCGATCTCGACTTCGCGCGGCCGGCGCAACCAGTCGAGCGCGCGGTTGCGCACGATGGCGGTCATCCACGTCATGGGCGCGCTTTTGGTCGAGTTATAGCCTGCCGCGTGGTTCCAGATGCTGACGAAAGATTCTTGCAGCACGTCCTCGGCCCAATCCCTGCGACGTGTTATACGCACGGCAACGGCAAACAGTTTCGCCGAGCTGAACTGATAGAGGGTCGCAAAGGCGCGCTGGTCGTGCAGCGCACAGCGGGCCAGCAGGTCGGCAAGCTGCTCCGCAGCAGGGGCTTCAGGCAAAGTCACTGCGATTCCTGCCTTTTTGCCAATAGACGTCGGTCACGCCGGCTTCGCGGTTGAGAACGCGGCAGAGCACGAACAGCAGGTCCGAGAGCCGGTTCAGATAGCCTTGCGGCGAGGGCGACAACGCCTCGGCGGCGCCGAGGCTGACCACCCGCCGTTCCGCCCGCCGGCACACGGTGCGCGCGACGTGGCATAGCGCCGCAGCGCGCGACCCGCAGGGCAGGATAAATTCCTTCAGCGGACCCAGTGCGGTATTGTGGCCATCGAGCTCTTTCTCCAGCCGCGTGAGGTGCTGCGGCCCGATGCTGGTATAGCCCGGAATGCTCAGTTCTCCGCCGAGGTCGAACAAGTCGTGCTGGACTGCGTGCAGGCCGGCGCGCACGTCTTCGGGAATCGGCTCGGCCAGCAGCACGCCAAGCGCGCTGTTCAACTCATCGACTGCGCCGATGGCTTCAATGCGCAGGCCATCCTTGGCAACGCGCGTACCGTTGCCCAACCCGGTGGTGCCGGCGTCGCCGGTGCGTGTGTAGATCTTGCTGAGGCGGTTTGCCATGCAGGCCCTTATCCATTGAGAGCAATCGGTTTGGTTGCACGCTGCATTCTATCGCAACTGCAAACCTCACCACGCTCACGCGAGGGTAATCGTGCCTTGGTGGTGAGTCCCGACGGTTACTGCGCATACTGCGCCTAGCGTTGTGGCAGCGCTGTGGAGCGCGGATCGCCGCCGAGGTCCTGCAATTCAAGTTGCAAATAGCGATGCAGCGCATTCTGCCTGTGAGTCGTCGCATACATCGACCAGTCGCGGTATGCGGGCAGGGCGGCTTTTTCCACGGATTCCATCAGGCTGGCGCTTTCGGCATAAAGCGACTTGACGCGGTGGTCGAGCGCCGCGAGATAGCCGGCCGTGCGCGCAATCGCGCCCGGACCGGATACCGGGCCGTGGCCGGGAACGACGGTCCGGGGCTTGTATTCTTGCAACCTGCGCAGCGCCCGCTGCCAGCCGTCGAAGTCGCTGTCGCGAATGTCGGGAATGCGGCCAACGCAAACCAACCCACCGGCAAACAGCACACCGCTCTCGCGGTCGAACACGGCCACGTCGCCAGGCGTGCTGGCCCAGCCCAGGTAAATCAGCTCGAGCCGGCGCCCGCCGGCCGCGATGGCCGTTGTGGCGTCGATCTCGCGCTGCGGCAATACCAGCCGCGTGCCTTCGAGTTCCTGGCCCAGTAGCGGTTTCAGGTTCTGCAGGCAGTGTTCGCAGCGCGCCTTCATCAGCTTGATTGTTTCCCGATGGGCCAGGATCGCGATACCCCGCTCGGCAAACGCGGCATTGCCGAACAGGAATTCCTGCACCGCATGGGTGACGATCACCAGTTCGACCGGCTTGTCGGTGACACGCGCGATCGCGTCCAGCATACGGCGGCCATGACGATAGGAGGCGCCGGTATCGATGACGATTACGCCGGACGGGCCGACGATGAAACCGCTATTGCCGACGAAGCCGCGATTTGCCGCGGAGATTTCGCCGGCATCGCCGATGAAAGCGTAGACGCCGGGGGCAACGATTTCCGGTTCGAGCGCGTCTTGGGCGAGCAGCGTCAATGGCAGCATCGCGATGGCGGCGGCAGGCAACCCAAGAGTGCGCATCAGCAATGAGAGCATCGGCCGTAACGTAAACGAGGCGGGCGGCGACCGCAAGTCGGAGGGGCGTTTCTGTCGGACGGGCTTTTCTGCTCTACCATGTGGCTTGCACCAACTCTGCGATGATGAAATTGCTCTGCGATGATGAACTTGGCGTCCCCGATCACGATTTTCGCCATGCTGGCCATCGCCTGCTTTTCGGCGGCGGCTACGAAGTCCGGGTTCGCAGGCGAACCCCCTGCGCCGGCGAATTTCCACATCAGCGAGATCGCCCCCGGCAACTACGTTCATTACGGCAGATTCGACGAGCGCTCGCCGGAAAATCTTGGCGACAACGCCAACATCGGCTTCATCGTCGGCGAAAAATGCGTGCTGGTGGTCGATACCGGCGGTTCGTTGCCGGTGGGCCGTGCGCTGCGGGAGGCGATTCGCAAGGTCACGCCGCTGCCGGTCTGCTATGTTGTGCTGACGCACGTGCATCCGGACCATTTTTTCGGAGCCGCAGCCTTCCTCGATGATCATCCACGGTTCATTGCGCATCAAAACTACCCGGCGCAACTGGCCGCGCGCGCCCGTTCGTACGAGAACTCGCTGCGACGGGACCTGGGCGCCGCCGCGGCAGGATCGCAGATCGTCAGGCCGACGCTGCTGGTCGGTCAACTGCTCGAACTCGATCTCGGTGGCAGGATGGTCGCTGTTCAGGGCTGGCCTGCGGCGCATACCGATGACGATCTGACGGTATTCGACGTGCCAACCCGCACGTTGTGGTTGTCCGATCTGCTGTTTGTCGGCCACACGCCGGTGATAGACGGCAGCATCACCGGGTTTCTTGCGGTGATGAAGGATTTGCGCGCCATGGTGGTGGATCACTGCGTGCCCGGCCATGGCCGCAGCGATCTGCCATGGCCAGAGCCGCTGGACGCGCAGCAGCGCTATCTCACGGTAATACTGAATGAAACCCGCGCCGCGCTGCGCCATCGCAAGACCATCCAGCAGGCCACCGACGAAGTCGGGCTTTCCGAGGCGGGCAACTGGGCGGCTTTCGATCTGTTCCATCGCCGCAATGTGACTGCCGCTTACGCCGAGCTGGAGTGGGAATAGGGACGCGATTACGCGTGCGCCGAATGACTGGGTATACTTGGCGGAATTTCTCCATAACGTAAGGCGACAGCAATGAGAATATATTCGGGTTTGGCTCGTTCGCGTTTGGCGTTGGCCACTCTTCTGGCCTTGCTCTCGGTCATGTCGGCGCACGCCAACGAAAAGGCCGAACCGGATCCGGCGCAAAGCCCGTATTGGGGCCAGATCAGGCAACTCATGTTCGCCGATCGTGTCATCAATCCCGACAATCGGGATGTCATACGCGTCTATTTGAACTTGCGTGCCGACGACGCTTCCACCGTCCCGGTGGTGGTCAAGGCGCAGATCGATCAGACCGACAAGGAATACATCAAATCGATCTACGTGATCGTCGAGCGCAATCCGTCGCCAGTAGCGGGCGTCTTCCATTTCACGCCCGGCAGCGGCCGCGCCCAGGTGGAGACGCGGCTGCGCTTCGAGGACTACAGCTTCGTCAGGGCGGTGGCGGAAATGAATGACGGCAGGCTGTACATGTCGCAGCGCTGGGTCAAGGCCGCGGGCGGCTGCTCTGCACCCAACGGCAAGAAACTCTCGGAATCCCTGCTGGGCAAGATGAAGTTGCGCTTCGATGACGACATGATCACCTACCACAAGCCCAATCTGGTCCAGGTCCTGATCCGCCACCCGAACGAATCCCCGCTCGCCGCGGATTTTGTGGCGGGCCAGGTGCCCCAGTTCGTGCGCAGCGTGAAAGTGACCTTCGACGGCAAGCCGGTGATGAATGCGGAGGTAGATTTTTCGCTGTCGGACAATCCGAACTTCCGCTTCTTCTTTACTCCCGAGGAAAAAGGGGAACTGAAGATCGAGGTCGAGGATACCCACGACCGCAAGTTCAGCCATTCGATAAACATATCGGAAGGCGTGCCGCTGCCCGGTGGTTGATACCGGCGCCACGGCGCCTGGCATTGTGAGCGCGTTGAAGGCCTAGGCCGGCGAGCGTCAGCATCCGAGCATGCGGGCGATTGCCGCAAGCCTGTCCGAGCACGCCAGGGCCGACCTGGCCGCGACCTATTCGGGCAGGCAGGTCGGTCCGATGAGTGTTTCAAATGTAGCTATCGGAGTCCGCGGCGGATGCACCCGAGATAGGCGGCCTCGTCGGGCGGGGCACGTTCGCGTTGCGCACGCCAGACGACTTCACCGAGACAATCCAGCAGCACATGCAGGGCATCGTGTTCCGATGCGGCACGGCGCGCCAGCTCACGATACGCGGCGCTGATGCCGTGCGGCTGGTCGATCGACAACTGCTCCGCGATCGCCAGATGCAGAGACAGGTGCAGGAAGGGGTTGACCGCGCCGCTCTCGGGCGAGAAGTCGCGATCGAGATTGCGCTGCGGGTCGTCGAGCAAGACCTGGTGCTCGGAGTGCAGCAGGATGATCTCGATCGCGGTGCGTTCCAGTCCCTCCAGCGGAGCCCGAGAACGATACTTGCCCCAGGTCTCGAAGAAAAAGCGGCGAGCGTCAGCGCGCGACGGATTGAACATTGCACGATTGCGTACGGAAAGCTGTTGGGCAACCATACCAGCATTCAGGTGGCCCGGAGAATTGCGGTCGGTGCTTACGGCCACGACCAAGAGTCCGAGTGCACGCATTTCTTGCAATTGTGCGCTTGACTCCAATGACCCGGACAAGACTCGGAGAGAACCGCGAACTGCTCCGCCCGCATGCGCTCGAGTACCAGCCTGCGCCCGAGGTCACGCCGGAGGCGCTGATACGCGTGCGTGAAAGCCCCAAGCTCTCGCGCGCCCTATTGCAGGGAAAATTCCTCACTGCCGGAAACGGTCTCGGTGGCACACCTCCACTGGGTGTTCCACTGGGTCATCCCCGAGTCACAGTTGTCGGGGGTGCTTGCACGGCGATAGCAAAGCCTGTCCGGCTTGGTGATCGACCAATTTTTCGGCACATCGGAATAGAATTCAACCGGCGCGCCGTTTGGGGCATTCGGGCCCCACGTGATTTCCACGCGGCAGACGCTATCCCACGTGCTTGACACGAGTGTGACGTCGCCCGCCAAGGCGTATGGCGTTGAGCCTAGCGCGAGTAGGCAAGCGCACATCCCGGATAGAAATTCGGTTTCCTTCAGCATGGCAGTTTCCTTTGAAAAGAATTCGAGTCTGATCTCCATGGCACTACTTTGAGCCCCTCATTTCCTCCTAAGCGCCTTCCCTCGCAAGCGGAGGAGGGAATGTAGTTCCTTGAGCTAGTGCCATGGGAGTCAGACCTCATTTCACACCGGCAGCCTCATCGGCGGCGCTCGTCCGGCCAAATGCTAGCACTGAGCAAGGCTGCTGGCCGGGATTCGAGGCGCGAAGGCGCGCGCTTCGCTATGCTAGCTGCTCAAACGAGGAGACCGCGCCATGGCAGAAACCGCAACCGCTACCCGCAGCCGCATCTTTCACGAGATCGATTTCGACAAGCCGGGCAAGCAGATTGGTTATCTGCGCGTGCCGCAGTCGCGCGACGGCGGCGCCTGGTCCACCATCGAAGTCCCGATTGCGCTCATCAACGGCAGCAAAGGGCCAGCGGTGCTCTTTACCGGCGGCGTGCACGGCGACGAATACGAGGGACAGATTGCCGGCGCGCGGCTGGCGCGCCGGCTCGATCCGCAGAGTCTGCGCGGGAAGGTGATCCTGATGCCGGCGGTGGACCTGCCCGCGGCACTCGTCGGACGCAGGATGTGCCCGATCGACGGGCGCGACTTTAACCGCTGCATGCCCGGTGATGCGCGCGGCAGTTTCTGCCAGATGCTGGCCCACTTCATCGATACCGTGATCATGCCCCGGGTCGAGGTCTCGGTCGATGTTCACGCCGCCGGCAACGCCATGGAAGCGGCCCTCAGCACGACCATGCACTGGGTGAACGATGCCAAGGTGATGGAAAGAACGCGTGCGCTCGCCGAGAACTTCGCGGCGCCGTACAACGTGGTGTTCTGGGGCGTCGATGAAGGCGGCACGCTTGCCTCGGCGGCCGAGCGCCACGGCGCATTGTCGATCTCTTCGGAGCTGGGTGGATACGGACGCGTGAGCGTCGAGGGCTTGCGCGTGGCCGAACGCGGCCTCGACAACGTCCTCAAATGGATGGGCATGATCGAGGGCGAGCCCGACACCTCGCAACGCGAAGGCGGCCGCACGCGGCACATGGAAGTGCGCGACCAGAGATCGTACGTGTTCGCGCCCAGCGACGGGCTATTCGAGCCGCGGTATCTTCCCGGGCAACGCGTCCGGGCGGGAGAGCTTGCCGGTTACCTGCACTTCATCGAAGAGTGGGCCCGGTTGCCGATGCCGATCGAGTTTCGCATCGACGGGCACGTGTGGATGGCGCCGGGTTCCGGTCGGGTACGCAAGGGCGACGTCGTGGCCGTGATCATGCAGGAGTATGCGGGTGTCTAGGAGCTCTGCGGACTTAGGGAAGCACTGAACAAGTGTCTTCCCCGCGAAAGCGGGGAACTATTTTTGTTTGGAAAACATGGATTCCCGTTTTCACGGGAATGACAGATCAGGACCTGTTCAGTGTTTCCTTAGGTGTTCGACAGCGAAACGGTGGGAGAGCGAGGACAGATTTTTGACGAATTCGACGCGCATATAATCGAGTCCGACCCCCTGTCAGACCTCCGCTGCCCAGAGCGGCCCTGGCATCCTGAGCAGCCGAACTATCGTCCTTCAACGCCGTGCCCAACGCCGATGTCCTCGATTTCATCCACACTCCGACCCATGCTCCGGCCTTCGATGCCCCGTTAAGAAGCATGACCGCCTCATCATTCAACAGCGCCGGCGAATTGCCGGCGGTGATAGCGATGAAGGTCGCGCGATGCCTCATTGCCGGCTTGGTGCTCCTCGTCGTCGCGTTTCAAGCGGCCGCCCAGGACGTCGAGCCCACTACGTTTTGGAAACGCATCCAGCAGAAGGGCCTCTACGAACGGGCCTGGGAAGCAACCCGGCTCTACGAGAACGAAGACAACTCGACGATCCAGGCATTCTCCGTCATCGGCCGGTATCAAGGTCAATACTGGTCCGTGAAAGCCGATGAGGGCAAGGCCGACGGCTGGGAGAATCGGCGTTTTTACGCCGGGGCGGAAGCGCTTCTGTTCCACGACTTCACCGTCCAGGTGCAGATGAAGTTCAGCGAGGATTTCGATCCTGTTTACGACGGCTTCTATCAGGCGTTCGTGAAATGGTCGCCGGGCGAAGGGTTCTCACTGAGTGTCGGGTTGCTGGATTTTCTTTACACCGGTCTGGAAAGGACGGTTTCTTCCACCAAGATTCCGACGTTTGAGCGCGGTCTGCTCGTGAACCAGTTGCTGCCCGGCGAAATCGTCGGCGCCGTGGCCCAGGGCCAGTCTGGGGATTTTTCCTACCGCGCCGGGGTGTTCAGCGGCAGCACTTACCAGGAGTTCACGACCTCCGCGGGCGGATTCGGCACGGTGGCCGGTGTCGGCTACAAACTGCCGCTGTTTTACTCCGACGGCAGTCTCCACCTGGACTACCTCTACAACCACGGCAATGCGTCGAACAAGGCCCTGGAACCGTACGATCACGTGATCTCGCTTTGGCACGAGGGAAAGACGGGACCCTTCGGCATGGGCGTGGACGTGACCTATGGACATGGACTGGACGCCCACCCGACGGTCTTCGGCGTGACGGTGTTGCCAACTTTTGTGTTCGCGAAGAATGTGCTCCGCAATGGAGACGCCTTGCAGGCTGTGTTGCGCTATCAATTCGCGGTCAGCGACGGGGACAACGGACTGCAATTGCAACCGCGCTACGAGCAGGAAGTCGTGCCCGATGGGGTCGGAGACCGCTATCAGGCGGTTTATGCCGGCATCAACTACCTCATCTTCCGGGATCGGCTCAAGCTGATGGCCGGCGCAGAGCATTCCGTGATGCATGATTCCGCACAGGATGGCGGCGCTTTCGATGGCTGGACGTATCTGCTCGGGGTGCGGGTGTATTTCTAAATCAACGGATACGGCTAGGAATTTCAACCGTGCCACGCTTTTTCTCTCGCCCGCGGCCTCATCGGCGGCGCTCATGCAGCCAAATGCTAGCGCTGCGCTAGGCTGCCAGCCGGGATTGGAGGCGATGGAAGTTTATTCGAACGACAGCCCGGCGATGGATCAGGCGAGGGTTTTATGGAAGTAAAGGGTCAGGGCTATACTTTATAGTCTAGACTATCTTCCCCAACGAATGGGGTCAGAGTCCCATGGCACTACCTTGGGAAATTTCTATCCCCTCCCTCGCTTGCGGGGGAGGGCTAGGGAGGGGGCAAATGATGCTATAGGCCTGTGACGTTCATGCCCCCATCCCCGCCTTCCCCCGCAAGCGAGGGAAGGAGCTTATGACGCGATAAGCGCCTTAAGGTAGTGCCATGGAGGGCAGAGTCAATTTTATTTTATTCCATGACCGAGCATTAGCAATCGCCGCTGACCCCTTTTTTTCCCCCATAAAGAAATCGCAGCCAGCACGACAGGTCAAGTGTTTCCCGTTTTCAGCGTAGAGAACCACGCGCAGCGGGTCAGTTCAGATCGACCTGCTCCCGGTACTCGGGGACCTTGCAGCGCCAGCCCTTGCGGCCTGGTGCTTTCCGCCTCGGCCTGAATTTGCGACACCCGTGGCGCGGATATGCCGGCACGCCGCGCCCCCTTGGCGATCGGTTCGTTCACTACCCGCCGCAGCAGATAAACCGCACAGCGATACGCCTGCGCCTGGCGGCGGTCGAGCACCGCATGGCGCGGAAGATCGAATGCCTTGGCAACCTGTGCAAGCAGTTCCTCCGGGTTCGGGCGGGCTCACGCTGCGCGCGGGAGACATCCGCACCGCGCTTGCCGCCAGGGCGGCGCCGCAGGTGGCGTCGGTTGAAGCGCTGTGTAGACCTGATTGAGCCGTTGCATGCCGCGTGTCAAGTTGGGCTCGGGGGTTTCGATGAGCAGGTGGTAGTGATTGTCCATCAGGCAGTAGGCCTAGGAGCCTGTCGGACTTAGGATGATTCGGCTGCAACGGTGGCAGAGCGGTCCATATTTCGCCGCTTTCTCCTTACATATTCCCGATATGCGCGTCGAAATCGTCAAAATCTGTC
>Ga0315281_10011158_pt1 | contig 12320 bp, 9 predicted proteins | sample YL17G07_0_MG_FD_204540 | JGI IMG/M metagenome (GOLD analysis project Ga0315281, IMG submission 204540) | Sediment microbial communities from Yellowstone Lake, YNP, Wyoming, USA - YL17G07_0 | ecosystem: Environmental > Aquatic > Freshwater > Lake > Sediment | place: USA: Wyoming | collected... | reverse complement strand
CTTCCGGACGTGTTGGACACGGTGCTGCCGGTCCTCACGACGTTGAGATACTTGTCGATGCCCTCGCGCGATTCCGTGTAGTCGTGGTACAGGCTGAACGCGTTCGTCGACGGCTGCTGCAGGAAGTAGACGATGTCGCGATCCTGGTGCGCGCGTTCGGAAAGGCGCGCACGCTCGGTCGGTCCTTGAGTGGCGGGCGCTTCCCACGTGCGGGCGTTCGTCAGCGGACGCGGTTTGGCCGCGTCGCCCGTCGGCGCGCCGGGTTTCGCTCTGAGGATCATGCCCGCGGGTCCCGGCGCCTGGTGCATGAAGCTGACGCGGATGCGGCCGTCCGGGTCCGCGAGCACTTGCGACGGCACGTTGCACTCGACGAGCTGATAACCGGCCGGGAGCACGATGGCGCTGTGCCGGATGCCCATCGGACGATCGAAGATCAGTCCATTGCCGTCGCGGCGATAGTTTTTCGCGTCCTTGTAGGTCTTGGTGATGCGAAGCCGCGCTTGGCCGCCGTCGGCCGGCACGGGACGCGCGAGATGAATGACGAGCGCCCCGCTGGTGACCTCGTACTTGAGCGGCGTGCCGGTCATCAGATCGACGACGGAGTCCGGGGCCAGATTTAAATCTGGCCCCGATGCCACTGCGGTCAAGCCGGTGCCGATGCGGTCCGAGAACACCGTCGCGCCTGGCGTCGTTACCGCCACGTCGTAGACGGTCCGGAACGACGCGGTGTCCGGCGAGAGCAGGTCGTAGACCGCGTACTCAACGGGGCCAGAATTAATTCTGGCCCCGGAGTCAATTCCGGCCCCGGAGTCAATGCCGGCCCCGGAGTCAATTCTGGCCCCGGACTGCTGGGCGACGAGCGGCGCAACGAGGGCGAACGCGATTGATATCGCCGGCATTCGTGTGTTCATGGGTTCCTCACTTCGCAGGCCTGCCGCCTCCGCGCTTCGCGCTTCGGCGCGCCTCGCCACAGCGTAGCGAAGGCGGGAAGGCCTGCGCCACTTCCGTCCATACCCAACACTACGCGATTCTGCGAAATGTGACCGCGGCGGACAACGCGAGATACGTCAGCGGATACACGAGCGACACCATCGCGAGCGTTCGCGGATCGCCCCAGACTCCGAGCAGCACGAACCCAAGCAGCACGAACCAGAACACGGCGCCGATGTTGATCGGTCGCGAGAACGGCCCGCCACGCGTCGCGTAGATGTAGGGTGTCGGGATGAACGTGAGCACGGCCAGGGTCACGATCAGCGCGACCGACACCCACGCCTGCGGATGCAGCACATAACCATAGAACGAGACAACGTTCCAGTATGAGGGGAAGCCGAGAAAGAACCCGTCCGGCGTTTTCGCGTGGACCTGCGAAAAGCCGTACGCGCTGGACAGCAGCGGTAGGAGCAGAAGCCACGCCAGGCTCCCCGGCAGAAGGTCCGCCCGCCAGATCAGCAACAGCGGCACCGACGTGTAGGCGTGAAAGTCGATGAGGTCGTCGAGCGCCCGGCCGTCGAAACCCGGCAGCACTTCTTTCACGCGCGCCTTGCGCGCGAGCCACCCGTCGGTCGCGTCGATCGCCGTCGCCACCATCATCAGGAACAGAGCTTGGCGAAACGACGCCGCGTCGCCCCGCAGGATCAGTACCACCATGCCCGCGACGCAGACGAGCCCAAGCGCCGTATAGAAATGCACGAGCCACGCGAGGAGCTTCGTCATGTCTCAGCCCGTGACATGACGGAGGGGTTTCGGAGCATCCCACGCGGCTGTCGCGCGGCTCACGAGCGGCAACAACACGAGGCCGGCGGCGGCCGCGAGCGTCCTGAACGGCACGGTGTCAGGATACGCGATGAACGCCGGGAGGCTCAGCAACGGCTCCCCGCCGCCGACTCTCAGGGCGAGTGACACCGAAAACGCCACGATCGATCCGGTGCGGTTGGCTTTCTTGTCGAAGAGCGCGGAGAGCAACTGCGGAAACAGCAGGACGAACACCAGGTCGCTCGTGAAAAACCACAGCGCCTGCACGCTCTGCACTTTCAGCGCGAGGACCGTCGCCAGCGCGCCGAACAGCAAGATCGATGAGCGAATCACGCGCTTCATCTGCACGACCGAGAGCGACGGCCACACCAGACGCTTCAGGCAGTTCCAACTCAACATCGATCCCGCGGACAGAATCGACGAGCTGAAACTGGACGTCACCGCGCCGATGATCGCCGCGAGGCCGAGCAGACCGATCGCCGGCGGCACCGCCTTGGCGAACAACATCGGCATCGCATCCGCTGGCGTGGTCTGAAGGCGCGCGACGATGTCGGCTGGCCAGGGATACGCGAACGCCGCGACACCCATCAATAGCGGCGGCACGGTGAACGCGATCGTCATCACCCCGGCCAGGCTCGACATCCCCCGCGCGTCGCGGGGCGTCTTGCACGACAGCACGCGCTGGAAATAGCAGTTCCAGGGGATGCCACCGCAGACGAGCATCAGCGACACGTCCCACCAGCCGACGACAGCGGCCCTGGTCCACAGTCCGCCGTTCGAGTGCAGCAGCGGAATCACGCCGCTTCCGTCGGGACGCGCGACGACGTACGCCGTCCACGCGTGCTCGAGACCTCCGGCGCCGTGCAGCACGAACGGCAGCGCGGCGGCGAGGCCGATCGCCACCAGCGCAAGCTGGAAGACGTCGGTATATGCGACCGACCACATCCCGCCCAGCACGGTATACGCCGTCGTCACCACCGCGGAGAGCAGAATCGCCGTCGTCAGGTCCATGCCGAGCAGGACGCCGAACGTCGAGCCGATCGCGACGAGCAGCTCCGCGCTCCAGAACAACTCGCCGGCCAGCGCCGGGAGAAACAACACCGCCGCCCAGCGCTTGCCGAAGCGCGCCTCGAACGGATCGATCAGCGTGGTGAATCCAAACCGCCGCATGACGCCGGCGAAGAACACGCCGCCGAGGATCAGGCTGATGCCGAAGCAGAGGCCGCCCTGGATGCCAAGCTGGATCGAGGACTTGTACGCGCCTTCGGTGGTGCCGAGCAGGTAGCCGCCGTCCACCCACGTCGCCGTCATCGTGAGCGCGGCGATCCAGAGCGGCATCGACCGCCCCGCGACGATGAGGTCGGCGGCCGAACCCTCGCGGACCTTGCGCGAGGCCAGCCACCCGACGACCATGAAGGCGCCGTACATGGCGACGACGGCGGCGATCGCAGGGGTCATGGAAAGTCTGAAGTCTGAAGTCTGAAGTCTGAAATTCCAAGATCATCTTGGCGTCATTTCTTCGTACATGGCCTTCGTGATGGTCAGGAGACAATCTCCATCGTCAGATGGCGATGTCCCCGACGCACTCTGTACGTCTCGAAGTCCTTCCGATCAATGGTGAACACCCGCCGGGTGCCCAGGGACTCCGCGGCGGTCACCAGCGACGCATCCGCGAGATCCATCGGGTGATCCGCGTACCGCTCCATCAACTCGAACGCGCGCGTGAGTGTGGTGCGCTCGAAGAACCACACCGACGACCCGCCGCCCGCGATGAATTCTCTCAGGCGGTCTGACCCGACGCTCGCCGGGCCGAGCATGTGAAACGCCTCGGTCAGCACCGGGATCGTGGTGATGATGGGCTCGCGGATACCTCTGAGGATCCTCGCGCATCTGGCGTGCTGCCCGTCCTGCGGATCGAACAGGGCGACGAGCGGCCCCGTGTCGACGAGGATCATCGACGCAACTTCCGACGGAGTGCGTCGGCGACACCACGGCGCGTGTCTGTCGAGGGCGCGATCGCGTAGCCTCCTGGACCGAGATCGAGCTGCTGATAGACGTCGTACGGCGTCCGCTCCGCGTTCTCGACGACGCGTTGCCTCAGGGACCGCAAGCCCTGCTTCAGCGCCTCGGAAATCGGCAGCCCCGTGGCTTGGCGAATCTGCTGGAGCGCTGCCTCCGCCTCGTCATCGAGTCTGACCGTCCGCGTGGCCACGTATCGCCTCCTGTATTACGCACTGTATTACACACGCCATCCGAGGGTCAATCGTGCGAGTTCCGGGGCAGAGGCGCTGCCGAAGCATCTATGTCAGTTCCGCGTTTCGCGTTTCGGGAATCCAGATCCACATCACGGCAGCAAGGAGGAAAGCGGCGCCGACAATTGAAAAGGCGACGCCAAACCCGCGCGTGCCCGCCACCGATCCCACGATATACGGCGCTGCGGCGCTCGCGATCCGGCCGGTGTTGTAACAGAATCCGGCAGCCGTCGCGCGCACCGCCGTGGGATACAGTTCGGCCACCATCGCGCCGAGACCGCTGAAGTAGCCGGTGCCGAAGAACGCGACAAACGGACCGAGCACGAGGAGGATGGCCGGGGTCTTCAGAAATCCATAGAGCGGCAGCAGCACGCTCGCCGCGAGCACGAACATGATGTACGTCTTCTTCCGGCCGATCGCGTCCGCAATGAAGCCGAAACTGACGTAGCCGAACCACATGCCGACCTGCATCGCCATCACGAACCACGACATCGCCGACGAAGACAGACCGATGCCGCCCTGGGTTGACGGCAGGCGCAGGTAACTGGGTACCCAGCCATTCAGGCCCCACCACGCAAACAGGCAGCAGGCGTTCATCAGCGTGATCGCAATCGTGACAGCCCTGATGCGCGGGCCGAACAGCGCGCTCAGACGGCCGCGATCCGCGTGCGACGCGGTGCGCCAGATCGTCGGCTCCTCGATGCGCCGCTGAATCCAAATGGTGAACAGCGCCGGCAGGACGCCGACGAAGAACACGCCCCGCCAGCCCCAGAGCGGCATCACGAGCAGGTTGGTCAATGCCGCGAGGCCGTAGCCAATCGCCCACGAACTCTGCACGAACGCGAGCGCTTTTCCGCGATGCCTGGCAGGAAACGACTCGGACACGAGCGCCGCGCCGGTGGCCCACTCACCGCCCTGCCCCAGACCGAGCAGAATGCGGAACACCGCAAGCTCGAGGGCCGATTGGGCGAAGCCGCACGCCGCGGTGAACACCGAATAGATCAGCACGGCGGCCATCAGCGCACGTTTCCGGCCGATCCGATCGGCGATCACGCCGAACGCGATGCCGCCGGCGGCCGCGGAGAGCAACGTCACCGAATTGAGGATGCCCGCCGTGGTCAGCGAAATGTGCAGCGTCGGATCCTCGAGGAGCGCCGAGAGCACGATGGAATAGAGCATCACGTCGAACGAGTCGAGCATCCATCCCATCGACGCGGCGACAAACGCGTTGCGCGCCCGGCGATCGGCGTCGCGCCACCATCCAAACAGGCTTCGATCGTCAGGGCTGAGGGCTACGGGCTGGGTGGAGATCGTCAAAGGGGGGCTCGGGACTGGGGACTGGGGGCTAGGCGGCTCCGATGGCCTTCACAATAACACCGGCCGCTTCGAGGCCGGCGCGAATCTTCGCGGCGAGGTCGTCCGATCCCGGCGTGTCGCCATGCACGCAGATCGTGTCGGCTTCCAGCGACACGATGGAGCCGTCGATCGCGACGACGGTGCGCTCCTTCACCATGCGGATCGCGCGCGCGACGACGGCGGCGGGATCGTGGATCACGGCGCCGGGCTTGCGGCGCGACGCGAGGGATCCGTCTGGTTCATACGCGCGGTCGGCGAAGACCTCCGCGGCGACTCGCAGCCCGGCCGCGCGGCCGGCGGTCAGGATTTCAGAGCCGGGGAGACCGAAAAGGATCAGGGACGTGTCGAACGCCGCGACCGCCCGCGCGATCGCAGACGCGAGCTCCGCGTTGCGGACCGCCATGTTGAACAGCGCGCCGTGCGGTTTGACGTGCTGGATCGTCACGCCCTCGGCGGCGGCGACGCCGACGACCGCGGCGATCTGATAGAGCACCAGATCCTCGGCTTCCTGCGGCGTCACGTTCAGATCGCGGCGGCCGAAGCCGACGAGATCCGGAAAGCCGGGATGCGCGCCGACCGCCACGCCGTGCGCCTTCGCCAGACGAATCGTCGCGCGGAGCACGGACGGATCGCCCGCGTGAAATCCTGCGGCGACGTTGGCCGACGTGATCGATGCCATCAGCCCGGCGTCGTGACCGATGGTGTAGGCGCCGAACGACTCGCCGATGTCCGAGTTGATGTCGATGCGCATAGGGTCGGGTGGGGCAGGTAGGTCGGGTGGGGCGGGTGGGTTGGGAAAAGCCCTCCCGCGGAAGCCGCGAACCTAACAAGACCCCGCACAAAGAACACAAAGGATATGTCTAAAATAGCGCCAGTGCGAAGAACCAGTGAAAAGTCGACGGCGACCGGGGCGAGCTCGAAGGAGCCGCTATCAGCGGCCCTGGGCCACACGGTCACCAGCATCATTCCGTGATGCTGCTGGGGGGATCATTACGCTCGTCGATTACGAGGGGGCGAGAGGGTGGGCGAGAAGAGAGCGACGTTCGGGCGGGAGGGATAGTGACCTCAGTCCTCTCGGCGTTGCACCCGCACCCCCACGAATAGCTGGCGCAATTTGGCCATGGTGGCACTGAACTCCGCGCGACTCAGCGCGCCACGGCCTTCAGCGCCGATCGCCTCGCGTGCTCGCTTCTCCGCGATCTCCGGGAAGAACTCGTGGAACCGCGACGGCGACCGCTCGATCCAGAAGCAACCGCCATCGGCAGCTTCGGGCCAAACCGTTGCCAGCATCTTTCCACCGTGTTGCGGGGGGGCTATCATCACGCTTCTCGCGTACGGATGTATGTAGAGACCCAACTCGCGGGCTGTGCGGATGAGATCCAACAGTTCCGCCTCCACGCCGTAGTCCCGCGCGAGGCCCAGGACGCTGGCCATGCGCTCACCGTCGTCGGGGGCGTTGCCATCGGGCTCGGGGTTCGGTGTGGGATCGGGCGGTCGCACGACGATGCCCATCGCGCCAGCGATGTCCCCAACCCCAAGAATCGGCTCGTCGATCTCGCCGGCAGGCCCACCCTGGGCCGCGAATGACGAGAGACGAGGCACCGCCGCTAGCATCGCACGCCAGATGCGGAGCGTGCGTCCACGCGCGAAGTCACGAAATGCCTTCATGCCGGACCCGAGGCGCTGGGGGTCGGCGCAGAGCGCGTCCTCGGCTTGCCGCAATAGCACCCGCTCGACGTTCGTGAAGAAACGATCGACGGGCCAAAGCGCAGGGTGCTTTCCGTCGGGCAGCGTGGAGAGCCACGCAAATTTCTCAGAGGGAATCCAGTCGCTCGCAAAATTATTGAGCGGTCGGTCTAGCGCCCATAAGTTGCCTGCCCACGAGACGCACTTCCGGTTCCTGTGGTGGTTTAAGCGGCGGGTGCGCGGGTCGCGAACGAGCATGCGGTCAGCCTTTGCCTGTGGCCAGATATGGTCCCACTCGACTTCGCGGCAATCGCGGCTGAACCGTTCCGGAAGCCTGGCCGGAAGGGCATAGGGGAGGCACTGCACCATAGACAGGAACATCTGGTCGTTCTCGTTAACAAAGGCGACCTGCTGGTCTTCGTTCGCGACTCGCCCGATAGAGACTCGCCCGCGTTTTCCGTTCGGGTAGGTGGCCCGCGTCCACTTAAGAATCTTCTTCAGCGGGAAGTCCGCACCTTTGACGCCCGCGGCCATCGCCTCCAGAAACGCCCGTTTCAGATACGGTGTTCCGAACACGATCGCGTAGCCGAAAGATGACGCACCGGCCAGGTACGCGTCTACGGTTTCCATCGCTTCCCGCAGGAACTCGGGCTCTTCGGCTCGTCGATTGGTCGCAGCCCATCCGAAGACGTGGTCGAGAAGCGAGCTAGGAACGTCCCGCAAGGCGTAGCCAAGGCGCGAGTGCTTGATCATTGCATGCGCCAACCCACGGACGCGCGCAACGACCGGGCCGCCGTCGGACGCGATCGAAGTCATGCAGTCGACGATCCGCTTACCATGATCTCCACTGAGGCGGGAGACCTCGAGCGGCAGTACGTCCTCGTCTTGGACGCAGTAGCTCGCGAGTCGAGCGAGGATACGTAGTGTCGACACGCGATCGAGCAGGGGACGCACGGCGCGCGCTCGACCCAGTGACGGCCCCTCCTCCTGGAACCGTTCGAGATGCTCGTCCACCTCCGGCCAGCGCGTCCTCACGGCGGCGAAGAAGACGTCATCGTTCGCTACCGGTTCGCCCTCGAGGTTGACGCGCGTGAAAACCTGGAGGACGTCCTCGGGGCCCTTGAGATCAAGGTTCTGGACCGGGATCGAGCGACGATACCAAAGCTCGACCAGTTGATGCAGCCGATCCTTGGCGATCTTCTGCTCTTGCGGATTAAAGCTCGCGGGGTTAAACGCTGGATCCAGGGACTTCAGCGCGCCGAGTGCGTCGCGAGCAACCATTTTCCTGAGCGCCGCCGCATCTCGTCGGGACGCCCAGGCATGCCACCGAGACAGATCCACGCAGTGCCCGCGCCCGTCGAGGGACTCGGCAGTAGAGTCCTTTCCGTCTTGCCATCGGATGTAACGAGTCGATGCTTGTCGGTCGCGTTTCCGGGCCCCGAGATCCTCCGCCTCCCGCTCGACGCTCATGTCGAGCAGGAAGCGTCCGAACCGACGCGGGCCGCGCTCGCTGAACAGCGAGACGATCGCGTTGACGCGTTGTTGCCCGTCGAGCAGTTGGCGCGAACCTGGGGCTGCAGGCCGGGCTCTTGGTCCTTTCGCCGTATGCTCGATGACGTAACCTTCCTGCCCCAATCGGCAGACAAGGAGCGTTCCGATCGGGTAGCCCGCAAGAAGGGAGTCCAGGAGTTTCGCGATTTGCCACTCATCCCAGACCTCGCTGCGCTGGACAAGCGCGAGCCGCCATGGGTCCGATTTGTCTTGGTGACACGCGATCAACTGCTGTACGGACAGTGCCTCAACCGGCCGCCAATTTGCCTCTTCTCTGCTCATGTCGCGGTCCCTCGGATCTTGGGGCGCTTCAGCACGGTCGTCCCCCGAGGGTGGCGCGGCTGGCACGGCGCGTCACCCCCCTTCACCGGACGACTCCACGCGATTTCAGACATCGAATCCTTCAGCGGGGCCCTTCCCATCGAGGCGTGCGCGGTTCACGAGGTCAGTCTCCTCGATCGTGGGGTCCATGATCCAGTACTTGTACTCCCCGAGGCGGTAGTACCGGACCGTCCTCTCGTACTCCCCGACTCCCCACTGCTCGTCCACGCCCTTCTCGAAGATGCGGCGGACGAGCTCTGTGAACTGGGCCTCGCGCCCCGAGTTCCACTGCTCCATCACGTACCAGTGGGGCCATCGCGGCATCGTCTTCGCGAACTGCCACCTGACCTCGGAGACGAAGCGCTCGACCGGATCGACTGACGGTTCGTGGGGCATGTTTGGGGAACTATAGCGAAGACTCGCGGGCACATCTCCCTCTGCTGCGACCAGACCAAGCCCAAGTGCTCAGACAAAGAAAAGAGCATCGAGTCGTGGGAGTACCTGAAGCCAAGGCTGAAGGAGTTGAATCTGGCCGGCGACGGCGGAGTCCATCGCATAAAGGCGAACTGTCTTCAGATCTGCAAGAGAGCCTGGCAGGGTTTCTACGCGCTGCTTAGCGGCCTTCAACGGTTATTGTCTTGGAAGTTGCTTTTTGGAAGAGTGCCCGCCGCGAGCCGCGCCTCGTACGTCTGGGTCTCGTCGCAACGGTTGACCAGTTCGGTGTCCTCCGGCGTTGCGTCCATGGACCAGTAGACCTTCCCGCCCTCGTGGTGGTACTTGCCGATCCGGGAGTAGAAGCGACCGTCAGTCCCCTCCTCGAAAATGTGCCGCGCGAGAGCGAGGATCATCGGGGCGTTCTCTGCGGTTCGGACGACGTATTCGTGCGGCCATGTGGCGGCGTAGGTCTTGGCGAATGTCCACGGCGTGGACTCGACGAAGCGGCGAACGTCGTCTCGAAAGGGAGAAGGCGCGACTCCGATCGTGGTGCTCACCTTCTTTTCCAGTGAGGGTTCATGGCTTCGGTCGGAATCCGACCTCCCAACGGGGAGCGTGCCGGTCCGCGATCGCTGCTCGAACGAATCCTCCTTCTTGCACCGGTTGATGATCGTCGTCTCAGCAATCAGCGCGCCCATCGTCCAGTAGACGAGCCCCTGTTCTTCGTAGTACGTGATGCTCTTGCTGTAAAAGTGTCCCTCATAGCCATGGGACCGTATGTGCCTGACAAGAGCTTCGAATCGTTCCCCATCCACTCGATCTCGAACGAGGTACTCGTGGGGCCATTCGGGCATCGTCTTCGCGTACGTCCACGGTTCGTCGTTCACGAAGCATCTCAGGTGTTCAGGAAATGGATCCGCCCCCTTGTTCTTACCGTCACGTCCGGCGGTGGGGCCTCTGTGACCGCTTCCGACGCGGCGTTCCCTGCTCGACATCGGCAACCTCCAGACCGGTTCAGGCCGGCACCTCGCATCGACTGGAGCAGGGTATCAACGAAGGCTGACAGGTCGGGTCATACGCTCGATGTTCGCTTACGTCGAGACAATCGGGGGCGAGAATCGATCAATGAACAACACGAGCCCACCCGCCGACCCTGACGCACTCCAAGGATTTCTGAGGCCGCGCCGGGCAGGACGCCCTGGCGACCTCTTCGACCGGACGGCCGCTACGCTGTCCGCGCATCTTCACTGGACCCGAGCAACGTGAACAACCGCGCCAACCAGGACCCGACAAAGTCCGCCTAAAGGCGGACACTACCGAGATTTTTCACACGGTCTAAACTAAAGACCTGCGGTACGTCCGTCCCTACCCGCCCTACCCGACCTACGCGACCTACCGACCCAACCGCCCTACCCGACCTATCGAGCCCCCTCCGTTGTCGTTTTCTTCTCGTCCACCTTCAGAGGCTTCGGGGGGCGAGGCCTGTTCATTGTCAGAGTCACCCCGTTCCAGAACGGATCGATCTTCCGCTCCACCTCGTGGTGGCCCTGCACGAGGTAGTCGAGGATCGCCTTGTCCCATTGCAGGCCGGCGTTCGCGACGAGCTTCATCCAGTCGCCGCGCGCGGTTTCGTCCGGCGCCTCGGTGACCCCGTCCCAGATCGTGACGTTCGGCTGCCGCGTCATGAAATCCGGGCTCGTCGGGTTGGCCCTCGCACCCTTGATCGACTTGTAGATCAGCACACCGTTCGTGAAATCGAGCTTGAAGTTTTTCTGGTCGAAATCGAAGCTGTAGCGCTTGTAGCGTTCGTACGCGCGCGCGTTGAGCGCGACCGTGCCCGGCACCTGCTTCGCGTACTCCGTGATCATGGCGAGCAGTTTCATCTGCTCGTCCTTGTGCCTCGGATACCGCGCATCGTCCAGCCAGCCGAACCCGGGCATCCACCAGCCGCGCATCGACCAGTAGTCGCGCGTCTCCACGGACCGCGTGCGGACCCAGGCGGCGTACTCGGAAAAGATCTGCACCCACTCGTGCGACGGGTAGCCGTGCGGGTTCAGGAAGATGTCAGGCAGCCAGGTGCGCCAGATCTTCGGCCGGATGCCACTCTCCGGGTAAATCGGATCGGCGTCCCACTGTGCCGACGTCACGTCGACGCCGAGCGATCCGAGGTAACCGGCGTGCAGCATGTAGGTCGGGTTGATCTTCTGCAGGTCGTAGGCGAGCTGCGCGCCGTCCGCGTTCGTGATCGGATGGATGACGACGTTCACTTTGTTCAGCTTCTCGCGGTACACGGGATCGGTCAGGAGCAGTTCGGCCATTCGCAGCACGTGGCTGGTGGACGACACTTCGTTCGCGTGCTGCCGCGCCGAGTACACGATCGTCGGCTTCATCGTCGTCTGCTTGGCCTGCGACCAGTGCGACGCGTCGATCGGCGGCATCAGGTCCATCGCCCAGACGTCCTTGCCGAGATAGCTCTGCCCGACCTTGTAGACGCTCGCCTCCTTGAACGTCGACATCTTCGCGAGGAGCTCGTACGCCTCGGGCGGCGGGATGGGCGTGTCCCATTGCACGAGCGGCGGATCCGAGGGGACTGGCGGCGGGTTCGGAAAGACCCGCCCTACGCCAGCGCCTGCCGAAGGAACCCGCCCGGCATCGGCGCGTTTCCAGCCGGCCGGCAACAGCGTGGTGATGTCCGGGAACGGGGCGGGCGCGCCGTTTGGCTCGAGCGTCGCCACGACTTCGGTGCCCGGCTTGCTGTCGTGCTCCCAGCCGATCGTCACGCGGACGCCGCCAAGGTCGTGATACGCCAGCGCGTCGCGATAGAGACCCGCCGCGCGCAGCCGGCTCAGGTTCGCGAACACGGCGGTGACCTGCTCGGCCGACAGCATCGTGCGATCGACGCGGTCGTCGGCCGTGCGCTTGATCAGCGTGTCGCGTTCGTCCTTTTCGGTATCGACCTTCACGCGC
>Ga0315281_10011157_pt1 | contig 12320 bp, 12 predicted proteins | sample YL17G07_0_MG_FD_204540 | JGI IMG/M metagenome (GOLD analysis project Ga0315281, IMG submission 204540) | Sediment microbial communities from Yellowstone Lake, YNP, Wyoming, USA - YL17G07_0 | ecosystem: Environmental > Aquatic > Freshwater > Lake > Sediment | place: USA: Wyoming | collected... | reverse complement strand
CTCCATACTGGAAGATCAGGTCGGCCAGTTCGGCCTCGGCGTACGAGTTGACGATCTCTTCGGCGGTGATGCCGCCGCCGCCGAAGCGCATGTCCAGCGGCGTCTCGCGCTGGAAGCTGAACCCCTCGCCCTCTTCGAGCTGAAACGACGAGAGCCCCAGGTCCATCAATACGCCGTTCACCGGCGCAAACTCCATCTGGCGGCAGATCGCGCCGACCTCGCGGAAGTTCCCGTGCACCAGCTGGAAGCTCCCCTCGAAGCGGGCCAGCCGCTCGCGCCCGCGTTCAATCGCGGCGGCGTCGGCATCGATGCCCACCAGCGTGCCGCCCGGCTGGGCGCGCTTCAGGATCGCCTCGGCGTGGCCGGCGCCGCCGAGCGTACAATCGACATAACGGCCGCCAGGCTGCACGTCCAGCGCGTTCAGTATTTCGTCGAGCATGACGGGGAGGTGCTGCACAGGAGACATAATCATCTGTCCCGCGTCTCGATCGACTCCAGCGTGCTCTCGAGCTGGGAATCGACCAGCGCCATCTCCTCGTCGTACGCTTCCGGCGACCAGATCTCCAGGTACTCTCCCGCGCCCACCACCAGCACCTTGCCGGTCAGCCCCGCCCACTCGCGCAGCGGCGCCGGCACCAGGATGCGATTCTGCTTGTCCAGCTCCGCATCGTGCGTGCGGGGGAAGAGCGCCCGCCGCATCGTCCGCCCTCGGCGATGGATGGGCGGTTCGGACGTGTACTCGCCCGCCTGTTGATTGAACGCTGTCAGCGTCGAGACGCGGACGCAGCGGTCCGGGGAACCCTGGCTGAGCACAATCCCCTCCCGGAACGCATCGCGATAGCGAGGTGGGAGCGGAACCCGCCCCCTCTCGTCCATCGCATAGTCGAAGGTTCCGAGAAAATACACTGGATTGCGTGTCCTGCCGGGTGCTCATCGGGTCCATCCGTAGCCAGACTTCCCACGAACCCCCACAGATTACCACTGACTAGCCCAATGTCAAGCGCTTACACAAAAGAATTCCCCACATAGACCCCCTGTGCCCCCTCCAGCCTCCAGCGTCCACCCTCCAGCTTCGGCCGCCCGCCCCACCTCCCACCTCGCACTTCCTATATCCTTCCCCCATGACCGCCACCGTCCGCGCCGCCATCCTCACCGTCAGCGACAGCGGCAGCCGCGGCGAGCGCGCCGACACCAGCGGCGCCGCCATCCGCGAACTCCTCGTGTCGATCGGCGCCGAAGTCGCCCGCTACGAGATCGTCCCGGACGAGCGCGACCAGATCGCGGCGAAGCTTCGCGCCTGGTGCGACGCGGGCGACATCGACCTGCTGCTGACGACGGGGGGCACCGGCCTCGCCGCGCGCGACATAACGCCGGAGGCCACGCTCGACGTCGCCGAGCGCATCGTGCCGGGTATCGCCGAGGCCATGCGGGCCGAAGGCATGCGGCACACGCCAAAGGCCATGCTCAGCCGCGCCGTCGCCGTCGTGCGCGGCGGCACGCTGATTATCAACCTCCCCGGCAGCGAGAAGGGCGTGCGCGAAAGCCTCGGCGCCGTGCTCGACGTGCTGCCGCACGCCGTCGACCTGCTGCGTGGCCAGACGGAGCATGCGTAGCAGAGTGTTGAAGAACGCCTTCTACCCCGTAGCGCGGGCCTTCAGCCCGCGCGGTCCAGCTTCAAAGAAGTCGCAGTGCCGGTTGACAACACCGTGGTTATCGAGTCCTTCAGCACACAGCTAGGCGAGCGCCCGCGCGGTAACACTTCTGGAGCATCCTTCGCCTCGGCGCGGCCGATGGTCTATACTCGCTCTTGGCTCACACCACTCCTCAACAGGCCCGAAGGCGCATTGGTCGGCGGGTCCGCGCCTTCGCAATAGTGCATTGATTCGGCGATGGATCGCCGGGGAGTCGCTGCAAGAACTTGACTGCGCGCACGCTGGCCTGGACCGGATTCATCGCAATCGCCGCCTTCCTGCTGATGGCGACCAGCCGCATCACCGTCCTCGATCCTGTCGAGAACCTCACGCTGAACATCACGTCGCCCATCCAGACCGCGCTGCGCGACACCACCCGCCCGATCGCCGACTGGGTGAACAACATCACCGACGCCAGCGGCCTCTCGCGCGAGAACAAGTCCCTGCGCGCCGAGAACGAGCGCCTCACGAACGACCTCAGCCGCGCGCGCGAGGACGCCGCGCAGGCACAGAAGCAGATCGACCTCAACACGGTGCGGAAGCAGTTCCCGAACGACACCTTCCTCGCCGGCGCCGTCGTCTCGCGCGACGTCGGCAACTTGCGCTCGATCATCGCCATCGATCGCGGCCGCACCGATGGTGTGAAGGAGGGCATGATCGTCGTCAGCGAAGGCCGCAGCCTCGTCGGTACCGTCTCGAAGGTGTTCGAGAGCCACGCCTGGGTGATGCTGATCACGGATCCGAAGAGCGCCGTCAGCGCCATCGTGCAGGAGTCGCGCGCCGAGGGCGTCGTCGCCGGCAACTACGACGGCGCGCTCAACATGGAGTTCGTCGGCCAGGGTGCCGCCGTGAAGCAGGGCGACTTCGTCATCACCTCCGGCGTTGGCGGCGGCTACCCGCCCGGCATCGTCATCGGCCGCGTCTCGACGGTGCAGAAGACCGAGCAGGATCTCTTCCAGAGCGTCCACGTCGATCACCTGGCGAGCCTGTTGGCGCTGGAGCACGTGCTCGTGCTGACCAGCTTCGAACCGCAGAAACTCCAGCAGCCATGACGCGGAGGACGATCTAGACCATGCGATACTGGACCGGCGCCGCCATCGCCTTCTTCCTCGCGCTGCTGCAGGCGTCGAGCATCGACCAGTTCCGCATCATCGGCGTCGCGCCGAACCTGCTGCTCGTGCTGCTCGTCTCGTGGCTCGTCGTCCGCGGCCTCGATGACGTGCTGCCGATGATCGCCGTCGCCGGCATCACCATGGGCCTGATTGGCCTGCAGATGCCCGGCCTCGCGCTGCTGGCGCTGTTGCCGATCGTCGCCTTCGGCCTCGTGCGCGAGCTGCACATCATCCACAGCGAGCCGCTGCTCGTCCTGGCGCTCGTTTTCGCGTCGTCCATCGCCTACGAGATGGTGCTGCTGGCCAGCGTCATGGCCACCGGCGGCGTGCTCGATATCACGACGGCGATCACCCGCTCGGTGCTGCCGGCCGCCATCGTCAACGTCGCGCTGACGCCGTTCGTCTATGCCGTCATGCGCCTCGCCCGCCCGGCGCCGTCGCGCCACCGGCTCGCGCATTGATCGCGGTACGTCCGCGAAGGGAATCATGGGACTGCTGACCAGCACCAGGCGGCGACGGTGGCGCGCCGACGTCACTGAGACGCCCGATCCGAAGCACCAGCTCAACCAGAAGCTCTGGGCGCTGCGGATCGCGGTGCTGCTCGCGTTCGCCGTGCTCGCCGCGCAACTCGCCCGCCTGCAGCTGATCGATGGTGCGCGATACGAACAGCGCGCCACGCTGAACCAGCTCCGCATCGAGCCCGTCGTCCCGTCGCGCGGCCTGATCTTCGACCGCAACGGCGTGCCCGTCGTCGAGAACGTCCCGAGCTTCTCGGCCGCCGTCATCGCCGCCGATATCCCGAAGAGCAGCGTGCTGTCGATCGCCGCCGGCATCGAACGCCTGCTCGGCGTGCCGCCGCTCGAGACGACGCTCAAGATCGAGCAGGCACGCCAGTCGAACGACCCCTTCACGCCCGTCATCATCAAGGACGGCCTCGACCAGGCCACGGCCTTCCGCGTGCGCGAAGAGCTGCCGGCGCTGCCCGGCGTGCAGATCGTCGTGCAGCCCCAGCGCAAGTACGATGCCGGCCCGCTGCTCTCCGACATCCTCGGCTACACCGGCCGCGTCGATGAAGAGGACTACGCCACGCTCAAGGACCGCGGCTATCTTGCCAGCGACCGCATCGGCAAGGCCGGCGTCGAGGCCGCGTACGAGAAGTACCTGCGCGGCTCCATCGGCCGCAAGGAGATCGAAAAGGACGCATCGGGCCGCGAGCTGCGCGTCCTCGGCCAGGACCCGGCGAAGCCCGGCAATAACCTCGTACTCTCCGTCGACATCGACCTGCAGCGCAAAGCCACGGAGCTCGTGACTGGCTCGGCCAACGGCGGCCAGGCCGCGGCCGTCGTCATGGACGTGCATACCGGCGAGGTGCTGGCGCTCGTCTCGCTCCCCATGTACGACAACAACATCTTCTCCGGCAAGGTCGATGAAACCCGGCTCGAACAGTACCTCGCCGACCCGAAGAAGCCGCTGGTCAACCACGCGCTCTCCGAGCAGTACGCGCCCGGCTCGATCTTCAAGCAGATCACCGGCGCCGCCGCCCTGCAGGAGGGCGTCGCGAATCCGCAGACGACGATCACGAGCAACGGCTACATCAACATCCCGAACGAAAACGACCCCTCGATCATCTACACCTTCAAGGACTGGCGGACGCTCGGCACGTTGAACTTCTACGGCGGTGTCGCCATGTCGTCCGACGTCTACTTCTACTACCTCTCCGGCGGCTACCACGCCTACGGGCAGAGCTTCAACGGCCTTGGCATCGACCGCCTGGCGAAGTACGCGCGCGCCTTCGGCCTCGGCAGCAAGACGGGCATCGATATCGCCGGCGAGGCCGATGGCAACATCCCCGACCCGGCGTGGAAGAAGGAGACCTTTGGCGACGACTGGCGCCTCGGCGACACGTACAACATGGGTATCGGCCAGGGCTTCGTCGCCGCCACGCCGATCCAGATGGTGCGCGTCACCGCCGCCGTCGCCAACGGCGGCCTGCTGCTCACGCCCCGCGTCGTGCGCGAAGTGCGCGACTCGCAGGGCCACGTCATCGTCCCCAACGACCCGAGAATCGCCAGCCAGGTGCCTGTCAGCGCCGAGAACTTCGCCATCCTGCGCGACGCCATGACGCAGGCTGTCAACTGGGGCAGCGCCAAGGCCGGCGCCGTCGCGGGGCTGCAGGTCGGCGGCAAGACCGGCACCGCCGAGTTCGGCCCGCGCTTCCCCGACGGCTCCTACGAGACCCACGCCTGGTTCAGCGGCTTCGCCCCCGCCGACAACCCGCAGATCGCCATCACCGTCTTCCTCGAGCGCGGCGTCGGTGCCATCGACGCCGCACCCCTCGCCTCGAAGATCCTCGACTACTACTTCCACCGCCCGCAGCCGCAGCGCGCCGGCGCGCCCGCCGCCGCACCGCTGGGGGTGGCGCCGTGAACCTCCGCAACACCCCCACGCGCGAGTTCGATTTCCTGTTGCTGTTCGCGGCGGCCGGCCTCACGGCGTACGGCGCGATGCTGATCTACAGCGGCAGCCTCACCACCTACGGCTCGTCCGGCCAGGCGTTCTCGCACGCCGTCTCGCGCCAGCTGGCCTTCGCCATCATCGGCCTCGTCGCCATGCTCGGCCTCTCGCGCATCGACTACCGCGCTTTCGGCCCGGCGAGCCTGGCCCTGTACGTGCTATCGATCGCCGGCCTGGTCTTCGTGCTGGTCGGCGGCGCCAGCGCCTACGGCTCACGCCGCTGGATTGCGATCGCCGGCACGCAGGTGCAGCCGTCCGAAGTCGCCAAGATCACCACCGTCATCATGCTCGCAAAGTTCTTCTCCGACAACGAGCAGCGGATGCGCAGCGCGCGCGTCTTCCTCACGTCGATAGCGATCGCCGTCCTGCCCGCCGCGCTCGTGCTCGTCGAGCCGGACCTCGGCTCGGCGATGGTGTTCGGCGTTCTCTGGCTCGGCATGGTGCTGATCGCCGGCGCGCGCCCGCTGCACCTCTTCGGCCTCGCCTGTGTCGTCGCCGCCACCACACCGGCCGTCGTCTACGCGCTCGCCCACGACTATCAGAAGGCGCGCTTCGAGTCGTGGCTACACCCGGACCGCGATCCGTTAGGCGCCGGCTTCAACATCCTGCAGGCCGAGATCAGCATCGGGTCGGGCGGCCTTCTGGGGAAGGGCCTCACGCACGGTACGCAGACGCAGCTCGACTACCTGCGGACGCAGACCACCGACTATATCTTCAGCGTCGGCGCCGAGGAGCTGGGCTTCGTGGGCGCTATGGTGCTGTTCGGGCTGTTCGTCGTGCTGCTCTTCCGCTGCCTCCGCGTCGCCGGCATCGCCGACGATGTCTTCGGCCGCCTGATCGCCGTCGGAGTGATGTCGTTCATCCTCTTCCAGGTCTTCGTGAACGTCGGCGTGAACATCCGGCTGGTGCCGGTGACCGGCGTGCCACTGCCGCTGGTCAGCCAGGGCGGCAGCTCGCTGATCATGATCCTGGCCTCGCTCGGAATCCTGCAGAGCATCCTCGGGCACAGGCGCAGACGTGGCAAACGCGCCTGAGGCGCCCGCCGCGGCGGGCTTCCTCTCCGGCCGCGCGTTCGCGGCGATCCGCATCGCCGCCACGCTGGCGATCGTCGCCGGCCTGATCTTCAAGCTCTCGCCCGGCGACCTCGCATCCACCCTGCGCGACGCGGACCCGTGGCTGCTGCTGGCGGCGCTGATGCTGATGGCGCTTGTGCAGGCGCTCGTCGTCGCCAAGTGGTTGGTGCTGCTCCGCGCGCGCGATGTCGAGGCGCCGCTGCTGCAGGTGATCCGCGCTTACTGCGTCGGCAACCTGCTCAGCAACGTGCTGCCCACCGCCGTCGGCGGCGACGTCTACCGCGTCTACCGCATCCAGCGCGAGGCCAACGCCCGCGCCGCCGACGTCACCATGAGCGTGCTCTACGAACGCGCCACCGGTTACGGCGCGATGACCTGCCTGGGCGCGCTCGGCGCCGCGTTCTACTACGGCGAGGCGGCCATCGGCCTGCTCGCGCTCGCCGCCGGCGCGGCAGCCGCGCTGCTGCTGGCCGTCGTGCTGCCGCGCATGCCCTTCCCCGCCGTGCGCCACGACCACTTCCTGCGCAACCTGCTCGCGCACCGTCGCGAGCTCATCGCCGTCTACCAGATGTCCGTCTTCTCGATCGTCATCCAGGCGCTGTTCATCTCGACCATCGCGCTCGCGGGGCGCGCCCTCGGCATCCACGTCTCGTGGTGGTACTGGGCGTTCATCACCTGGGTCGCCGCCATCGCGGTCCTGCTGCCGATCACGCTCGGCGGCCTGGGCGTGCGAGAGTCGAGCTTCTCCGGCCTGCTCAAGCACGCCGGCGCGACGGCCGCCCAAGGCGCCTCGGCCGGCTTCGCGCTCGGCCTGTTGCTGATCGCGGTCAACGCCGCCGGCCTGCTCGCCGTCGAACTCGTCGCCCGCCTCGGCTATGGCGCCGCCGTTGCGGTCGGGTCCGCATCGACGCCGCCCGCGCAGCCGGAGGCGGACGCCGTGGCGGTGGAGCGATGAGGCTGCTCGCCGCCGCGCTGGCCTGCATCGCCGTCGCCGCCGGCGTCGCCTGCGGTTCGTCCGGCGGCGCCACGAAATCGACGCCGGCGAGCCCACCCGCTGCGCCGGCCGAGGGTCCGGTCGAGAGCTTCAGATTGCTGCTCGACGCGCTCAACGCCCGCGACGCGGCCGGCGTCTACGCGCGCCTGTCGTCGGAAGCGAGGAAGGACCTGTCGAGCGAAGGCGTGAGCGCGCTCGTGGTGAAGCTCGTCGGAGGCGACCCGAACTTCCGTATCACCATCGACAAGGCCGGTGAGCCGGCGATCGGCGGCGCGCAGGCGCAGTTCGACCTGACGCTCGACGTCCACTACCAGGGCAAGCAGTTCCCGCTGACCGACGTCGCCTTCATGCAACTCGAAGACGGGCAGTGGCGCCTCGCCGACCACTTCCTGCAGACGGCGCTGGCCGCCGGCGGCGCCGGCCCGCCGCCCGCGAAGCCGCGCGTCTTCCGCGCCGACGGCTGCGTCGAGGGCGACGTGCTCGGCGGCGTCTACCTCTCCTCGCGCCTGAAGGTGCTCGAACCCTGCGTGACGATCGAAGCCACCGTCCGCGAGGTCGAGCGCCCCGCCGAGAGCGAAAGCGACGGCGACCTCTCGTTCAACGTCGAGCTGTCCCCCGCCGACGAGCGGCTCCTCAACGACGTCAATCGCACGAAGATACATGGCTGGCTGCACCTCGAGATCGTGCCGCTCGACCGCGCCGCGCTGCCCGTCCCCGTCGAGGGCCAGCGCGTTCGCGTCACCGGCCCCTGGGTGCTCGATACCGTCCACGGCCACAACGAGATCCACCCGGTCTGGGCGCTCACCGTCCTGCCGTAGTGTGGTGTTTCTAACGCTTCTTTACTTGCCGCCGTCGAATGCTTCCGCCGCGCCCCGTCCGGACCAATCCCCCGGCCCCTTCCCCAGGAGGGAAGGGGAGCGCCGCACCGAGGATCGACGCGCGCACGCATCAGGCGTCGAGCTAACGGAACATCGGAAGCACTACACGGGAGCCATCGCCGCCCGCATTCCGCGTAACCCGGCGCTCGCCTACACTCGATCCACCGTCGCCGCCCGCGCGGCGCGCCCACACGACGATCAGGCATCGCTACGATGCCACGAGGAGGATCACACCACATGGAACTTCGACCGCTCGGCCGCACCGGCGTCAAGGTCAGCGCGCTCTGCCTGGGCTGCATGATGTTCGGCGGCAAGACCAGCCCCGACGACTCCTACGCCATCATCGACAAGGCGATCGATGACGGCATCAACTTCATCGACACCGCCAACGTCTACAGCATCGGCCGCAGCGAGGAGGTCACGGGCGAGGCGCTGAAGCGCAACAAGAAGCGCAGCCGGATCGTCCTCGCGACGAAGGTGCACGGCGTCATGGGCGGCGACGACCCCAACATGCAGGGCAACAGCCGCCGCCACATCATCGAGCAGTGCGAGGCGAGCCTGCGCCGCCTCCAGACCGACTACATCGACCTCTACCAGATCCACCGCCCCCAGCCCGACATCCCGATCGACGAGACGCTGCGCGCGCTCGACGACCTGGTGCGCTCCGGCAAGGTGCGCTACCTGGGCACCAGCACCTTCGCCGCCTGGCAGGTCGTCGAGTCATTCGCCGTGTCGAAGGATCTGGGCCTGAACCGCTTCATCTGCGAGCAGCCGCCGTACAACCTGCTCGACCGCCGCATCGAGCGCGAGCTGCTGCCGATGGCGCAGACGTACGGTATGGCCGTGATCCCCTGGAGCCCGCTGGCGGGCGGCCTGCTCACCGGCAAGTACACGCGCGGCGAAGAGCCGCCGGAGGGCGCGCGCTTCGCCGACACCAGCAACCCGATCTACCGCCGCCGCCTCAACGACCGCATCTACGACGTCGTCGACGGCCTCAAGCCGATCGCCGAGGAGAAGGGCTGCACGCTCTCCCAACTCGCGCTCGCCTGGGTGCTGCGCCAGCCCGGCGTCACCAGCCCGATCATCGGCCCGCGTACGATGGAGCAGTACGCCGACAACCTCGGCGCGCTGGCCGTCGAGATCACCGACGACGACCGCAAGGCGATCAACCGCATCATCCGCCGCGGCGAATCCGTCGCCCCCTTCTACGAAGCCGAATTCGGCCCGCATCCGTACCGGGTGTAGGCGCGCGTTCGAGCCCAGGTTCTAGGTTCTCGGCAGGAGACGCAAGATGATCCCCACCCAGCCGTTCGGCAACACCGGCCACCAGAGCACCCGCACGATCTTCGGCGCCGCCGCGCTCTTCCGCGCCACGCAGGAGGAGGCGGACGCGGCGCTCGAGCTGCTGTTCGCGCACGGCATCAACCACATCGACACCGCCGCCAGCTACGGCAAGTCGGAGCGCCGCGTCGGGCCGTGGATGGACCAGCATCGCGACAGGTTCTTCCTGGCCACCAAGACCGGCGAGCGCACCTACGACAAGGCGAAGGAGGAGATCCAGCGTTCGCTCGACCGCTTGCGCACCGACCATGTGGACCTGATCCAGCTCCACAACCTCGTCGACCCGCAGGAGTGGGAGACCGCGCTCGGCGCCGGCGGCGCCCTCGAAGCGGCCGTCGAGGCGCGCGAGCAGGGCCTCGTGCGCTTCATCGGCGTCACCGGCCACGGCGTCACCGTCGCCGCCATGCACCGGAAGAGCCTGGAGCGCTTCGCGTTCGACTCCGTCCTGCTGCCCTACAACTACCCGATGATGCAGAACCCGGCGTACGCCGCCGACTTCGAGGCGCTGGCGGCGGTCTGCGCCGAGCGCAACGTGGCGATGCAGACGATCAAGGGCATCACGCTCGGCCCCTGGAACGAGAAGGAGCACACCGCCAACACCTGGTACGAGCCGCTCTCAGAGCAGCCGGAGATTGACCGCGCCGTGCACTGGGTCCTCGGCCGCGCCGGCGTCTTCCTCAACACCGCCGGCGACCTCACCCTGCTCCCGAAGGTCTTCGCCGCCGCCGAGCGCCCATCCCCCCGCCCCACCGACGCCGACATGCAGGCGATGATGCGCGACCGCGAGATGGCGCCGCTGTTTGTGTAAGATCGTCACCGATTGCGCATCCTTCCCGTTGCTGCCGCGTAAGCTCGCGATTCGAGGTTGGGTGTCGTCACGCCCAGCGAGCCAGCGTCAGTCTGATTTCTGTTCGATGTTCGGCACCGTGCCAACTGGCACTGGTGACATAGAAGCTCCGCGGAAAGCGATACAGCCTGCCTTCGCGCTCAATCTCGATCTCAGGATCATCGCCGAGCGAGCCAGAAAGAGAGATCAGCGCGTCGTTTCCGCTCCTCAGCGTGGCCAGTAGCTCGTCGAAGCTCGACCAGACGCCCCGAGCGGATCGTTGCTCTCCGTTCGCGCGGGCAACAAGCGCGTGTTGAGCAACAGCGATATGCATCAACAACTCACGGATGCTGCCCGCAGTTCCCGGGATACCCGTGTCAAGCTGGTCGTCGCTCAACCCAAGGCAGGCGTCAAAGAGTGTGAGATTTGCCCAGTGGTTAAAGGCGAGCAGATCGACGAGCGGCTGGATCATGTTGGCTCCGAGGGTCTTCCGGATGTTGTGAGATGAGTTCTTCGAATTGCGATTTGGCGGAGCTGGACATCAGCAACTCCGGCCATGCCCTGTTCCTCCATCACCCGCCCGAGGCGTCCGCGCGCTTCTCGCCGCCGCGCCCGATCCGCGGTTCCGTCCCGGCGATCAGCCGCCCGATGTTCGCCCGGTGCCGGAAGACGATCAGCGCCGCCGCGCCGATGCTGTACGCCGCGTACGCCCACGGGCTGATGCCCAGCGCCGCCAGGATCACGAAGAACAGCGCCGTCATCGGCGCCATCGTCACCGACATCAGCGACATCATCCGCGCCGTCGCGACGATGGCCGCCGCCACGGGGATCATCGCCACCGCCGCCAGCGGGTTCATCGCCAGCGCCGCGCCGAAGCCGCTCGCCACCGCCTTGCCGCCGCGGAAGCCCGCCCACACCGGCCACACGTGCCCGCAGACCGCCGCGAACGCGCCCGCCGCCGCGGCCCACGCCCGCTCGTCGTGGTCGATGCCGGCGGCGTGCCCCAGCGCGATGCCGATGTACACCGGCGCGATCCCCTTGGCGATATCGAGGATGATCACCAGCACGCCGGCCTTCGCGCCCGACGTGCGGATCACGTTGGTGGCGCCCGTCGCGCCGCTGCCGTAGTCGCGGATGTCGACGCCGCGCGTGATCCGCCCCACGAGCAGCCCGAACTGGACCGACCCGATGGCGTACCCGACGACCGTGCTGAGAAGAATCGCCCACCACATGCGGACTAGGTTATAGGTTATAGGTTCTAGGTTCTAGGAGCGCCCACCTGACAGAATCACTGCCCGGTTACCCTGTGTCAGAATCACTGCCCATCCACACACGACCAGATCCCGCCTTGTCAGCCTCGCCTCCCGTTCCGTATACTAATGACTGAACTCTGAAGTCATCTTTCAGGAGTGGGCTCGCGCCCACTTTTTTGTTCGTTAGGGGTAACGCCGTCTCATGAAGAGCGAATTCATCACTGCCATCACCCAGCTCGCCGCGGAGAAGAATCTCCCGAAGGAGGTCGTCTTCGACGCCGTCGAGGTCGCGCTGGCGTCGGCCTACAAGAAAGACAACCTCGCCCAGTCCAACGTCGTCGTCAAGATCAACCCCGACGACGGCACCATGCGCGTCTTCACCACCAGGGCCGTCGTCGAGGAACTGCTCGACGACAAGATCGAGATGTCGATCGACGAGGCGCGCTCCATGCGTGCCGACGCCAAGATCGGCGATGTCTTCGAATTCGAGGCCACGCCCGCGAACGCCGGCCGCATCGCCGCGCAGACGGCCAAGCAGGTCGTCCTGCAGCGCCTGCGCGAGGCCGAGCGCGAAGTCGTGTACGAGGAGTACGCCGGCAAGGAGGGCGACATCGTCTCCGGCGTCGTGCAGCGCCTCG
>Ga0315281_10011156_pt1 | contig 12321 bp, 10 predicted proteins | sample YL17G07_0_MG_FD_204540 | JGI IMG/M metagenome (GOLD analysis project Ga0315281, IMG submission 204540) | Sediment microbial communities from Yellowstone Lake, YNP, Wyoming, USA - YL17G07_0 | ecosystem: Environmental > Aquatic > Freshwater > Lake > Sediment | place: USA: Wyoming | collected... | reverse complement strand
CCGACGGGGGGAACCGACGGGACTGGTTCCCTGGGGTCCGGGGGCTAAGGGCGGCCTCCAGCGCCGAGGGAAGATCACATATTTGGAAATGCTTCCACGAGGACGGGTCCATGCACGCTCTCTACTCAGGCGGATTTTTTCGCGGCATGCTTCTCGGCCGGAGCAACTGCGGAAATCTCTTTCTCTTTAGGTCAATCATCGTTTGATCATAAATCTGTCGGGTTATGTCTTTTTCGCCCTGCCGGGCGTCGATATGGATGATTCGGCGGCCTTTGAAGCCGCGAAAGATCCGGCCGACCTTGACAAGATAGGATTCACGCTCGAAAAGAACGTCCTTTTCCTTGCGGTCCGCGATCCGGGCCAATCCCTCCCCGGCTTCGATATCCAGGATGAAGACAAGGTCGGGCTTGGGCGCGAATTTTTCGTTCATCCGCCGAATTCTTGCCTGATCGATGCCTTTGGCTCCCTGATAAGCAATCGTCGAAAAATAGTAGCGGTCGAGGATGACGACCTTCTTCTTTTTCAAGGCAGGCTTCAGGTTCTTTTCAACATTTTCCTGCCTGTCTTTCTGAAAGAGCTCCAGTTCTTGTCCGGGCGTGAGGGAGCCTGTTTCTTTAGCCTTTCTCTTGAGCTCTCTCCCCCATTTTCCCCGGGAAGGCTCCCGGAAATAGACGGCTTCCAGGCCAAGAGCGCGGAGTTTCCGGAGCAGGCTCTTTGCCTGAGTGGACTTCCCCGCCCCGTCGATGCCTTCGATGACAATCAAGACGCCTTTTTCGAGCATCGGACCTGATATTAGCCCGACTTAAGCTGAAATGCAACTTTTTGAAGTCCTCGGGCGTTTGAAATAAGTCACCATTTATGCTATATTTTTAAACCTATTTAAAAGTAGCAGTTAGCTCGACAACAGGACAAAAAATGGAGGTCATCACATGAAAAAGGTTGTCTGGATATCGCTGGCCAGCTTCTTTCTGGGCATATTGCTGGCCGGATTCGTGTTCGTCTACCTGCCCGAGAAGAAAGCCCCTCAACAGAGCTTTTTGGATAGCGGATCGGCTTCGCTCGGATCCAACCTCTACGCGGACGCCCCCCAGGCCAAACCCGACCTGGATTTCGTGAAAATTTCCGATAAAGTCGGGCCGGCCGTGTTCAAAGTCGAATGCGAGAAGGTCGAAAAACAGCCCATGATGGGATTTCAGGACAGCCCGTTCGGCGACGATTTCTGGGACAGGTTTTTCGGAAGCCCGCGGCAACGTCCCCAGGCTCAAAAAGTAACCGTCCAAGGGACAGGCTTTTTCATCAGCGCCGACGGTTACGCCATCACGAATAACCACCTTGTCGAAAACGGCACAAAAGTCAAAGTCTTCACCATCCAAGGCGACGAATATAGCGCTAAAATCATTGGAACAGACCCCCGGACCGACGTAGCCTTGATCAAAATCGAAGTCAAAAACCTTCCTTACGCCGAGCTGGGCGACTCGGCCCAGGTGAAAGTCGGCGAATGGGTGGCGGCCATCGGAAATCCCCTGGGCATGGAGCACACAGTCACGGCCGGCATTATCAGCGCCAAAAGCCGTCAGCTCGGCCTCGGCGACAACAATTATGAGGATTTCATCCAGACGGACGCGGCCATCAACCGCGGAAACTCCGGCGGCCCGCTCGTCAACATGAAGGGCGAGGTCATCGGCATCACCAGCAACATTCTCGTTCCCTCTGGCGTCAGCGGCAATATCGGCATCGGCTTCGCCATCCCCTCGAACATGGCCAAGAAAGTCGTCACGCAGCTCAAGGAAAAAGGCAAGGTCGTCCGCGGCTGGCTGGGCGTGGAAGTGGCCACGCAGCCGATCGACCAGGATACCCAGAAACTCCTGAACCTGCAGTCGAAGAAAGGCGCTCTGATCAGCACGGTCACCCAGGGAGGCCCGGCGGAAAAAGCGGGATTTAAACAGTACGACGTTATCATCGAGATCAACGGCCAGGCCATCGATAATTCTAACGACCTGCGGATGAAGATCGCTGACATCCAGCCCGGGACCAAAGTGGAGATCAAAGTCATCCGCGACGGCAAGGAGAAGACTCTCACGGCTACGGTTGCCGAGCTCGAAGAAGAGCGACAAAAAACGAGCGCCATGAGCGCTGGAAAAGACATCGGCCTGACGGTCGCAGCGCTGACGCCCAACATCGCCCGGAGGTATGGATACCGGACGGCGAAGGGGCTCCTCGTGACCGACGTGGACAGCAGCAGCGACGCGGGCCGCAAGGGCATCCAGCCAGGCGATATCATCCTCGAGGTCAACCGGCAAAGCGTGAGCACCGAAGAGGAATGGGATGCCATTGTCAGCAAGAAGAAATCGGGAGACGCGCTCCTTCTTCGCCTCCGCCGCGAAACCGACGGGGCGCAGCAGGATTTCATCGTAACGATCAGGATCCCGTGAATAATGAAGTTCACGAAATTTCATTCTTTGGGCAACGATTTTCTCATCGTCGACCAGGATGAAGTGACCGAGCTTTCGGACATCGACGACCTGGCCCGCAAGATCTGCGAGCGCCACACGGGCGTCGGGGCCGACGGCCTGCTCTTGATCTCCATCAAGGATAAAGCCCGGGGGCGGGTCGGCTTCAGGATCTTCAACGCCGACGGCAGCGAAGCGGAAATTTCCGGAAACGGGCTGCGCTGTGCCGCGGCCTATCTTTATGCCCAGCAGAAGATCGAGACGCGCCGGGTGCTTTTCCAGACGACCGCCGGCGACAGGGAATGCGAGCTGATCGAGAAACAGGAAAACGTGTTCTTGGTTAAGATCGAGATGGGAGTGCCGCGTCTCTCTTCCAAGGAAATTCCCTTCGACGATGGGACGTTTCACGATCGGCTCATCGACTACCCTCTGATGATCAATCGAAAGGTCTATCCGGTCACGCTCATTTCCATGGGCAACCCGCACTGCGCGGTGTTCGTTGACCGCTTTCCGGCCCGGATCGAATGGCACCAGATAGGCCGCGAGATCGAGTCCCACCCCTTTTTCCCCAATCGGACGAATATCGAATTCATCCGCGTCCACAACCGCGAAGAGATCGAGGTCCTGTTCTGGGAGCGGGGTGTCGGCGAGACGCTGTCCTCGGGCAGCGGTTCCTGCGGCGCGGCTGTGGCCTCCATCCTGAAGAATTACACCGGCCGAAAAGTTTGCGTCCGGACGAGCATGGGCGTGGTCCTCGTCGAATGGCCCGGAGATGAAGAAAAGGTCTATCAGACGGGCCCGGCCGAAGTCGCCTTCGTCGGGTCGTTTTTATTTAAGTAACGGCATTGATCGGGTCCTATCGCCGATTAGCCCCGTCGTTCCACCTATCCCCCTGTGGGTTACCTACACTGCGACCGATGGGAGCAACCCCCTCGACGCGCCCACCCGGATAATCCCTTCCTTGGATGTTGCAGGGTGAGGTTGAGAATAAGCTAATACAAACGCAATAAATAAAGTGACAATATATGGGCGGCGCTTAGGCCGCCCTCAAGCCCCCGTAGCGGAGGGGGGCCCCGTCGGCTTTTCCGACGGGGGGAACCGACGGGACTGGTTCCCTGGGGCTGAGGGCGGTCTAAGCACTGCCCGAACGTGGATGTCATTTTAGTTAACGCTTTGATATTAGCCCGACACCGGAAAAAGAATTGCTTACGTCTCGCCTAAAACTATTTTACTTGATGTATTGCTTGAGTTTCGCGGCCATATTCGGGTCGATCGTCTGGAGCTTTTTATAGATTTCGCGGGCGCTGTAGTTGTCTTTTAGGTTCAGATAGACGATGGCCAAATTATACAAGCTCGTTCCGTTGTCCGGCTGGATGTCGACGGCCTTTTTCATCGGTTCCAGGGCGGCGTCGAATTTCTTGATCTGCATATAGCTCATGCCGATGTACAGCCAGCCCAAGAAATGGTCCGGGACGATCTGAACGTCCTTGTTAAAGGACTCGACCGCTTCAGCATATTTCTTCTGGGAATAAAGGCAATATCCGATCCCGAAATGGGCGATGTCGTAGTTTGGCTTGACGGCGACTGCTTTTTTGTAGGTGTCAATAGCTTCTTGATATTTCTGATCCTGCTGGTACATATAAGCGAGATTGTAGATCGACTGCTCATCTTTGGGCTTGAGCTCGACAATCTTCTTTGCGGCTTCGATGGCTTTTGACGGCTGTTTGGCTTTATCATACATATTCAAGATATATTTGTACCAAGTCTCGGCATCCTTGGGTGAGATCTGGACTAAATTCTTATACACTTCCTCGGCTTTATCCAGTTTTTGGGCTCGTTCATAGACCTGGGCCAAGTTGTAAGCGATGTTTTGGTCTTGGGGTTGGGCCTTCCGCGCTTCTTCCAGTGCCGCAGCGGCCGCCTCGAATTGATTAGCATTCATCCGGGACATGCCCAACCGCTGATAGGCCTGCCAGGCGTTCTCCGGCTTCATGCTCAGGTATTTATCGTAGGCATCGCCGGCCTTTTGGAATTCGCGGGCATCTTCGTAAGCGTTGCCGAGATAAAAGACGGCCTCTTTGTTGGCGGGATTGATCTCGAGGGTCTTCTCCAGTGCGGCTACGGCTTCAGCGGAGCGCTGCATACGGGCATAAATCAGCCCCAGCCCGAAAAAGGCATCGCCATTCCTCGAGTCGAGCTCCGTGACCCTTTTATAGGCTGTGATCGCATTCTGGTAGTCTCTTTGTCCGTCGTAGACCTTCGCCAGGAGCGTCCAGGCTTCCAGGTTGTTCGGCTGGGCTTTAGTGACTTTTTCCAAGCCCTTCTGGGCGCTGTAGGCTTCGCCCATCATGGCATAAAGCCGGCCGGTGAGCCAGGCGGCCTCGATCGTACCCATGTAGTCCTCGAGCTGCCAGTTCTTGAACGGCGTCATTTTTGTTGTTTTCGGCATGGCCGCCACGGTATTGGCAGGCGCGATGAAGCGCAACCTCTTTTCCAGGACCTGGATGACGCCGACGACTTTCCCACTGTCACCGAGAACCACTCCACCGCTGAACGTATCCGGAACGGCGAGCGTCGAATCCGCGACTTTCAGGCCGCCGCTGAGATCGAAGAAGCTCCGGACCGCCCCATCGGAGATGATGATATCTCCGCTTTCGTTGACGCCAACGGCATAGAATTTTTTGCCGGCGCCGAGCTCATCGAAATTGCCGAGACCGAGGGGCGTGACTTTGCCGTCGAATTGAATGAGGGCCAGGTCGAGGGTTTTATTCACCGCCACGACGCCTTCGATATCCACTTCCTTTTTCTTGATGTTGAACCCGACGCAGCTCACAGCTTGACTGATCAAGTGATAGCTCGTCGCAGCGATTCTTTCGCTGATGGCGAAGGCCGAGCCCTTGGCAATCTCCTGCTTATCTTTACCGTAGACAACAAGGCTGATGAGACCGGGTCCGGTCTGGGCCAGAAGCTTGGCCGATTCTTCCGTCTGTCCGTATAATAAAAAGCCGGACAGGTAGATCCCGAGACAGAAGATCAAAACTCGAGGTGCTTTGAAGACCATGAATCCTCCTCCAGGTCCAATGGACATTGGACGAATAATAAGGGATATTATTACATTTTGAAAAAAAATCTGTCAAATCCTTCTTGAATTTGGCCCAGCCTCTCCTTCGAGCGTCACATTGACAAATCAACGGAGCTAAGTTAGCCTGGGTCCTCGATGCAGCGCATAAAAAAAACCATCATCTTAGCGCTCATGGGATTTCTCCTGTTCCTCGCCCTGTTTCTCTTCAAGGTTAAGGGCGAGATGGCCGATTTTGAGGTTAATTTCAAGGCCGGACACCGGCTTTGGCTTGGCGAAACGCTTTACCGGACTGAAGACCAGCACTGGCAATTCAAATATTCGCCGTTTTCCGCGCTTGTCTATCTTCCTTTCTCCTTTTTGCCTCTTCCGATGGCCAAGGGAATCTGGTACTTCGTCGTGCTCATTTCGATCGGGGTTCTCGTCCTTTTTTCGATGAAGCTTGCCTTGCCTGGTCCGAAAGGAAATATTCGATTGGCCGTGATCGCATTTCTCATTCTCGGAAAATATTTTTTCCGGGAGCTCCAGCTCGGCCAGATCAATGCTTTGATCACGGCGATCCTCCTTGGAATGACCTGGCTGCTGGTTCGAGACGAAGACGCGCCGTCGGCGTCCCGGGAGCGGATGGCCGGCCTGCTTTGGGGACTGGCCTCGGCTCTCAAGCCCTATGCGGTCATCTTCTTTCCCTATTTCTTATTAAAAAGAAAATGGGGAGCGCTCGTCACGGGCTTGATTTTCCTCGCTGCTTCGCTCTGTGTGCCGGCCTTTTTTTATGGAATCCGGGGAGATATCACGGTGATCAAGGAATGGGCTGGAAGTCTCTTCCGATCCACGCCCTCGCTCCTCACGTCACAGGACAACGTCTCTCTCCTGGCTTTTTTGACGAAATGGACTGGACATCAGCCGATTTCGCTTTTAATTTTTGCCGCGGCGGCAACAGCACTGGCGGCCCTGATGCTCTGGCTGATCCTTCAAGGTTCTAAAATGCGGCGTCCGGCTCTTCTGGAATGCGCTCTGTTGCTCATCTTTATTCCTCTGCTTTCCCCGCTCGGCTGGGACTACACGTTTCTCTCTTCATTCCTGGCCATCGTCCTTGTGATCCGGCACATCACTATAATTCCCCGGCTTGGAAAAATCTTGATGATCGTCAATTTCTCGGTCATGGCACTCTCGCTTTACGATCTTCTCGGACGCCCGCTTTACGCGCAGCTTATGGCCTGGGCTGTTCCCACGGTCAACTTTCTGATCATCTCCGGAGCTCTCTTTTACCTAAGGCTGAAGAAAGCCGCCTGACAGGTTCCGCTCATGCGAAATGAACGCAAAATAATCCTCATTTACGTTTTGACATTCCTGGGCATCCTGATATGGCTAGGCGCCATCGGCCTTGCTCCCTATCTCCGCAGTCGCGGCATCGGATTGTTTCCCTTTATTTATGCCTGCTTCTCGCCCATCTGCCATCAAAATCCCTCGCGCTCGTTCCATCTCTTCGGATTCCCGTTGGCCGTGTGTGCCCGCTGCTTAGGCATCTATGCGGGTATCCTCGTGGGGATGGTTCTTTATCCGTTTAAAAGAGGATTTCTATCGGTCCGGCTTCCAAAGATCACCCTTTTCTTAGCCGTCTCAACTCCCATCGGCATTGACACCGCGGCCAATGTCTTTGCCCTCTGGTCCACATCCAATCCTATCCGTTTTGTCATCGGTTTCCTCTGGGGTTTCATCCTGCCGTTTTACTTCCTCACCGGTCTTGTCGAGCTTGCATTGCATTTTCATAAAAACTAGAATAATGAACAGAGCCTAAAAAAGGAGAAACGGATGAACGGTCAAAGGCCTCGTTTGTTCATGCCCGCCCTCGTCGGGGGTACGGTTGCTGGAGTCCTGTCCGGCATTCCTTTTTTGAACTGTCTCTGCTGCCTGTGGATCATCGGCGGCGCCGCGCTTGCCGCCTACCTTCTGGTCAAAGACTCACCCGTAGCCCTCACCTCGGGCGACGGAGCTCTGGTCGGAGCTTTTGCCGGGATCGTTGCCGCCGTGGTGGACTCCTTGCTCGCCATCCCGTTCCGGTCGATGAACATGGCCTTCACGAAACGGATTTTCGAACGTCTCGGTGAATATTTGAACGAAGTCCCCTCTCAATGGAACGACTGGATCAACCGGGGGACCGGACCCATTTCCATCGCCTGGTTTTTCGTCAGCCTGCTCATCAGTGCCGCAATCTTCGCCGCCTTCGGGGCTCTGGGCGGCGTGCTCGGTATGGCCCTTTTCGGCAAAAAGACACCGCCGACAGCTCACGGGGCGCCGGGGCCGCCGCAAGCTTCTCCTCCCCCACCCCCGCAGTCTTGAAACGCCTCAAAACACAGGTTATCGTAAATCCTGAGTCGGCCAAAGGCCGGACGCGCGAGCGCTGGAGCTACATCCGAGAGGGGATCCGGCACTTTTTCCAGGGATTCAAGTAAGAGTTTCCGAAAAGCCTCTCCACGCCATCGAGCTCACCCGCGCCGCCATAAAAGACGGCACGGAGCTCGTTATAGGAGTTGGCGGCGACGGGACGATGAACGAGATCGCCAATGGTTTTTATGAAAATAAAAAGATCATTCGTATCGAAGCGGAGCCGGAAAATGGAGAGATGATTCTTCTAGAACTGGACGGCGAACAACCAGGAATCTTGTCCGCGACATTCGATATGATCCCGCGCAGTCTATTGGTCAAAGGGTATCTCTAAGAGATCTTCAGGGACAAATCCCTAGGGTTGTTGTCCGCCTGTCAGGGCCAAGCGGATATCATTCGTTTGCCTGAGCCTTCCATTACTGTCCCGGTATTCATAGATCTGCGTCTTTCTTGTCCGTGATTCCCGGCTGTATAATCTTTTCACTCGGCTGACATAGTTTTTCGTCTCGGGATAAGGCGGAACGCCGTCGTATTTTTTCACGGTTTTTTGTCCGGCGTTATACGCGGCCAGGATGAGGTCCATTTGATTGCCGAAGGTCGCTTGAAGGTCTTTGAGGAACCTAACGCCGCCTTTGATATTATCGGCGGCATTGAAAACGTCCGCGACACCATAATCCTTGGCCGTCTCGGGCATAAGCTGCATAAGCCCCCGAGCGCCTTTGCTGGACACAGCGAAACGGTTGTAGTCGGATTCTGTCGAGATGATGGAATGAATGAGGGCGGGGTCGACGGCATACAGCCCCGCCATCTTTCGGATGATCGGGTCATATTTCATTTTAAGGGAAGTGCCCGCTTTGGCCTCGGACATCGTGAAAATTAAAAGAAGGCCAAAAATGAAGGCTAAAAGCCATAAACCGTGCCGCGTCTTTACCATCGTTTTCAATATGCCTGAAGATGCGAAATTATTCAATCGCCTTTAGGGGTGATTTAAAAGAAATTTCTCGATGATGGCCGGGCTTTCCTTGAGAGCTTTATCCAGTTCTTCGATCTTCGTCCCGCCGGCTTGGGCGAAATCGGGACGCCCGCCTCCCCCGCCGCCGACGATCGAGGCTATTGGCTTGATGATCTCGGCCGCCGATATGCGCGAGGTGAGGTCTTTGGTCACTCCGACCACGAGAAAAACTTTCCCTTCCTCGGCCGATCCGAGAACGACGACGCCCGATTTAATCTTTTGTTTAAAATTGTCCGCGAGGCTCCGCGCTTCGCCCGCGTTCAGCCCTTCCATTTTCCGGACGAGGACCGAAACTCCTTTCACGGTTTTCATCTCCTCACCGGGCTTTTCGATCGTCCCCTGAAGCATCTTCTGTCGAAGGAGTTTCATCTCATGCTCTTTCTCTTTGACAAGCTCCTTGAGTTTCTCGATCTGAGCGACGAGGTCCTTCCGCGACGTATGGAGGGCAAGGATCGCCTCCCCGACGAGACCCTCAGTCTCTTGAATGTAGGACAAGGCTTCTTCGCCGGTCAGGGCTTCGATGCGGCGCAAGCCGGCCGCGACGCTCGTTTCCTCGATGATCTTAAACAATCCGATCTCGCCGGTCGAAGGCGCATGTGTGCCGCCGCAGAGCTCTTTGCTGAAATCCCCGACAGCCACCATCCGGACCTTCTCTCCGTATTTTTCTTCGAAGATCGCCGTCGCCCCTTCCCGCGTGCCTTCTTCCAACGTGGTTTCCTTAATATGGACGGGGATATTCTCCCGGATCTTCTCATTGACCAGCGTCTCAATCGTCCGGATCTCCTCGCCGGTTAGGGCCTGAAAATGGGTGAAATCGAAACGGAGGCGAGTCACCGAGACGAGCGAGCCAGCCTGTTTGATGTGATCGCCCAGGACCTGTCGCAAGGAGGCGTGGAGAAGGTGCGTCGCCGTATGGTTGTCGCGGACGGCCTTTCTCCGCTGTGCATCGATGGCCGCTTCGACCTTATCGCCGTTCTTTATGATCCCGAAAAGAACCTTGATTTTGTGGCTGATGATCTCGGGGACCGGATAAAATGTGTCGGTCACAACCGCGGAAAAATGCGGATTCTTCCACAAGCCCGTGTCCCCGACTTGGCCCCCGGCCTCGGCATAAAAAGGCGTGACGTCGAGCACAGCTTCGCCTTCCTCTCCGGCGCGGAGCTCGGATACCGGAGCCCCGTCTTTAAAAAGGGCTATAACGCCGGCTTCCGGAATCCTTTCCTGGCCGTATCCAGCGAATCGCACCCCGGACCATTTGATCTTTTCGTAGGCTTTTTGTTCTTTATGGTCGACATGGCCCCTCCATGACTGGCGAGCCCGCTCTTTCTGTTTTCCAAGCTCTCGCCTGAAGCCCTCCTCATCGACGGTCAACCGCTCTTCCTGGGCCAGCTCCTGGGAAAGGTCGAAGGGAAATCCGAACGTGTCATACAACTTGAACGCCGCCTCTCCGCCAAGCGTCTTCCTTCCCGACTGCTTGGCCTCTTTGACATAATAATGGAAATAACGCAGCCCCGAAGCAAGCGTCTGGGCGAACCGCTCTTCCTCGGCCCGGCACATCTTCGCGATGAAATTCAAGGATGACAGGAGTTCGGGATAGGCGTCTTTCACCATATCGCTGACCACGCCGACAAGCGTATAGACAAAGGGCCGATCGATGCCGAGGAGATTGCCGTGGCGGAACGCTCTCCGGACTAGCCGCCGGAGGACGTACCCGCGGCCGTCGTTGGCCGGCATGATGCCGTCGCCTATGAGAAAGGCGATCGCCCGGGCATGGTCGGCAATCAGGCGGACAGAAACATCGAGCTCATCGTGAGTTGGATATTCCCGCGAGGCGAGTCCGCAGATCTCAGCGATGAGCGGCATGAACAGGTCTGTCTCGAAGTTGCTTGTTTTTCCCTGGAGCGCGGCCGCCATTCTCTCCAGACCCATACCCGTGTCGATCGACGGCGAGGGCAGAAGATGGAGGACGCCCTTTTCGTCCTGGACATATTGCATGAACACGAGGTTCCAGAGCTCGACCATGCGGTCGCTTCCTTTTTCGATGAGTTCCAATGGGGTTCCCTCTTCATAGGTCGGGTCCATGTCATAATGGATCTCTGAGCATGGGCCGCAGGGTCCGGTCTCGCCCATGGCCCAGAAATTGTCCTTCTTGCTCAGACGGAAGATTCGGTCCGCCGGAATCCCGGCCTCCATATTCCAGATCCTGAAGGCCTCGTCGTCTTCTTCATAGACCGTCACGTAGAGACGATCCTTTGGGAACTTAAAGACATCGGTCATCAGTTCCCAGGCGAAAGCGATAGCGTCGTTCTTAAAGTAATCCCCGAATGAGAAATTGCCGAGCATCTCGAAGAAGGTGTGATGCTTCCTCGTCCGGCCGACCTGCTCCAGGTCGTTGTGCTTGCCGCTGACGCGCATGCACTTTTGGACCGTCGCCGCCCTCTTGTAGCTCCGCGTTTCGAGGCCGAGGAAGATATTCTTGAACTGGTTCATCCCGGCGTTCGTGAACAGGATGGTCGGGTCGTCCTTGGGCAGAAGCGAAGAACTCGGAAGGATCTTGTGGTTCTTCGCGGCGAAATAGTCCAGAAAAGTCTGGCGAATATCCTGAGCTCTCATTTATTTCTCGTCATCGATGACCTTATTCTGCGGGACGGCCTGGCCTATCTTCTTTTCCATCTCGTCAAGGGCGATGGCGATCGTGGATTGGATGCCCTCGACGCGCAGCCGGAAATCGTCCGGGCTCGTCGAATACCGGAGTCCCTGCTCAAAGGAGATATGGCCCTGTTGGTAGAGATGATAGATGGACTGGTCAAAGGTCTGCATGCCGTATTGTGACACACCGGCCGTGATGGCGTCCCGGATAAGCGTGGTCTTCTCCCGGTCCTGGATACAATCCTGGATATAGGGCGTTGTAATCATAACCTCGACGGCCGGCAAGCGGCCCTTGCCGTCCTTTCGGGGAATAAGGCGCATCGAAATGACCGCCCGGAGAATCATCGCCAATTGGAGCCTGATCTGACGCTGCTGGTGCGGAGGGAACACGGCAACGATCCGGTTTATCGTCTCGGGAGCGTCCAGGGTGTGGAGAGTGCTGAGGACGAGATGGCCGGTCTCGGCGGCGAGCAAAGCCGTTTCAATGGTGTCCAGGTCCCGCATTTCGCCGACGAGGATGATGTCAGGGTCCTCCCGGAGGGCGCCGCGGAGTCCTCGCGAAAAACTCTTCACGTCCCAGCCCACTTCCCTTTGGCAGATCGTGCTCTTTTTATCTTTATGGAAAAATTCGATTGGATCCTCGATCGTGATGATGTGCCTCCGGCGATGGGCGTTGATGAAATCGATCATCGACGCCAGGGTCGTGGTCTTGCCGCTTCCCGTGGAGCCTGTCACCAGGATGAGTC
>Ga0315281_10011155_pt1 | contig 12322 bp, 14 predicted proteins | sample YL17G07_0_MG_FD_204540 | JGI IMG/M metagenome (GOLD analysis project Ga0315281, IMG submission 204540) | Sediment microbial communities from Yellowstone Lake, YNP, Wyoming, USA - YL17G07_0 | ecosystem: Environmental > Aquatic > Freshwater > Lake > Sediment | place: USA: Wyoming | collected... | reverse complement strand
CTTCTTGTTGGAAGATTCCTCATATTCGTCGTACTTTTTGGCGAGCTCTTGATAGCTCCTGTCGTTCTCGGCCATGTTCTTTTTCGTTTCGTATATATTTTTGTTTATGGCTGACAACTGGCCTTCTATGCGTCCTACGTCCTGTTTTGCCTGGTCTATACGAGAATTCATGCTTCAAGATTCGAAGCAAAAGGATTTAAGCCCTTGCAATGACCGCCATGCCGCGCCTGAACTGCTTCATCTCTTCCGAACTCAGCATGGCCTGGCCGACAGATATCACGGTTTTCTTGTTCGTTACCGCAACCTCTTCGCCTGGGAATATCTCGTCGTTCGTTCTTACGAACTTTACAAAAACTGATCCGCCCTTTCCGACTATCTTAGCGACCTCCGGATCTGTTATGGAAACCGTCTTAATTTTCTTATCCAGCATCTTCGCGCCATCGACTGTCGGGAGGAAGAAACCGTCAGATGGTCTAATGGTTCCTAGCAGGGACTTTCTGTTCGGTGTCCAGACGCGGCGAATCCTGCCCGTGCGCTTTGATATCTCCAGCTCCGTCTTTGCAAACTTCTTGGCAGCTCCCATGCCGAACTGGTAATCCAACGTAGCAACGAGTATGTCCTTTGTCTTTACTTTGACCTTCGGTTCGGACAGGCCCGGCAAAATTGACTGGCCGAACGGATATACAGATTTGAGGCCGACAGGAATCTTTCCGAACGGCGGCTTCGTGAAATATTTCTTCGATTTGACGCGCTTCCTCCACTCGAGCGCCCTGAAAATCTCGGGTCTGTGTCCGGACTCCTCGCCGGACCAGAGCAGGGCGGACTTCTTGCTGACCCTGTCGAAGTTTGACAGCCACTTGCCATGCCTTGCAAGCGCCCAGTGCAGGCCGGCAAGCAGCGCCGGGTGGCTGCGCGCGCGTTCTTGCACGAGTTCCCATAGCCACTGCCCGCGGATTGCTGTCCGAACGGTCCGCAGCTCCTGGAACGTGACGTACAGGTTGTGCCTGGCAAGGAAGTTGACGCGCTCGGGCTCTGGAAGTTTCTTCACTTCTGCTGGGTCCGCTTTCACGCAGACCGGACAGGAACATGGAAACTCGACCAAATCAAAAAGATTGAGCGTACCGCTGGTTGTCAGATAGCCGTCCCGGTAGGCTGCCAGCGAGTACATAGCTGAGTCGAACATATCGCAGCCTAAGGCTGCCAGCAACGCGAACGCCATCGGATGGCCTGCACCGAAGGCGTGGACCGGCGTTGCGAAAGGCAGGTTCTTCTTACAGGTTATGATTATCTCCGCGAGTTCATCGAAGCGGTAAGCCTCCATCAAGGGAACGATGCCACCGATAGCGAAAATGTCCGGCTTTGCTTTTGCTATCTGTTTGCATGCTTTGGCGCGCAGGTCCAGATACATGCCGCCTTGGATCGGGCCGACCAGGCAACGGTCCGGAACGGCCTTTCTGGCCGCTGCCGTTCTCTTGATGGTCTCGACGAGGTTCTTCCTAGCGTCTGCCACCGAGTCGTCGGGCTTCGTAAACAAGTCAAGCGGCGTAATAATGTCCGAGCCTATCGCCCTCTGGAATTTTACGATTTCCTTTGGGTCGATGCCTGACACCCCTTGACTGAACATCTGGAACGTCCCAGAGTCGGTGTATATAGGACCAGGCCAGTTCAGGAACTTGTGCAGGCCCTGTTCGAGCGCCTTTTTTCTCAGCTCATCGTGCTTGTTGATGATGTAAGAGTTCGTGATGATAATTTCTGCGCCGAACTCTTTCCTCATTTCAGAAGGAGTGATGGGCATCTTATTGGGGTTTATGACAACCGCAATGTTCGGCGTGCGGATCGTGTGCTTGCCAATCGTCCACTTGCAGATTCTTCCGCCGGCATCCCTGTCAATCAATTCAAGCATGAACAATCCCTCTTGGCAACAATGTGTAGTATGGCCATTCCAGTATTAAAGTGCTGTCATAACTTACCAGGTTGTCTGCCAGCCCGTTACGAAGGTCCGACAGGGCCACATGAAACCCGTTGAAATCCTTTGCCAGTACGTACAACCAAACATTCCATCGGCCTGACATTTTTATCGCATCAATGATGTAATCGCGGCTCTTGAAGAATTTTGTCAGCTTGGCCTCATCAGACGTATCGCGCAATTGTAGAAACACCGTGTGCATCTGCAAGCCCAATGCAAGATAGTCCGGCAGAATAGTGAATCCTAAGATTATGCCGTTTTTTATGAGATTTCTTATCCTGTATTTCACGGCCTCGCCTGTCATACCGACTTTTTTGGCGACGGCTGTCAGCTCGGTTCTTGCGTCGCTGGCCAATGCCTGCAGAATCTTGAAATCTGTGGCGTCCAAATCGGCCTTTGAAGATGGCCTGACCTCATATTCTGTCCATGCCAGTTCCGATGTGAAGGCGCTGTCACGGTGGGGCCAGATTTTTGTTTTAAGATTTACGTCCTTGTAGTAGGGCGTCCATTTGTACTCCGTAAGAAACGAATATATTTCGTAATCCTTGATGTTGCCGTGCATTTTTTTGAACAGCTCTTCGCGTATAGTATCGCAGTGCTGATCGTCCTTCGCCACCAGCGTGATCTGCCAGTCCCAACGGCCACTTGCCTTGAGGAAGGTCAGCACGAACGGGTTCGCCTTGAGCGCCTTGACAACGGCCTGTTCTTTGGCGGACGTCAACGTCTGCATCTGCAATAGCATATAGAACAGCCGGTAACCGAGCGCGAAGTGGTTCACAGCTGTCTCGAACTTCAGTATTGCACCCTCTTTCATGAGCCGGTTGATCCTATAGGATATTGCGTCCTTGGAGAGGCCGACGGCGCGCCCTATGTCAGCTGCGCTATAACGGCAGTTACGAATGAGCAAGTCCAGGATGCGCTTGTCACGTAAGTCGAGTTTCATATTTAATCTATATACAAACAAATCATTTAAATATTATGTGTTTGTGGCATTTTTATTGAAAATGTTTTATCACATCAGAATGACAATTTATGTTCATGAAGATGAGCTGTGACGGATGGACAAAACTGTGGTCGTATTTTAGCATACCCCTATTCACGGCCGGCATTTCATTCGCGGCCATGCTTACGGGCAACGCTCAAGAGGGCGCAGCCATCGCAACTGCTGGTTATGGTGTCTCGACACTTTACGGCGCGTTGACGTATGCCCTGTATCGAAAAAGAGGTTCGACAAAAAATAGTGTAAGAAATTGTGCCGTACAATACAATGAAAAAATTGAAAACTATGACGAAGCTGAAATAAATCCAGACCAACCTTTTACGAATAAGGACGATAAGCCTGCCGAGGATTCTCAGAGTCGTCAAAATCGCGGAGATAGACGCGTAGGAATGGATTATTACGGTCTTGGAGGGGGGTTTCAAGATTAGAAAAGAAAAAATTCTAAGCTATCAGGAATGGCTCAAGACCACGAACGCCTTCGGACACAACAAATATGAAGAGGCGATCAACAGGCTCGCTGATTCAAGGGGCGAGCTAGGCGATCCGAAGAAGTGGCGGCGCTATTTTGAGGAAAGGCTCAGAGAAGATTACGAGGAGTATAAACGCGACAGACAAAATCTTAACCGGTCTAGCTAAAGCTGAAGTTTGATAAAAATCGAAGAACAAAAACAACTATTTCTTCATGTAGGCTGCTAGGATTGCCGCTACTATTAGCAGCACGTATCCTACTAGGATGTCCCATTGTGTGAACCAGGCCCAGCCCATCTTCGCAGCGAATCCGTAGACCATTACCGGTATCTCGATGAGGAAGGAGATGACCACCAATATGATTCCGAACATCAGGCCTTCCTTGAGGAACTCGGTCGGCTTCGCTTTGAAGTAATAGTATGTTCCGATGAGGTACGCAACTACAAAGACCAATACTGTGGTAAGTAGCTGGCTCCACATCGCCCACTGCATCGTTGTTGCGTCATAGGCTCCAGGCACGAACATCAACGCCGAGGCCACGAGAAAGACCACGGCATACGATATTATGCCTGAGACTACTGCCTTTTTCCAATCCATGTTAATCGAAATAATTTTGTGGGGCTTGTTTATAAATATTGAAGCCGAACTGAAGGCCATGAAGGAGAAAATGATTCTGCTCTCGAGCGGCAAGTGCGCATGGGGTGAGTGCTTCGCCTGCGGGTGGGGCCGGCTGACAGGACCTCCGCCTTCCATGCACAGGCTGAAGGACATCGTGGATGAAAAGTTCCACGAGCTTCGCAAGGAAAAAATTGACAGATTGAAAATATTCGCATCCGGCTCGTTCCTGGATGACAGACAGTTCCCTGCCACGATCAGGCGCTATATCGTAAAGAAGTGCGTTGAGCAGAACATTCTGGATTTTGTTGTCGAATCGCGGCCGGAGTTCGTCACGCCTGAGAGACTCGCCGACTTCAGCGGTGTAAAACTGACGGTCGCCATAGGCCTGGAAGTCGCTGACAACGAGATGTTGAAGAAATACCGCAAGGGATTCACGGTCGAGGACTACGCAAAGGCAGCTGAAACGCTGCATGCAAATGGCTGCATGGTCCGCACCTATCTGATGATCGGCCTGCCGTTCGTTACCGATTATGAAGCGATGACAAAAAAGTCCGTCGAGTTCGCACGGAAATATTCAGACAGCATCGTGCTCATCAACACGTTCCCGCACAGCGCGGCACCAATCTTCGATGCATGGGTTTCTGGCGAGTGGCGGCCGCTGGACAAGAAGCATTTCAAGGAAATCGTTAAGCCGTACACGGACTGCGAGACCGAATTTGACAATTTCGCCTTCGTACCGAAGTTCCATAGGGAGAGGCAGGAACCAATCAGGGGCGCCGGCATCAAGCAACTGCTACACCCGTATTTCGAGCTTTGGCAGGACTATTTCACACGATTCTATGAACCGCCTGCCGGCAAGGATATACTACTTTTCATACCTTGCGCATTCCGAAAGCCGTACCAATTCTCGCAGCTGCATAAGGCCATATTCGGCGTGCTTGAAAAATTGAAAATCTATCCGAGGCTGCACGTGGTCGTCATCAGTTCGCCCGGCGTGATCCCATACGAGTTCTGCGGCCATTATCCGTTCAGCAGATATGACTGGCCAGAATGGGAAGAGACGCCCGAGATAAAGAAAAAATATATCGAGGTCACGCAGAAACGCATTGAAAATTATCTGAGGGCGCACGGCAAACACTACAAAAAATTCTACGATTATTTCAAGCTGGAAGCGGAAAGCTACGTTGCATTGAAATCCGCTTGCGAGAAATTCGGAATAAATGTGACAGACTGTCTGCAGCCGGATACATATGAAAAAATAAAGGACCAGAAAAATATGTTAACACGAGACGAGGCTCTTTCCGACCTGAATAGCGCCTTTTCTCAGCGATAGCTAGGGTCGTCGTCGATAAGCTTGTCGCCTATCGCATCGATCGCTTTCATCGTGTCGTCGCTGAAACCGCAGTACAGCGGACTCTTGTGGTTCTTTATCCGTACACAGAAGTTGCTGACGGCAGAGACCGTATAGAGTATTCCGAAGCTCGGGCCGAACCCTGGCACAAGAGTCAAAAGCGGCGCTGCAGCCATGCACTGAATTTCTTCAACCGGTTTTGTCATACCAAAAACGCCCATTTTAACGTATTTAAGCTTTTGTTGGATGGTCATGCCCGATTTTTTTATCCTTATACCTTTCGTGTATCTGTTCGACCGCAATCTGCTGCTTCTCGCAAAAGAAACTGTAGAGCTGTCCGCCGCTGTGGCATTTCGTGTTGTCGAGCTCGCATCTGTGCAGATAGTATGCGGGGCAGAGAGAAACATTCTGTGCTGTGGGTTCAGGCCTCAACTGCTCAGATTCATTTACCTGATTCATCATTTCGCCTAAGAAGGAGTTGAATGTGAAACCTTAAATCATTTCAGGGGCAGCCCGTTCTTCATTACCAGCCTTTTGTCCGCCCACATGTTTCCGTTCCTGCCCTTCATTATCTTGATCATGTCGAGGTGCGAGCTGGCCGTGTTCTTGCCGTGGTATGCACCGGTGTTGTTGCCTATCGCGATGTGGAGCGAGCCGAATATCTTCTCATCAACTATCGTTTCGCCTATGAACGCCGCCGCCGGGTTTGTGCCTATACCCAACTCTGCGATGCGGTCCTTTTCGCCCGTGTTTGCTGCAAGGAACTTCCTGAATATTTTTGCGCCGGCGCCGGGCGCCGAGAACTTAACAACCTTGCCATCCTTGAACGTGATCTTAAGTTTCTTCACCAGGCCGAAGCCGTGGATGACGGCGTAGTCAAAAATTATAACTCCGTTGGCGCTGTATTCGCGTGGCGCGAGGAAGACCTCACCGTCCGGAATGTTCAGACCGACGTCGCCGTTGCGCAAATCGTGCATGTCGATGATGCCGTCCGCCAAAAGTATCGGCCTGCCCCTTATGGAAAATGAGAGGTCGGTTCCGTCGTCCGCCCTTATCCTGATTTTGTTCGCGCCTTGGAGGGCCTTCTTGTAGTAGCCGCAGAGCTGCTTGACCCTGGGCGTGAACGTCGCCTTTATTGAATTGAGGAACGTCTTGCGGTAGAACTCCGGCGATACAAAATATTTTTTCTGCGGCACCGGCCAGCCGAACAGGCACCAGCGCACTTTTCTCTTGTCCGTTATCTGGTGGATCTTCTGAGAAGCTGGCGCGCCGAGCTTTTCCTTGGCTTCCAGGCCCCGCACCCAGTTTATGTCCTCGTCGCCGCCTAGGAATATGCGCGCGTCGTTTGACTGCGCCGAGAGCTTCGTTGACGGCGGCAGTTCGGCCGATGTGTCCCACGGCATCAGCTTCAGGTGTTCCCTGTTCTCGGCTGAGCTGTAGGGCACTGCTGCTATGTGTCCGCCGCGTTTCCAAACTTCCCGCTTGATAAGACTGGCCAGTTTGACGCAATCTGGTTCGACGTTGCTGTAAACGAGACGTGACAACTCCCCCACGGTCTTCTTTACGAAATATTTCTTGCCCCGAGGCACCAACAACGGGCCGTAATCAGTGTCGGTAAGCTTCTTCAGCAGCTTTTCCTTCCCGAATTTTTTGGGGTCGATATAATCCTTTGAAACAATCTCTTCTATTATTTTCCCGTAGCGCTTTCTCGCAAGGACAATGCCCGGATTGGGCTTGCGACCTATGGGTATGGACTTGGTCACAAGGCTATGGGCGACTGCTTTGAGATTCATGGTACCAACCTACGAGGAAACTTCGTCAATAGAACTGGACCTTTGCGCGTTAATAAAAACATATCCTCTATCCGAACGCCGCCCCAGCCTTCAAAATAGAGCCCTGGTTCGATGGTGAACACGTTGCCCTGCCTGAATCTGTCTTTTGAGCGCTGGGACAGGGACGGACTCTCGTGAATTTCCGCGCCCACACCGTGCCCCAAGCCGTGTGTGAACGCCTTTTCAAGCCCCAACTTGTGCGCAACTGCTCTGGCAGAGCCGTCGACAACGGATGCTTTCTGGCCAACACGAACCTTTTTCAGAGCCGCTTCGCGCATCTTGAGAACTGTTCCGTATATTTTTTTCTCCCTTGAGCCGGGTTTAAGGCAGAATGTGCGCGTCATGTCGGAACACCAGCCACCTACCATTGCACCAATATCGATAATAATCGTGTCCTTTAATCCGATCTTCCTGTCGGTAATGCTTTGGTGCGGGCTTGCCGTTCTCGGGCCTGATACTATGATACTGTCGAATGCATACCAGTCAGCGCCGGCGCGACGCATGGCCGATTCGGTGACTGCCGCCAGCTGACGTTCGGTAATGCCTTGGCGGATGGCTTTCCTAGCCGCTTCCATACCAGCCTCTGTTATACTGAGCGCTTTCTTGATTTTTGCCAGCTCTTCTTTGCTCTTGACTTCTCGCAATTCTGTAAGAATGACAGACGCCGGAATCAGCTTGCCTTTTATGAATTTTTTGGCGCGTTCAAACCCGCGCACGGAAAGCGTGGCGTCCTCGAAACCTATGCGATTTCTGCCTGTTATCTTGGCTATCGCCTGCCACCATTTCGTCTTCACCATTAGAGGCTTGAAATTCTTGGGCAGGCGCAAGCGTTCGAAATCGCTGGTTATGACTATCGGCTCGCCTTTCGCCGGAATGACAAATACCGCGCTTATCTCCGGGCCGCCAATAAGCCAGCGTATGTTCGCGTCGCTGGTTATGATAAGAAAATCCAAACGGCGCGACTTTAGCGCTTGCTGCAGCTCGGTAATGCGATCGCCCATGCTGATTTAATCTGGTGGCTTAAAGAAAAAGGCCACCGTTTATCCGAAATCAGCCGCCGTAACTACCTGGATGTTCTCCGGCACGCTTCGAACATTGCATTTCATGGCAGCAATCAGTTTGACGCCGCGCTGTGCAGCAAAGTTCACCAGTCGCTGGTCCGCCTCGCCGTCAAGTACGATTATGTCTGCCTGGAGCTCTCGCAGGGCGTTGTAGACCTCGCGCAGAGGCACCTTGCCTATTATCTCCCCGCCCTCTTTCATGAGGTAGGCCGCACGCGTTCCTGTCAGTTCCTCGAGCGTATTGTGCAGAAGCTGTGCGGTTTCGGGTTCTATCCTGCGCCTACTGGGCCTGCGCTCCTCCCGTCTCTCTTCGCGCCGTTCTTCCCTGCGGTCCTGGCGCTCGGATCGTTCGGGCCTTTCTGAACGCTCGCCGTTGCGCTCCTCGGACATCATCTTCGCCTGGTCGGCCGGGACGCGGTCGCGTAGCGATTTGAACAGCTCTTTCTTGGTCAGCTCCTCGACCTCCCTGCCTCTCGGCGCGCGGGAGACGAAATCAATGTCGGCTGTTGCCATCAGTTCCTTCAGGATGAGGTCTCCGCCTCGGTCGCCGTCAAGGAATGCCGTCACTTCTTTCTGCTTGGAAAGCTCTGCTATGACAGGCGGCACGGAAGTGCCTTCTATGGCCACAACGTTCTTGATGCCGTTGCGCAGCAGAACGTTGACGTCCGCCCTGCCCTCGACAATTATTATATTGTCAAAGCCTTCTATGCCGGGTCCTGCAGGCAGGCCTTGCCATGTGGAAATCTCTGCACCGCGAACGGCCTCCTTCAGCTGTTCGACGAGCTCGGATACCTCCGGCGCGCCTTCCTCGAAAATCTTGCTGAGAAGCTCCCTTGCCCTCCCTACGACGTACTGTCGCTTGGCTGAGCGCACGTCCTCGACCTTTTCCACAGCCAGCCTTGCGTTCGCAGGGCCTATGCGTTCGATTGTCTCGATGCATGCGGCTATCAGTGCTGTTTCCGTGCTGTCAAGAGAACTCGGTATGGTTATCATTCCGGAAGTCTTCCCGCCTTTTGTGTTAAGTTCGACGTCTATCCTTCCTATTCGTCCTGTCTGTTGCAGCTCACGCAGGTCCATGTCTTGGCCGAGGAGTCCCTCGGTCTGACCGAACACCGCTCCGATCACGTCCGGCTTCTCTACCGTGCCGTCCGCCTCGAAGCGCGCGAATATCGTGTATTTTGATGCTGCTTGTGCTAGTTTCGCCATGAATATCATCTCCTTTTGTTATCGATTTTAGCTCCTCTATCGCCTTTATCTTCAGTTTTGCGAACAATAGAGCCACTTTCCTTCTTGTTGTTTGGTCGGCTCTGCCTCGAAGAAAGAGGTTCAGTTGGGCCGCGATTCTGCGGCCTTCGGCATCGAAGTCCGTGAGTATAACAGCATCGCCCTCTATGGTTTCTGCCGTTTCCCACAGACCGCGCCCAATCGTGAGCACGTTCGTGAATCCAAATGAATATAATGCCTCCCTGTCGCGCCGCCCCTCGACAATGATTGTTTTGTACTTGATCCTGTCGAAGACCTTGAGCAGCTGCTCCAGGGCCTCTTTCTCCTGTTCGCTGAACATAGTTGTATTCTGGGCTTTTTAAATATAGCCGTTTGCATTGGACAGAACTTGTTGCCATGAGCGTCGTTATTGAACATGCGGCGTCTCAAACAGATATTTAAAGTTTTAAAAACCGTTATAATGCATGACGCGCAACGAGTGGGCCTCAAATGTGTTATCGTCCATTAAGGACGTCCTGAAGGATGAACACGACATAATAGCCAACTATCTGTTTCCGATAACGTCCGTATTATTTCTTGGCATTGGGGTCGTCTCGCTATATCGCTGTGATTTGGAGAATGCAAAACTGAGTCTTGGGGTGGGCGGCGGCACCGGCGGATATTCCCTTGGGTACAGACTGTACGAAAAATTGAGTAAATAGATTCAGAGTTCGGCAGCCTCGTTCTTGCAAGAATCGCAGACCCAGCGGTCGTTGATGTAGTGCAAGTGCTCCGAGAAGTTGCCGCACAGCTCGCAGTCGCCTGAGTTGAACTCTTCAACGCCGGTGCCCGGTTCCGCCATGAGCAAGCGCTCGCGCAGGATCTCTATCGCCGCAGGTGCGACCTTCGCTATTTCCCTGTCGGACAACAGTCCGACCAGCTTGCCCATCTGAACGACCGGAAGGCGCTCGAAACCGTGCTTCGCCATTACCCTTGCCGCGTCGGCCAAATCGTCGTCCGGCGAGCAGGTGACAACATCATATGACATTATCTCCTTCACAAGAATCTTGGATGCCGTCTTATCAACAGCAGCGACCTTGTTTACTACATCTTCTCGCGTCACTACGCCTACGGGCCTGTTGCCTTCGCAAATGACGAGAAGGCCAACGTCTTCGTCGCGCATAATTTTGCTGATAGCAGCGACGGATTCGCTCGGCTTGGCAGATATCACGCGACCAATCATTGCCTCGGATACTTTGATTCCTGTTGGCATGGGTGAGAATATGTCGCGTGATTATTTAAAGGTTTTCACGGCCGACCGCCTGTTTTTGCCGCCCGTTCTTCTTGGATTTTAATGTATGTTTATAAGCATTGCTGGACGTGTTCTAATTATGGGAATAGTAGGCTGGATGGCTGGAAAGTTGAACATACACATACCCACTCCGGAAGAGCGAATGGAGAGCGGACGCGTTTTTTATGAGAACGACCTCGATATGTTGGAAGATGCTAGAACGGAGTATGCGGGTCTTGCTGACAAAACCACGTGGCGCGCACGACAACTGACTACATACATTGATGATCTAGAACATGATGTTCGCATCTACGAAGAAAAATATGGAATCAAAAAAACGGACGCTTCCTAACAACACATATCTATAAATATCTATTCGACAATAGCTATAGGCTATGGTAAACAAGGAGGAGTTGGCGCGCGAGGCACTTGCCAAGCGCATTGCCGGCGAGATTGTTCTGAGCATAGACGCGGGAAAAGTCATACAAAAGTGGCGCAATATTTTCAAGATTCCGCAGCGCAGGCTGGCTGATGAAATGGGCATAATGCCTTCAGTGATCAGCGATTATGAGAACGGCAGACGCACCAGCCCCGGCATAAAGGTCGTTAAGAAGATGGTAAATGCGATGATAATCATGGACGAGAAGGCCGGCGGCAAGGTTATAAAGGAATTCAGCGACTGGCCATCCAAGACCGGGCTTTCCGAGGCCATATTGGACCTAAAAGAGTTCTCTGCACCAATAACTATTCGCGAATTTTGCAAATCGTTGGATGCTGCCCTGGTCTGCGGAGAAGATATGGCGGACAGTAAAATCCACGGATATACAGTCATAGACAGCCTAAAGGCAATCATAGACATACCTCCGTTTGAAATGGTCAAACTTTACGGCCTTACGACAGAACGGGCGCTTGTTTTCACCGGTGCACACCGCGGGAAGTCCGCTATGGTGGCACTAAAGGTAACCAACCTCAAACCGGGCCTGGTAATACTACATGGTGCAGATGGCGTGGATGAGCTGGCTAAAAGGATAGCCGAGATCGAGGGCATACCTTTGGGTGTAACCAGAATAAAGGACGTGGACGGCCTTCTTAGTAATCTGAAGAAGAGTTTTAGTTCGTAGACACCCCATCACTTCTTTTAGAACGTGAGTATAACAATAAAAATATGTTATTATTTATATATATAACATTGTTATAAGAAGTAAAGGTATCCTTTTGAACTTTATATTTTATTATTTGTTTGCAACAGAAATAGGCGGGTCCCGGCTTCCGATGGACCAATTATAACGATGTTATAACGACATTTTCTAAGAAAATGAAGGCATAAATGAAGGTTACTAAGGCAGGTTAACATTCCACAGGAAGTAAGGGGGTTCACGTGAGGGTAGGTATAAATATATTCACGCGGGTAAGATGGGTACTCGAAAGGAAATGGAGGTAGCAGGTGACGTATATGGCACAAAAATTACAGGAAATATTCACGCAGTTCTTAGAGAACAAACCGATATTTACTAACAGGGCGGCGCTGACGA